>ENA-ORXM01004613-ORXM01004613.1-marine-metagenome-genome-assembly--contig:-NODE-4613-length-11871-cov-6.644311_pt1 | contig 11871 bp, 11 predicted proteins | sample MGYA00237867_ERZ511480 | MGnify/ENA primary metagenome ERZ511480 (study PRJEB26309, sample SAMN06266103) | marine metagenome | isolation source: Algal blade | place: United Kingdom:Sidmouth, United... | reverse complement strand
CACCATGATTTAGCTTCCAAAAAACTTTCCGCTTTCTGCCAATCTTCGAGCGTATCAATGTTGATGTCTATTGGATTTTGAGATAGGTGAAATGCAATTTTCTCTCCGTAAAGCGAACGATTTTTCAATAAAACATCCGTTTTTACAATATAAATTGAGCCATCCCGATGATACGCTTTTGGCAATTCCTGACGGCGGGAAATTATCTCTTTTTCACCCGTTGCAATACGCAAAAACTGCTCTTTTTTATCTACTTCAAATGTCCAATGTGGATTGTATTGGTGTGGCACTTCTCGTACAGAAATTAAACTGTCCGCATCTTTATTTTTAAACGTTTTTATTGCCTCACCAATATCTGCCGTTGTGCGAAAAGGGCAAGTTGGTTGCAGTAAACAGACAGCGTCAAAATGCTCTCCTTTTTTTGCTAAAAATTCAACCGCATGAATGACGGTATCAATACTTGGCGAGCTATCCGTTGCCAATTCAGCAGGACGCAAAAATGGAATATTTATACCTGTTTGACTACATACTTTTGAGATTTTAGGGCTGTCAGTAGAAACAATCAATTTATCAATTTCTTCACATGCTAAACTTGCCTCAATTGTATAATGAATCAATGGTTTTTCACCTAACAGTTTGATGTTTTTATTCGGTACGCCTTTCGAGCCACCACGCGCGGGTATGAGTCCTAAGATTTTCAATTGTTGAGGTGTTTTTGCATCATTTCAGCAGCTTTTTTAGAAAATATTTTTGCACCCGAAAGATTCAAGTGGTCGTCGTCGTAATAATGAAATTCATCTTTGACTTCTGGTATTCTTTCTATATTAAAATCGTAATAAGGTACTTCTAATTCTTTGGCTAAATCCGCAAAACGAGCAGAAATAGCTGGATATTCTTTAATAAAATCCACCGAAACAGACGGCATTGGTGAAGACATAAAAACTATGGGTATGTTTTCCGTTTGACATCGTTCAACCATCTTCTTCAAATACGCCACATTCTTTTCGGTAATTTGTTCTTTTTGAATATTAAATTTACTAAATTGATTGTCAAATTTCAACTTTTCAATTGCTAACGTATCTTCGTTAAATGCAAAACCGTTTTTCTCGTATTGACCTTTTCCAGCAGGCAAATAGCTTCGTCCTAACAGTTTATTGAGTTTATTTTTAAAATGATTCCTATAAACATGCCCTGGAAAAAACAGCAATTTCATTTGTTCATTAAAGATAAATCCTTCCTTTAAAAACTGATTTTTATTCGCACTCCAATTCATTGAATGGAAATTGTAGCGACCGTTATTTAGCTGATTATCACTCGTAAAAACCATGATGTATACATCTAAAACGACGATTTTTGGACGTTGTTTTTCCAGCATTTCATTCAATACAAAATAGCTCGTAACAGGCGTTTGAGCAGAACTTCCAAAGTTAAATACTGCATTTTTCAGCTGTATTGCTTTCCTAATCGTGGCAGGATGATAACTGCGATAAGCATGGGAAGAACCTAAAATTAGTGCATCAATCGGTTCATCTAAATTATAATAATCATCCCAACGCAAGTCAGAGAAAAAAATCCCTGCTTCTTTTAAATCAACTGATTCATAAGACTTTAAGTATGCACCTAATGCTAAATTGGTAACAAACACCAACAGCCCATAAAGCGATATTTTCTTAAAAAAAAGCTGCATCAACTTAATTATTCTGTAAACGCTTCCCTTTAGAGGCAGTGGTATTCTGTAATTTTAAACTCAACGCTTCTATAAAAACCTTCATCCCTTTACTATTCAAATGGTCTGCATCCAAATAACAAGAATCTGGGTAAAAATCAGCCGTTTTGTCAATCACCGTTACACCACTATTTTCCAATCGCTTCTTTTCTATTAAAAATCGTTTTTGCACCATTTTTGGAATTAAATTATAATAACGCTGATGCACAGGTGTTCCAATTAAAATCGGTTCAATATTGCGTCTTTTACAAAACTGAATCAAGGAATCTAAATAAGCTACTGATGTTTCTGAAATTCCTAATTCTTTCTCCTCTTGATAAAAATGTCGGTCAATCACTCCTTTAAAATTATGCGTTCGGTTAATTCCATCATCTTCCTTGATAAATTCTCCAATATAATTAATAGGATTTTTATTCGGAAGTAAACCCATTTCATTTAATAATACTCTGTAATATGTTTTTAAATTAACATCCACTTTTTCTAAATCTTTAAAATCTAAAATCGAATGGTATCGCTCAAACATCATCGTTGCCCACATTGGATTCACAAATTTTAAATCATTAAACGCAGCTATATTATAAGGAGAAAAAGCAATAAAAACAGTATCAGGCTGAACGATTGGCTGTAATTTTTTTAGTTTCCATAAAGAAGCGACATAAGGTTCTCCCTGTTGAGAAACATTGATTGCTGATTGGAAGTAAGCCGGATTCATTGCTCGTCTGAAATGAGAATCCCCTAAAATTAGCACTTTCGCAGGCTTCACATTTGGCGTTGTATTTTTTAAAATCTGAGTATTGATGATAAAAATTGTTCCAATGTAAATCGACGGAATCAATAAATACAACAGTAATTTTTTTATAAATTTCCGCATTTTTATAGGACAGTAGACTTATTGGAATTTAGAAAATAACCCTGTGTTTTAAAATGACCTCGAATCTCCGGGTGTGTAGACTTCAGTCTACGCTAAAATACGTTATAGCGTAGTGAAGTCTACACACCGCAGTATCCAAGTTTATAAAGAAATACCAGCATTAATTTCTAAATCTCAATGAGTCCACAATGATTTTAAACTAACAAATTGTGGACTAAAGTCCACTTTCCTAAAATTGGAAATAAATAAAACTCGTCTCCGCTTGCGACGCAAACAACAAAATTGCCAAGGCTGTCGTAATATAAATAGCCCCACGAACCAACTGCGGTACTTTCGCCTCCTCAAATTCAAATCCATGCTGTTTATACCGCTGCAACCACTCCACTAACAATAAAACTCCAATGCCAACCAACAGAAAAATATTTTTCCGAAATAACCTTGGATTAAACTCAATATTTGTTACCATTTGTGCAATATAATCAAAAGCTTGCGTGATATTTTCCGCTCGAAAAAATATCCAAGCTATGCAAACCAACGCAAACGTCAGCAACATTTGCCCCAATTCCTTCACACTTGGTAGCCACCTATTTTCTGCAACAATATTTAAGTTTTTTCGATTTTTTCCAGTTAGAATAGATGGTAAAAAGTACAGCGCATGCAGCACACCCCAGACGATAAATGTCCAATTTGCACCATGCCAAAAGCCGCTAACAACGAAAATGGCGAAGATGTTACGAACCAATTTTGCCTTGCTGTCAACTCGGCTTCCGCCCAATGGAATGTATAAATAATCGCGAAACCAAGTAGATAAAGAGATGTGCCACCGCCGCCAAAACTCCGCAATATCGCGGGCAAAATAGGGATAGGCAAAATTGCGCATCAATTGGAAACCAAACAGTCGCGCCGTTCCAATCGCAATGTCAGAATAGCCCGAAAAATCACAATAAATTTGAAAGGCAAACAGCACCGCACCAAGTGCCAAAGTCGCCGTCCCCATGGTTTCATAATTCTCAAAAATCGTATCAACAATCGGCGCACAATTATCAGCAATCACCATCTTTTTAAACAAGCCCCAAAGTATCTGCCGCATCCCATCTTTACCCTGTTCATACTCAAAATGTCGCTTTTTTTGAAACTGTGGAATCAACTGCGTCGCCCGTTCAATCGGTCCCGCTACTAACTGAGGAAAAAAGCTCACATACGCAAAAAACACCGTCCAATCCCGCACCGCTGGCAACTGTTTTCGATAGACATCTATGGTGTAACTCAGTGTTTGAAAGGTATAAAAACTAATTCCGACGGGTAAGATTACTGGTAAAGTCATCGGGTGCATTTCTACGCCAATCGCTCCAAATGCTGTAATGAATTCGGTAATAAAAAAGTCGTAATATTTGAAAACACCAAGCAAACCAAGGTTGACTGCGAGTGAAATTCTCAGAAATAATTTTCGCCGTTTTTCGTTATTAGATTCCTCAATTTTTTGTCCAATTATGTGATCTACAAAGGAGCTAAAAATAATTAAAGACAAAAATCGCCAATCCCACCAACCGTAAAAAACGTAGCTGACCAATACGATAAATGCGTTTTGTAGGCGCAAATTCCGCTGCATTATCGACCAGTAAAGGGCGAAAACGATGGGGAGGAAAATGGCAAATTCAATTGAATTAAATAACAAGATGAAAAAAGTTTAGCTTTAATATGGCGCACTACCTGCGGCAGCGCGGATGGTGTCTTGAGGGATAAAAAAGGTTTTTACAAAACCTTTTTTATCCCTCAAACTCCCTTTTAGTACTGCAAAATTTTATGATACGTCAAAGGCAATTCTGACAACAACTGTGCAATCTGCTTTCCGGCATTTCCTGTTCCATAAATTGGGTCAGAACCGTAATGCTTCGTCTTAATTTGTTGCTGAATAGCGGCTTTTATTTTTGCTTTATTGTAATCAACATCCATTACATTCTCACCACGTTCCCGCCCCGCTTGACGTGACCCAATATTGACCACAGGAATGCCTAAATAGCTACATTCACGGATTCCAACGCTTGAATTTCCGATGAGGCAAAGACTGTTTTTTAGGGTTTTCAAAAAATCTATCGGCTGCATATTTTTAAAGAAATGGATGTGCTGCAAATCGTGTCGTTCCCGAAAAGAACGGATGCCATTAGAAGTTCCATCTGACCCCGCATCAACATTTGGCCAAAACCAAAAAGTGGGAATTTTCAACTCAAAAACAGCTTGCATGGTCTCCTCAATGTGTAACCGTGAAGCCTCATATTCCGTCGTTACAGGATGCTGCATAACGACCAAATAACCATCCGAAAAATCAGGAGTTGCTCCTACTCCACCGTATTGTTCATAAGGCGAAAAGTCGAATTTATAATCATTTTTGATTTCTTCTGCCAAATCAATTGAAGGGCAACCTGTATGAAAAATCGTATTTGCTCGTTCCCCCATTTTCAGTACTCTTTCCGCTGCTTTTTTGCTAGAAACAAAGTGTAAATCTGACAATTTTGTAATCGCATGGCGGACTTTTTCATCAATATTTCCCGTCACTTCGCCGCCTTGAATATGCACCAATGGAATGTTTAAATAGGAAGCAGCAATCGCAGTGGACATCGTTTCAAAACGGTCGGCTACAGTAACGACGGCATCAGGTTTTAGGTTTTCAAAAACGTTGGTTAATTCGATGATGCCCAGACCAGTTGTTTTGGCTTGTGCTGCCAAATTTCCACCTTCTAAAACATTTAAGACGCGTGCCGAAATGTGGAATCCATCTGCCTCAATGACCTTTACTGCATTACCATATCGCCCCAAAAGTGCGGAGGCAGCAACGACCAATTGCAGTTTTAAATTGGGATGTTCGTCTATCGCTCGCAACGCCGTTTTGATGCGGCTATAACTGGGGCGAGCGGTGACGACGACGGCTATTTTTCGTTGATTTACGATGAGTACTTTTTTATATTAGCTGACGATGAGACAATAAAATAACTTAGATTGCTAAACGTTTAGCTTTACCTTTCAAAACTATTTTATTGGATAAATCACTTGTAGATAAATTCACTTCAATTTGCCCTATATCATTACTCAACCGTTTAATATCAAGTCCTTTGAGTTTTTTTCTAAGATTAGAGGGGATTTTTTCGTAAGAAATAGTTGATGTAATATAGGCTTCTTTAGAAATTGCTAGGACATTTTTAATCATTTCAGTTTTTGGGAGTCTACTACGTCCACGAGAGTAAGGTGTTATGTTGAAAATACCGCCATCGTTCATAAAGTTTACCCAATCTTTTTTGTTATAGCCGTTAAGGGAACCATGATGAGGTATTTTAAATAAATCAAATTTTATTTTTGAAATCACACCTTTTTTAATAATTGCCTCCCACCCAATTTCTGAACTACTTTCGGAATATTCTAAATCACTACCGTACAAAATACAGGTTTCTGTACTTTCGACCAGAATAACTACAGATTGAAAATTAAATTTTTTTCCTATTTGTAATTTTATATTATTGTTTTCAACAATATCTTTAGCCGCCTGTTTGTAACAACTATCTAAATAATCATAAGTATCTTGATTAGGGGATAAAGAGGAAATTTTAATTCCTTGCTCATTGATTATATATTTGCTACTATCTGATAAAACTTTAATTTTTCGATTGGTACTTTTAAGAATATTGACAATTTCTTCAAACTCCCTAAAAAAGTTGTGCTTAGACTCTATCGTTGAATGAGCAGCAATCAACAGTTGAAAGTTTTTGGAAACTAATGAATTGGAGGTATAGAAAAAAGCGTTAGTACAAATTGATAATACTTGAGCAATGCCTGTAAAATGGTCTTGGTGATAATGAGTCAAGACAATAAATTTTATCCATTCAGGATTTATATTCTCTTCCTCAATAAAATCTAAAACGCATGGTCTTTTAGTTTTTTGGTTAATAAAGCTATCAATTATTCCAAATTTCTCCTTGTCATATTGGATAAGGATTGATTCTCCAAACCCTTTTGTTCCTCCAAAGACTATTGATTTCAACATCCAAAATTTAGTGTTTTTCTATCAAATCAGCAATACCCATTGCATTCATTTTGTCAAGGATAGCGTCTATTGTCTTTGGGGTATTCAATTGCCGTCTAAATTTAATAATTCTACTATTCTTTCGCGTTTTACCTTTTACCTGATAACCAGAGTAGAAATTGAACAAGGCCCCTTCTGTAATTAACGGTCTATCATCGGAAGGAACATCCTTTTTTTTAAAATTGTACTCATAATCATCACCAGATGATACCTCTTTCATTTTGGAATATACTATTTCTCCGTCAATATCAACAACAACTCCCTCCCACTTATTCTCTATTTGAAATGTAACATCAATCACATTTTCTTGTTCTTCATTTAATTTTTCGCTTGGTGCATCTTCAATTGCACAAGCAACTGAATTTAGATTAAAATCCTCCATCTTAATTAGTTTTTAAAATGTAAATCATTCAAGTCATTTATTAACGTAATTGAGGCATTTAAAGTTGTAGTATCTTCCTCTATTACTTCCCAAACTGAAGTTTTTTCTTTTTTTAATGTAAAAACATTAAATACATAAACATGTAATGTATTTTTCATGTCACTTCGACCACAAGGACTCACTCGTAATATTCGTTTCAATTTTTTATTTGGTAAATCTATCTTAGACTGAACTTCGAATTCAATTGATTGTGGATTTGCTAATAAATTATTCCATCTTTCAGCATTTCCCAGACTATTTAGTGCTTTTAAAAATAATTTTTCATTTTTAAACGTAATGTGTAAACATGTCTCAATTGAAAATTCATTTAAAATTGAATCTTTGATAAGTTTACAAACACTAATTGCCATATCTTTTACTAAATCAAAAGAAAGAAGTTGTCCTGTACCTATTCTAAACTTATTTTTTTCAACTATTATTCTGATAAAATTAGTTGTAAAAATCATTACCACCTCATGTTCGGCCTTAAGTATTGTTGCATTCTCTGCCTCTTCTTTCCCCAATAAATCATTAGAAAAAAACCACATAGGGTTATAATTCCCAGGAATAAAACTTCCTAAAATTTCAATTTCGTAAATAGACTCACTTGGTTTCAAACTCAAATCAATCATGCATAATCAATTTTATAACTGGTAATATCGCAAAAATAATAAAAACTAACTAAATATATCGTCATTTCTTTTACACGTCCTTTTTACTCAAAAAATCCCACTGCTTTTTATCTCGTTTTAGTACTTTACCAACTACTTTTTTAAAATCAGCCGCCGAAACACCCATATTTGCTGGCTTTTTAGCTTCCAAATCTTCAAATGCTAAAACATGACCAACAGGTAAATCCTTATTCACCGACAGCGTTTTTTCAAATATTTTTTTCAAATTGGTGAAATCCGAATTGTCATTTTTATCAATTGGGTAAGCCTGTATTTTTTCGATAAATCGAACGCCTTCTACCAATTGTTTTATCTCCTCAATCGTCAAAGAACTTTGAGCATCTGGCCCAAACATTCTTCTATCAAACACCGCATGAAACTCCAAAACTTCCGCCCCCAAGGCAACGGCTGCGATGCCTGTATAAATTTTGCTGGTATGTTCTGATAAACCAATTTTCACGGCTGGAAATCGTTCTTTTAATTCCGAAATAACATTCAAACCAACCTTTTCTGGCGGTGTTGGATAGCTGGTGGTGCATTGCAAAATCGTCAACTCATTTCCGTAATTTTTTAAAAAATCAACCGCCAAATCCAACTCGGCAAAGGAACTCATGCCCGATGATAAAATGATTGGCTTTCCCGTTTTGGCAATCTTTTCGAGCATCAAAAAATTATTGACTTCCCCCGAACCGATTTTGTAGCGAGTCACGCCAATTTCTTCCAATAAATCAACCGCCGCTTGCGAAAATGGCGAAGACATAAATTCTAAACCAACCTCTTCACAATGATTTTTAATTTCTATCCATTGTTCTTTGCTAAATGACATTCGCTGCCAATAATCGTAACGAGTAGCATCTTCGTAGCTGAAATTGACGCGAAATGGTTCGGCACTGCTGCTTTCTGCTTCGGCGATGTGCGTTTGGAATTTTATGGCATCTACGCCTGTTGTTGCGAGGGCGTCAATGTAGCTGTGGAGGATGCCGAGGCTGCCGTCGTGAGCTTGGGCGATTTCGGCGATTAGGAAGGTGGAGTGCATGGGTGTATTTTATTTTGCTTGACCACCCATGTATGCAACATTACGAGCTTTTGCTCACAATTAATGCTGATGCTTGGTTGGCTATTGGCTTTTTTATTCTTTAATTGTAAAAGTCACTTTCATCTACAACATAGAAATCACTAATTGTAGGATGTTCCAATAAAACAAGATTTGAATTTATACATTCTATACCGTCTGAAACAAACGCAGGACAAGCTCTAAATATACTAATTTCGTATACAATAGTATCTCCAACAAAATATTCTTGCGAATCGCCTAATTCTGTGTTTAATGTTTGATTGAAACCACCCGCTTCTCCACATCTTGCATAGAATCCTGAAGTTTCAAATGCTATAGTATCAATTCCCTGCGCATTCTTTATATATTTGTTGTAGCCATATGCTATAAAATTAGTATTGCATTCTCCCTCACACTGGGTTATGACTCGAAGTTCAAGTTCAACACCAAAAGAAACTTCCCAATTCAAATCAATTTCTTCACAATCAAGACTCTTTTTTGTTAAAGTTACTGACGATTCAAGATTTGAAGGAAAACAAACAGATTCTTCGTCGTTTTTTGACATGAAAAATTAAATAGACATAGAAAAAATGTTAAAATTTCTTTTATTTTGAAATCCATAATTTTACAATTTTATTTTGTAGTCAACTATATGTCTATACACCTCCTTAGGAATGTGAAATGAATAAACTACGATTTTTGAGAGTGAGATTTCGTTCATAGTTTCTACTTTAAAAGTGTGATTTATGTTGATATAATGAACATTTTTAAAGTGGAAAATATGGACTAAATATCCTATCAAAAGTCGTAGGTTATTTGTTTCGCATTCCTTACTTCTCTCTCCGTTTTCACTCTATTATAAACTTTTTGGCTCTTATTAACAGTTAGGAGGACAAGATATTTTATAAGAGCCAACTTTTTACAATCTACCAACTTCCTCCTCACTCAACCCCGTCAATTCCCCAATTTCTAAATTCGACATTCCTTTATTTTTCATCTTTTTTGCCACTTCTTTTATCCCTTCTTTTATCCCTTCTTCTACCCCCTCCTCTCTTGAAGTGTCCACTACATTTTTAATATCTCGATAATATTTCAAACTCTCCTCGTATGCTTCTCTTTCTTTTGATGTAAATTTGGCAATTTCAGCTACTTCAAATAATTTTTTAAAGACTCTATCTTGTAATTTTTTTGGACGATTTTGTAATTGGGACAAATGCGTAAACACATACAACCATTTATCAAAATTCGTTTCTAATTCTTCTTCTTGCTTTTTGAATTTTGGAAGTTCAAGATAAACAAATTTTAACTTATCGTAAAATACGTCACCACGTTGATTTTTTAATTCTACAACATGCAGCAACTCATCGTCATCTTTGTGGTCGTCAAAAATAAAATCCAAAATGCCAATTGAATATACAGGGTCTAATTTATAGTTCCATTTATTTCTTTTACCTTGTTCTTGAATTGGAAAAGAAGCATAAAAAACGCTTCTATCTTTGAAGAAATTTTGCTTCGCTTTTTGCATTTCCACAATAAATCTTTCTCCATTATCTCCAATACAATACAAATCAAAAATCGCTTTTCTATCCAATTCTGTTAGTCCTTGTTTTTCTCCCGATGAATAAGTTAAATCCTTTATTTTTCGGTCAGGAAGTATCTCATTTAAGAAGTTAATTAAGAGCAATTTATTCGGTTCTGTACCAAATAATTTTTTAAATCCAAAATCCGTCAATGGATTGATGTATCTTTCTTTTTGTTCAGTCATTTTATGGCTATTTAGTTTTTTTGATACAAAAATAGCTTTTTTTTCGATTCTGTCTATATTTTTCTTTAGACAATCAGGTTAAACGCACGAATACATTGTTAGAAGATTTACAGCGTTTTATCAATACTTTACACATATAATTTTTGTTAAAATGATATTTTCGTTTTTTTTTTTAATGAAGGAACATCAGCAAAATCAGTGTATAAAGTTTATGCCATTTTCTAACAGGGTATTCGTACGTTTAACATAGAAACACACCAGCTAAATAGAGGACAAAAAATACATGTTTTGAGTTTGAGAAAGCTTGATAGTGGAATTTATTTCTATTCAATCATTCAAGAAAAAACTCAAATAGGAAATGGAAAATTAATAATCCAAAAATAAGTATGATGAGTAAAGAGGATAAATGCGCTTGTTTTGCGATCGAATAAATCAATAAAAGCACAGCCAGTAATAGAAATAGTTTAACACTTGATTTTATTTTCTGGAAAACCAACAAGATTATATAACTCGAAATAAACGCGATAACAATCGTTAATAATACAGTTAGGATAAATGGTAAAAATTCTCCACCTAAACTCGTATGAATAGGTCCCTCTTCATCCCCACCACCATGAAGTAATCCTGTGAGAAAATAGAATAACATGATTCCAAGTATATCGGAAAAGGTAGATTCATAAATATGGAATTCTCTTTTTAGCTTTTTCAGTTCTAAAACACTTGGGATAATTATTGCACTTGACAATATCGATATTGGAGTAGCATAAATCCAGGCAGTTAATGTATCCATACCTTCAATAAAATATTGCAATACAATTGATGTGAGATATGTACAAGCCAATAGTCCGACTAATGCAATTAACAACGCTTTGGTTATAGGTACTGCTTTATCCTTGTCTAGTTTCAACTCCAGTGCGGCCTCAAGAACAATCATGATTAAACCGACAATTCCCAAAATTCTAAGTATTCCATCGAATACAAGCCCTTCGAATCCCATAGAGTCAAGACCCAACTTCATTAAAACCCCTAAAACAATTTAAAGTAGAACAGAAGGGACACTGGTTCTTTTAGATATTTCATTGAAGAAATAAGAAATAATCAGAACTATTGATGCTGTTATAATTAAACTATATGCTGAAATTGCTCCCATTATTATTTTACGTATACGTTTTTTTCAACCTGATAACCTGCTTTTCTAAAAAGTCTGTACAGACTAGACAAAAATCGTTCATTTACAAGCGTTACACTTACAATGCCGCGCTGCTCCAAGTGCTTTAGGTCTATTTTAGAG
>ENA-ORXM01004611-ORXM01004611.1-marine-metagenome-genome-assembly--contig:-NODE-4611-length-11872-cov-2.844171_pt1 | contig 11872 bp, 12 predicted proteins | sample MGYA00237867_ERZ511480 | MGnify/ENA primary metagenome ERZ511480 (study PRJEB26309, sample SAMN06266103) | marine metagenome | isolation source: Algal blade | place: United Kingdom:Sidmouth, United... | reverse complement strand
AGCGGTGCTCGCCGACGGTGCGCCGTCTCGTTCGCTTCGGTGTCGTCGCAGTCGCTCATCGCCTCGCCCGGCGTTGCGGTCACTGCCCGCGTTAACGGCAGTACCGGCGACAGACCGGGCACGTTCTGGTCAGCCTGTGATGGCGTCGACGCGAGGGAAGGGCGAGCGTGACCGAGGACACGTTCAGGGGCACGTCGTGAGCCGTGCCCGTGACCACGGCGCCTCCTCGTCGGCACCGGGACACGGTGATCTCAGGCAGCGTGACGCTCGATCGCGGCGAGCACGTCGTCGTCGACGAGCCGGGGCGAGTGATGATCCCCGCCGTGCACCACGCGGTGGCCGACCGCCGAGATCGGGATGCCGTCCAGCCTCTCGAAGATCGAATCGATCGCCCGCTCGTGACTGCCCTCGCCCTCGAGGCGTTCGTGCTTGCCGGTATCGAGGGCGGTTCCGGCTGCGTCGAACACCGCGTACTTGACGCTGGACGAGCCGCAGTTGATGACCAGTACATTCATGGCCGGAAGCCTAGCAGCCCGATCGGGACCGACGGCCATGCCGCGTCGCGCCGGTCATATCTGCTCCCGCCGGGGGCAGAAGACGGCGGAGGCCTCGCTGTCGCGCCGGAGGCCCCGGTCCGGCAATCCGGCGTACCGGTTCCGGAAAGTTCCCTGTCCCGGAAACGCGCAGGCCCCGCCGAAGCGGGGCCTGTTCGGTAAAAAGCTCGGTGCGGGCGAACCCGCTGCCGGCTACCTACATGGCGGAGACGTTGACCGCCGCCGGGCCCTTCTGGCCCTGCTCGATGTCGAAGGAGACCTTCTGGCCTTCGTCGAGCGTCTTGTAGCCATCGCCCGTGATGGCCGTGTGGTGGACGAACACGTCCTTGCCACCGTCTTCGGGAGCGATGAAGCCGAAACCTTTCGCCGCGTCAAACCACTTCACTGTACCAGTACTCAATGTAATACCCTGTATATCAATAACTTCAAATGGACCCTGCGTGCGACTCGGGCGTTGACCCGTCGATGCTGCAACGGTCGGATCCGGATAATCGGTCCGTGGGCCGGAGCCCGGCGAACCGGATAAAGCCTCCGGCGTCTTCACCGATGGCTGCTGCAATATAAGTAGTTCCCTGCCGGATGACAAGTGCCGGAAGTGAGAATCCATCGAAAAGTGTACCGGCAGGTGGCGGAAGGCGGGAACCGGCCGGATCAGGGGCTCATCCGCCGCGTCGCCGCCCGGAGAAGTCAAGGCGGGTACAATCTCGCGCCGCCCGCGTCCCTATCCGTTGCATGCCATCGATCGACCGTCCGCCGCTCCGCCCCGTGTTCGCCGACCTGCGCGAGTGCACCTCGTGAACACACCCTTCCGGGCCGGCCAGCGCTGGATCAGCGACACCGAGACCGATCTCGGGCTCGGCACCGTGCTCGAGTCCGAACACCGCCGGGTCACGCTGCTCTTCCCCGCCACCGGCGACAGCCGGATCTACGCGACCGAGAGCGCACCGCTCACCCGCGTCCGGTTCGCGCCGGGCGACAAGGTGGCCGCGCGCGCAGGGTGGACGCTGGCCGTCACGCGCGTCGAGGAAGATCGCGGTCTGCTCTGCTACGTCGGCACGCGCGTCGACGACGGTGCCGCGGCTCGGCTGGTCGAGACCGAGATCGACGATCTGCTGCAGTTCACCACGCCGCGGGAGCGCCTTTTCGCGGGTCTCATCGACGGTGCGCGCTGGTACGGCCTTCGCCGTGCGGTGTTCGAGCACCGCCGCCGATTGGCCCATTCGAGTGTGCGCGGTCTCGCCGGCGCGCGCGTGTCCGTACTGCCCCACCAGATCCATGTCGCCGTCGCCGGCCTCGAGCGCGAGCACCCTCGCCTCCTGCTTGCCGACGAGGTCGGTCTCGGCAAGACGATCGAGGCGGGACTCATCCTCCATGCGCGCCTGGTACGGGGCCTCGACGCTCGCGTCCTGATCGTCGTGCCCTCCCCGCTCCTGCATCAGTGGCTCGTGGAGATGCTTCGGAAGTTCAATCTCGCGTTCAGCATCATGGACGCGGAGCGCTTTGCCGAACTCGCCGAAACCGCCCCCGACGGCAACCCCTTCCTCGCCGAGCAGCTCGTGCTCTGCCCGCTCGACGATCTGATCGAGGACGAGGAGATGGGCGACGCGGCGATCGCCGCAGGCTTCGACATGCTCGTCGCCGACGAGGCGCACCGTCTCGGCTGGACGCCGGACGCGGCGACGCCGGCCTACGCGCTGATCGAAGCGCTCGCGAGCGTCGCGCCGTCCGTGCTCCTGCTGACGGCGACCCCCGAGCAGCTCGGTCGCGACGGTCACTTCGCCCGCTTGCGACTGCTCGATCCGCAGCGCTTCGGCGATCTCGATCGCTACCGCGCGGAAGAAGCGGGCTACGCGCCCGTCGCGGCGATCGCGGACCGCCTGAGCCGGGACGTGGCGCTGGACGAGGCGGACATCGCCGCCGTCGAGACCCTGCTGGGCGAGTCGTTCGACGCGAGCGAAAGACGGACGCTCGCGTCCGACGCGGCGCTCGCGGTCAGCGAGCTCGGCGGGCGGCTCATCGAGCGTCTGGTCGATAGACACGGCACCGGCCGCGTCATGTTCAGGAACACCCGCGCCGCCGTCGGCGGCTTCCCCGGTCGCGTGCTGCACCGACATGCCCTCGAGGACGACTCGACGGACGCTCTGCTCGGCTGGCTCATCGAGTTTCTATCGGAGCGCTTTCCGGACAAGGTGCTGCTGATCTGCCGGGATGCCGAGACCGTTGCCTCGCTCGCCGAATCGCTGCGGGTGGCGGGCATCCAGAGCGCACGCTTTCACGAAGGCATGAGCATCGTCGAGCGCGACCGGGCGGCCGCCTTCTTCGCCGATCCGGACGAGAGCTGCCGCCTGCTGCTGTGCTCCGAGATCGGCAGCGAGGGTCGCAACTTCCAGTTCCTCCACCACCTCGTGACGATCGAGCTGCCGCGCTCACCGGATCTGCTCGAGCAGCGCATCGGCCGCCTCGACCGGATCGGTCAGAGCGAGGTCGTTCAGGTCCACGTGCCGCACGCACCGGGTACGGTCGACCACGCCCTGCTGCGCTGGTACGACGAAGGGCTCGGCGCGTTCGAACGCATCACCCGCACCGGCGCAGCGGTCGAGGCGGCACTCGGTCTCCGCATCGACGAACTCGTCGAGTCGGTCGCCGGCGGAAGGCCGTCCGAGGCCGAACTCGACGCGCTGATCGCCGATACCCGGACGCTCTCGGACCGCCTCGACGCGGAGTTCGACCAAGGCCGTGATCGCCTGCTGGAACTCAATTCCCACCGCCCCGAGCGCGTGCAGGTCGAACTCGACGAACTCGCGAGACTCGATCGCGACTACCGTCTGCAGGACTTCATGGAGGCCGTGTTCGACCGCTTCGGTATCGAGGTCGTCGAGCAACGCGATCACTGGATCATCCAGCCCGGCGATCACATGCAGGTGGCGACCTTCCCCTACCTGCCGGAGGACGGCACCAGCGTCACCTTCGATCGCGCCACGGCGCTCGAGCGCGAGGAACTCGGCTTCCTGACCTGGGACCACCCGATGGTTGCCGCCGCGATGGAACTGGTGCTCGCCGAGGGCTACGGCCAGGCCGACTGCCAGGTGGTCTCGTTGAGCGAGCTGCCGGACGGACTCGCGCTGGTCGAGGCGAGCCATCTGCTCGACTGCACGGCACCGGCGTCGCTGGGCGTCGAGCGATATCTCACGAGCGACATGGACACGCGGCGTCTCGGTATCGACGCTCAGGACTGGACCGCCACGCTTGCCGACATCGATATCGACTCGACCCGCCAACGCCACGATCGCAGCAAGCTGAGGCAGGTCGTCATCACGAATCGCAAGCCGCTCGAGACGCTGCTGGCGCGATGCACGAAGCTCGCCGACGCGCGCGTGCCCGAGCTCGTCGCGCGAGCGCGAGCCGCGGTCACCGAGGAGCACGACGCCGCGCGCGAGCGCCTGGTCGCGCTCGCCCGTGTCAATCCCGCGGTGCGCGAGGAGGAGATCGCCGCCGTGGACGAACGACGCGACGCACTGCTCTCCACGCTCGAGGGCACGCGCGCGCGCCCCGTGCAGGTCCGGGTGCTCTTCAACACGCACGGGAGCGGACGCCGATGAAGATCGTCTCCTTCAACGTCAACAGCGTGCGACTTCGGCTGCACCAGCTGCAGGCACTCGCCGACGCCCACGATCCGGACGTCATCGGTCTTCAGGAGACCAAGGTCGTCGACGACGACTTTCCGGTCGAGGCCATTCGCGAGATCGGCTACGAGTCGGTCTTCACGGGGCAGAAGACCCACTACGGCGTCGCGATGCTGTCGAAGACGCCCCTTCGGGATGTGCGCTTCGGCTTCGCGAGCGACGGGCCCGACGCGCAGAAGCGCCTGGTCGGCGCGACCGTGGCGAGCGCGAAGGGGACCGACATCCGTGTGATCAACGGCTATTTCCCGCAGGGCGAGAACCGCAAGCACGACACCAAGTTCCCGGCCAAGGAGCGGATCTACGCCGACCTGCTCGCGCAACTCGAGACCGACCACTCGCCCGACGAGCACATCGCGGTGATCGGCGACTTCAACGTCGCGCCGGTGGATGCGGACATCGGCCTGGAAGAGGCCGCGAAGAAGCGCTGGCTCCGGGCCGGCAGCACGAGCTTCCTGCCTGAGGAGCGCGAGTGGATCGGGCGGCTGACCTCATGGGGACTCGACGACAGCTACCGTGTGAAGTACCCCGAGCGCGAGGACCTGCACAGCTGGTTCGACTACCGGAGTCGCGGCTTCGAGCGCGAGCCGAAACGCGGCCTCCGCATCGACCATCTGTTCACGACGGCGCCGATGACGGCGGCTCTCGTCGATTCCGGCATCGACGAGAACATCCGCGCGATGGAGAAGCCGTCGGACCACTGCCCGGTCTGGAGCTCGTTCGCGGTCTGAGTTCGTTCGCGGTCTGATGAAGACCGGCCGTCTGACCGCGGCCCGATCTGGCGTTTCCCTTGCGCTCTGACCCGCCTCAGGCGCTGTCGCGCTGGCCGAGATCGAACTTGGCACCGGCGAACAGGAACTCCTCCTGGATGCGCATGCTCTCGCGGGCACGCTCGACGTCGGGCGCGGCCATGACACCGAGCGGCGGGTCGATCAATCGATAGTGACCGTGTCGATCCTCGCCGGCGACGAGCTTGGCGAACGGCTTCGGCTCGGTGCCCTGCCCCATGCTCGGCGCGATGTAGCGGAGCGCAAGCCCGATTCGGCGATCGGTCGTGGTATTCGGGCTCGAACCGTGGAACAGCTTGCCGTGGTGCAGAGACATCTCGCCGGGGCGCAGTTCGACGTGCACTGCCTCGGCCTCGTCCACGTCGACCGCGATCTCCTGGCCGCGCGACAACAGATTGTCCTCGGCGAAGGTGTCGACATGCTCGACCATGTCGAGGTGATGGCTGCCCGGCACGAACTTCATGCAGCCGGTGGCCGTCGTCACGTCGGACAGCGCGAGCCACGCGGTGACCTCGTGCCCTTCCTCGCCCATGCCCCAGTACTTCAGGTCCTGGTGCCAGCTGATGTAGGAGGTGGACATCGGCTCCTTGATGAAGAACGTCGCGTTCCAGAGCAGCACGTCCTCACCGAGAATCTCGGTGACCGGCTCGACGATGCTCGGCAGACGCGCGATCTCGTCGGCGAAGTCGAGCAAGGCCGCGGGCTGCATGTGCATGAGCTTGACGCTCGTCGGATCGTCCGCCAGGGCCGCTTCCGCCGCCTCGAGCCGCCTCCGGTACGCCACCGCCTGTTCGGCACTCACCGCCCGCACGGGAAATCGATAACCCTGCTCGTCGTACCCCGCCTTCCAGTCGCTCATCGGTCCGCTCCTCTCTCTCGCGATCGGCTATCTCGGGAACCGTACCCGTCCAAGGCGCCGCCGTGGGCGTGTTCGTGGGCGAGACGTGACCGTCGCCCACCCGGACAGACCGCCGTGAGCGCCGGCCGGCTGAAGCCGGCTTGCCGCTCTATTTCGGCAGTTCGCCCTGCACACCCTCGACGTAGTAGTTCATGCCGAGCAGGACCTTGTCGTCGAGCGTCTCGCCTTCGGCGACGATCTCCTTGCCGCTCTGGTCGGTGATCGGACCCTGGAAGGGGTGCAGCGATCCGTCCACGATACCTTCCTTGATGACTTCGGCCGCGGCCTGCACGTCATCGGGCACCGAGGCGTTGTATTCGGCAAAGGCGACCATGCCGCTGTCGATGCCCATCCAGACATCCTGCGATTCCCAGCTGCCGTCCATCGCCGCCCTGGTACGCTCGACGTAGAAGGCGTCCCAGTCATCGATGATCGAGGTGAGCTGCGCCGTCGGGGCGAACGCCGCCATGTCGGACGCCTGCCCGAAGCCGATGACGCCGCGCTCCTCCGCCACCTGCAACGGTGCCGGAGAATCGGTGTGCTGGGCGATGATGTCAGCGCCCTGGTCTATCAGCGCACGAGCCGCGTCGGCCTCCTTGCCCGGGTCGTACCAGCTGTTGACCCAGACCACCTTCACCTCGGCGTCCGGGTTGACCTTGCGCATCGCGATCGTGAACGCGTTGATGCCGCGCACGACCTCGGGAATCGGGAAGGAGCCGATGTAGCCGATGACGTTGCTCTCGGTCATCATGCCGGCCATCGTGCCGATCACCGCGCGACCTTCGTAGAAGCGCGCGGAGTAAGTCGAGAGGTTGTCGCCCTGCTTGTAGCCGGTGGCGTGCTCGAACTGCACCTCGGGGAACTCGCGGGCGACCTTCACCGTCGGGTTCATGTAGCCGAAGGAAGTAGTGAAGATCAGGTCGTGACCCTCGCTCGCGAGCTTGCGGATGACACGCTCGGCATCGGCGCCTTCGGGCACGCTCTCGACGAAGGTCGTCGCGACAGCGTCGCCGAGTTCCGCCTCGATGGCCAGACGGCCCACGTCGTGGCGGTAGGTCCAGCCGTGATCGCCGACCGGACCCACGTACACGAAACCGACCTTGAACGGATCGTCCCGGGCGGCGAGCGGCAATGCGATTACCGCAAGGGCGGCACCAGCGATCAGTGCCTTCTTCAACGAACGACAATGAGACATGGTCGTCTTTTTCCTCAGACGGTGGGATGAAACGGCTTGCCGATGCTCGCCGGTGCGTTGCGGCGGATGCGGCTTGCATCGCGCGAGATCAGCACCAGCACGAGGATCGTCGCCAGGTAGGGTAGCATCGACATCAGCTGCGACGGCACGGTCAGACCGAGTGCCTGACCGTGCAGCTGCAGCACGCCGATACCGCCGAAGAGATAGGCGCCGAGCAGCAGGCGACCCGGCTGCCAGACGGCGAACACGACCAGCGCGAGCGCGATCCAGCCGCGCCCGGCGCTCATGTTCTCGGCCCACATCGGCGTGTAGGCCATCGAGAGGTAGGCCCCGCCCAGGCCGGCGCAGCCACCGCCGAACAGGGTCGCCAGATAGCGCACGCCAAGCACCGGATAGCCGAGCGCGTGGGCCGCATCGTGCGAGTCGCCGCAGGCGCGGAGAACGAGGCCGGCCCGCGTGCGTTCGAGAAAGAAGGCAACGCCGACCACCAGCGCGAACGAGCCGTACACGAGCAGGTCGTGCTCGAACAGGAGCGGACCGAGAAACGGGATCGACGAGAATCCCGGTATCGCGACGTCGGGCAGACCGCCGAGCGACACCCCGACCAGCGATTGCCCGATCAGCGCGCTCAACCCGACGCCGAAGATCGTCAATGCGAGGCCGGTGGCCACCTGGGAGGACTGCAGCGTCAGGGTCAACACCGCGAACACCGAGGCCAGCGCGACACCCGCCGCCCACCCGGCGAACGCGCCGAGAATCGCGCTGCCGCTCGCGTGCGTGGTCGCGAAGCCCGCCACGGCACCGACGAGCATCATGCCCTCGACCCCGAGATTCAGCACGCCCGAGCGCTCGACCACGAGCTCGCCGATCGCGGCGTACACCAGCGGGGTCGCCGCCGTGATCACGGTCAACAGCGTCAGCAGCACCATGCCGTCGTTCACGGGCGACTCCTCTTCCGAACGAGACGGAAGCCGATCGTCACGTCGGCGGCGAGCAGAAAGAACAGCAGCATGCCCTGGAATACCCCGGTCACGGCGAGCGGCAGGTTCAGCGAGATCTGCGCCGACTCCCCGCCGAGGTAGGAGAGTGCCATGACGAGGCCCGCGAGCAACACGCCGACGGGGTGCAATCGGCCCAAGAAGGCGACGATGATGGCCGTGAAGCCGTAACCCGGCGAGATGTTCGGCGACAGCTGCCCGATCGGGCCGGCCACCTCGAAAAGTCCCGCGAGTCCCGCGACACCACCGCCGCACAGCAAGGCGAACCAGATCAGGCGGTTCTGGCTGAACCCGGCCTGCGCACCCGCTCGCGGTGCCGCGCCGTTCACTCGCAGCGCAAACCCCAGCAGGGTGCGCGAGAGCAGCACCCAACCCGCCACGACGATGCCGAGCGCGACCAGCGCACCGGCGTGAAGACGGGTGCCGTCCAGCACGCGCGGTAGCAGCGCCGCGTCGTGAAACAGTCGGGATTCGGGAAAGTTGAAGCCGTCCGGGTCGCGAAGCGGCCCCGACACCAGATAACCGAGCAGCAAGCCCGCGACATAGGTCAGCATCAGGCTCGTCAGGATCTCGTTGGCCCCGTAGCGCGTCCGGAGCAGCGCCGGCACCGCCGCCCAGGCCATGCCGGCGAGCACGCCGCCGACGGCCATCGCGGGCAGCACGAACCAGCCCTCGACCTCGTAGAGCGCGAGCGCGACGGCACCACCGCCGATCGCGCCGGCGATGAGCTGCCCCTCGGCACCGATGTTCCACACCTGTGCGCGGAAGCCGATCGACAGGGCGACGCCGATCATCACGAGCGGCGCGGCCTTCACGCCGAGTTCGGCGAGCCCGTAGCGGGTCGAGACCGGATCGATGAAGAAGGCGTGGAAGGCCTCGCCGACCGGCACCTCGAGCAGGGCGAACAGGAACACGCCCGCGACCAGCGTCGCGAGCAGCGCGAACACCGGCGCGAGCCAGCCCATCAGTCGGGACGGGTCCGCCCGCCGCTCGAGCCTGATCATGCGGCGAGCGTCTCGCCGCCCATCAGCAGGCCGACTTCGCGCACGCCGAGCGAGGCCGTCGGGTACAGCGCCGACAGGTGACCGGCGCACAACGCGCCCAGCCGATCGGTCAACGCCATGAGCTCGTCCAGATCCTGCGAAACGACCAGGACGGCCGAGCCCGAGGCGGCCAGCTCGCGTAGCGCGGCATGGATGACGGCCGCCGCGCCCGCATCCACTCCCCAGGTCGGCTGGGAGACGACGAGCACGGCAGGTTCCTGAAGGATCTCCCGACCGACCACGAACTTCTGCAGGTTGCCTCCGGACAGACTGCCGGCAAGACTCGACGCACCGTTGCAGCGCACGTCGAAGCGCGCGATGATCGCGTCGGCGAACGCGCGACTCGCCCGCCCGGAGCGCAGGCCGAAGCGGCGCAGCGGGCGACGATGATGCCCGGTCAGGAAGGCATTCTCGGCGAGCGTCATGGTCGGCACGGCCGCGTGACCGAGCCGTTCCTCGGGCACCGCGCAGAGGCCGAGGCGACGCCGCTCCCCCGCGTCTGCCCGGCCGATGTCCTGATCGTCGAGACGAATGCCACTCGCCGATTCGAGCCGCGTCTCGCCCCCGATCGCCGCCATGAGTTCGTCCTGCCCGTTGCCCGCCACCCCGGCGATGCCGACGATCTCGCCCTCGGCGACGGAGAGGTCGATGCCGTGAAGGGTGATGCCGTGCGCGCCCTTCGACGCGAGCGTCACGCCGTCGAGCACGAGGCGAGCGCTCGGCTCGGTGAGCGGCGAGCGAATCGCGTGCGCGGTCGGCGCGTCGGCCCGCGCCTCACCGTCGGTACCGACACCGAGCGTCGCGAGCGTCGCGGCGGGTGCCTCGCTCACCGCCCCCTCCCCCATCATCAGGGCCGCGAGGCTCGCGGCCGACTCCCGACCCGGATCGGCCGAGGCCACCCGACGCCCCTCGCGCAGGATCGTCGCTTCGTCGCAGAGTCGCCGGATCTCGTCGAGCTTGTGACTGATGTAGAGAATCGCCGTCCCCTCGCGCGCGAGCCGCCGCAGCGTCTCGAACAACTCGGCGACCTCCTGTGGGGTCAGCACCGACGTCGGCTCGTCCATGATCAGGAGTTCGGGCTCCTGCAACAGACAGCGGCAGATCTCGATGCGCTGGCGGGCGGCGTTGATGACCGCCACCATCGTCATCTGCAGCTTGGCGTAGTCCTCGTCCGGGCCGTCCAGCAGCACGCGCGCATCGACGCAACCCTCCTCCGCCGGCACCGGTGCAGGCACCGGAGCCGCCGTCAGCCGCTCCTTGGCCGCGAACCGCCAGTCGTCCCGGAACGTCCGGTCGATCTGTGCAAGCACCGGGCCGCGCACCGCGAAATGCACGTCCCGGGTCGCGTGCCGCCCGCCGAGCGCGAGCAGGTTGTGGTCGCGGATGTTGAGCCCGCCGACGAACGCCAGCGTGCCGTCCACCAGCAGGATCTTGCGGTGGTTGCGCAGATCGATGCGGCTGGTGAGGACCGTGCTGCGCCGCACCGCCCCTCGCGACGCCTCCGGTGGCGGGACGCCGTCCGGACCGGGCCTCGTGCTGAACCCCGAGACCGCGAGCGTCGCCATCCACGGCCGCGGCGTGCCGCTGACCAGGAACGAGCTCGGCCTGTTGCAGGCCCTGATGGAGCGGCCCGGTCACATCCTCGGCCGCGCGCAGCTGATGCGGCGCATCTACCCCGATCACCGCGTGGTCAGCGATCGCACCATCGACAGCCACGTCCGAAACCTGCGCCGCAAGCTGACGCGCAGCGAGGGTTCGAGCGCGGAGGAGGACTTCGTGCGCTCGCGCTACGGGATCGGCTACAGCGTGGAGTGAGTCCGCTTCGGACGGGCCGTCAGGCGGCTGCGTCCTGAACCACCTGAGCGACCTTCTCGCAGATGCGCTGCACGTCGTTGGCGACCTTGCCCTCGACCATGACGCGTACCAGAGGCTCGGTACCGGACGGGCGCAACAGGATGCGCCCGTCACCGCCCAGTCGCTGCTCGGCCAGCTTCACCGCCGCCTCGATGTCCAGGTTGCCCTCCAGCACGCGCTTGTCACGCACACCGCGCTGACGCAGTTGGAACAGAAACTGCATCTGCTGTTCTGCGTGGGCATCGCTCACCCCAGGGGGTCCTTCCCGAAGCGGTCTTTCAAGGTCTCGATCATGTCATGCGCCGTCAGATCCGCGCGCAAGGGCGTGACCGAAATCGCGACGTCCTGATTGGCGGTCACATCCGTGCCCGGCCCCGTCCGATCATGCTGCGGCCCGCCCTTGACCCACAGGAACATCCGTCCCGAGGGGGCCATATGGGGTTCCACACCAAAGGTCGTATTCTCGCGCCAGCCCTGCGTTGTGATTTCGATCCCCGTCACTTCCGAGGCAGCGCAGGGCGGGAAGTTGACGTTGTAAAACAGCCTGTAGGCGTGGCTTTCGTCAGGGGAATGTTCGAGAATGCGGCGGATGACCTGTGCGCCGTGCTGCGCCAACAGATCGGCTATGGCAAAACCAAGGCCGCGCGCCGCGCCGGTCACCAGCGCAATCCGGCCTTCGAGAGGGAGACTGGAATCCATAGACCGTAGCCCTAGCGGATCGTTCGCGGTGTTCCAGCCGTAATGCGAAAAAGGGCGGGACGCTGTGTCAGCGCCCCGCCCTTTTCGCGAATTTACATCTGCAAGCGGTGCTTAGAAGCGCACGCCTACAGCAGCGCCGATGTTCGAACGCTGGAAATCGAAA
>ENA-ORXM01004610-ORXM01004610.1-marine-metagenome-genome-assembly--contig:-NODE-4610-length-11874-cov-3.730864_pt1 | contig 11874 bp, 9 predicted proteins | sample MGYA00237867_ERZ511480 | MGnify/ENA primary metagenome ERZ511480 (study PRJEB26309, sample SAMN06266103) | marine metagenome | isolation source: Algal blade | place: United Kingdom:Sidmouth, United... | reverse complement strand
GGGGGGCCGCCCACCCCGCGGAGCCCGGCGGCGCCGCCGACAGCGGCGACGATGATGACGGCGCGTGGCCGCCGCCCCCACCCACCCCGCGCGTGGCCACGACCGCCGCCGCAGCCACGGCCGCCTCTGCTTCTTGCGCCCGTGCCTGTGCGTCAGCGTCGGCGCGGAGGCGCCCCACTTGCGCCCGGAGCTCCTCGTTGGTCCGCTCCACCGCCGCCAACCGCTGCCGGTGCTGGTGGCCGCGTTCCACGGCCGCCGTCCGCGCGCGCTCCCATTCCCCATTCTCCCGTTCGATTGCGTCGCGCCGCGTCGCCACCGCCTCTTCCTGCTTGTCGAGGGAGCGCGCGCGCGCTTCAGTGTCGGCTTGATGGCGATAGGCGGCATTGAGGCGTACGTAGAGGTCATTATAGCGGGTGTCGGAGGCGGCTTCCGCGCGCGCAAATTCCGCTTCGCGGGCGTCGAGGATGGCGACTTTGCGCGCGTGCATTTGCGCGCCCGCCACGAGCGACTGGTGTTGTTGTTGTCGCAACTCGATGCGGTGGGTCAGATCCGTGAAGGGGTCGCCGCTACCTTCGGTTGCTGGACATCGGTGTCGAGAAAGTCCGTCCTACCCGTTTTCGAGGAGCTCAACAGCCTGCTCTTCTACCCCGTTCAGTACGAGGGCGAGGAGTCCTCGAAGAACGTCTTCTACACCGGCGCGGCCCCCAACCAGCAGGCGATCCCCGCCGTCGACTACCTCCGCGACGAGCTCGGCGTCGAACGCTGGGTGCTCGCCGGTACCGACTACGTCTACCCGCGCACCACCAACAAGATCCTCGAGGCCTACCTCAAGGCGAACGACGTGGCCGAGGAGGACATCATGATCAACTACACCCCGTTCGGACACAGCGACTGGCAGTCGATCGTCAGCGAGATCAGGACCTTCGGGGAGATGGGCAAGAAGACCGCCGTCGTCTCGACCGTCAACGGCGACGCCAACGTGCCCTTCTACAAGGAGCTCGGCAACCAGGGCGTCTCGGCCGAGGACATCCCGGTCATCGCCTTCTCCGTCGGCGAGGAGGAGCTCTCGGGCTTCGACACCTCGCCGTTGGTCGGGCACCTCGCCGCATGGAACTACTTCATGAGCGTAGAGGCCGACACGAACGACGAGTTCATCGATCGGTGGCTCGAGTTCACGGGCGATGACACGCGCGTCACCAACGATCCTATGGAGGCACACTACATCGGCTTCAACATGTGGGTGAAGGCGGTCGAGAAGGCGGGCACGACCGACCCGGACGCGGTCCAGCAGGCGATCATCGGCGTGACCGTGCCGAACCTCTCAGGCGGCCACTCGGCGATGATGCCGAACCACCACATCACCAAGCCGGTGCTGATCGGGGAGATCCAGGACGACGGGCAGTTCGAGATCGTCTGGGAAACCCCCGGATTGGTTCCCGGCGACGCCTGGTCGGACTTCCTCGACAGCTCGAAGAACCTGATGGCCGACTGGCAGCCGCCGCTCTCCTGCGGGAACTACAACGTCGTGACCGGCGAGTGCTCGGGTCAGAACCTCTGACCCGTTCCGTCGACCCGGTGGTGCGAACGGTGCCGTGCCGGCCGGGCGCGTCCGTTGCAGCGGCGCGTCCGGACACGGCACGTGCAGCTTCGCCGTCGCCGCTTCCCGCGCAATCGGACTCCCGGCTCCCATGACCGATCTCGCACGCGCCCGACACCCCTCGTCTCGTCCCACCGGTGCCCGCCCTCTCGCTCGAGCGCTCCGCCACTCCGCCGCTCGCGTCGCGCTCGTTCTCGCACTCGCCACGCTGCTGCCGCTGGGCGCCTCTCCCGCGACCGCGGCCGAGGTCCGTATCGGCGATCCGACGCTCGATCCGATCTTCGCCACCTTCGTCGCCGATCGCGGTGACGCTCGCCGGGAGGCGCTCGGAGCGATCGCGGCGACGGGGCGGGAGGACACGCGAGCGCTACTCGAGGGCATCCTCGAGGGCACGCTCATGATGAGCAAGAAGGACTCGACCATCGTCCGGGTCGAGAAGCGCGGACGCGAGGTCGATCTCTACCACCCGCTGACCGACGAGCCACTCGGCACGGTCGGCAGCCGTGACGTGCGCCGACTCAAGCTCGACAACCGCCTGCGTGGCTACCTTCGCGACCTGATCGCGGGGCTGGGTCTGCGCTCGGCGGTACCGGCCGAGCGGCGAGCGGCGGTGGAGGCGCTACTCGAGCGGCCGGAGACGGTGGAGGCCGCGACGCTCGCCGAGCTCGCCGCGACGGAGACGGAGCCGGACATCCGTCGCCTGATCGAGGGGGTGCAGGCACGGCAGGGGCTCGCCGATCCGGATCCGGCGGTGCGCACGGGAGCGATCGCGACCCTCGAGGGCGATCTCTCGCCGGCGACCCGGCGTGCGCTTGCCACCGTCGCCCGGGACGACGCGGACGAGGCGGTACGCGAGCGCGCCCGCCTCGCGACGATCGCCCAGGCGCGTGCGCTCACGCTCTACGGTCATCTGGAGACGCTCTTCTTCGGGCTCTCGCTCGGCTCGGTACTGGTGCTGGCCGCGATCGGGCTGGCGATCACCTTCGGTGTCATGGGGGTCATCAACATGGCCCACGGCGAGCTGATCATGCTCGGCGCCTACTGCGCCTGGGCCATGCAGCAGCTGTTGCCCGACGCGCTCGCCGCGGCGCTCGTTCTCTCGGTCCCCGTCGCCTTCGTCGTGACCGGGCTCGTCGGCATCACGATCGAGCGCGGCATCATTCGCCATCTCTACGGGCGTCCGCTCGAGACGCTGCTCGCCACTTTCGGCGTCAGTCTGATACTTCAGCAGCTTGTGCGCACCGTCGTCTCCCCGCAGAACGTGCCGGTCGCCAACCCGCCCTTCATGAGCGGCACGGTCGAGCTCGGGGGCGTGCTGGAGCTCACCCTGAACCGACTCTGGACGCTCGCCTTCTGTCTCACGGTGTTCGCGGTCTTGCTCCTGGTGCTGCGGCGCACCCGCTTCGGGCTCGAGGTACGGGCGGTGTCCCAGAACCGTGCGATGGCACGAGCGATGGGGGTGCGCTCGGCGCGAGTGGACTCGCTGACCTTCGGGCTCGGGGCCGGTATCGCCGGTATCGCCGGCGTCGCGCTCTCCCAGCTGACCAACGTCGGACCCAATCTCGGTCAGGCTTACATCGTCGACAGCTTCATGGTAGTCGTCTTCGGCGGTGTCGGTAACCTGTGGGGGACACTCGTCGCTGGCATGACCCTCGGCGTCGCGAACAAGGTGATGGAGCCCTGGGCCGGCGCGATTCTCGCCAAGATCCTCGTGCTCGTCTTCCTCATCGCCTTCATCCAGAGACGACCGCGGGGGCTGTTCCCACAGCGCGGGCGCGCGGCGGAGGCCGGCTGATGCGAGGCAACGAGCCGATCGCCGGCGCGCGCGGCGCGCCCTACGGGAGACGCGCCACGCTCGTCTTCTGCACCGGGCTCGTGCTGCTCGTGGCAGGCACCACCGCCGCCAATCTCCTGCCCGAGATCCACCCGCTGCATGTCGGCACGTTCACCGTGACCCTGCTCGGAAAGTACCTCACCTACGCGATCCTCGCCGTTGCCGTCGATCTCGTTTGGGGCTTTCTCGGTATTCTGAGCCTCGGGCACGCGGCCTTCTTCGCCCTCGGTGGCTACGTCATGGGTATGTACCTGATGCGCCAGATCGGCGCACGCGGCGTCTACGGCAATCCCGAGCTCCCCGACTTCATGGTGTTCCTCGACTGGGACACCTTGCCGTGGTATTGGATCGGGTCGGAGCACTTCGCCTTCACGGCCGTGATGATCTTCCTCGTGCCGGGAACGCTCGCCTTTCTGTTCGGTTGGTTCGCGTTCCGCTCGCGCGTCGACGGGGTCTATCTCTCGATCATCACCCAGGCGATGACCTATGCCCTGATGCTCGCCTTCTTCCGCAACGAGATGGGGTTCGGAGGGAACAACGGTCTGACCGACTTTCGCGAGCTGCTCGGCTTCGATCTGCGCTCCGACGCGACACGGCTGGGACTGTTCATCGCCTCGGGGGTGGCGCTTCTCGGCGTCTACCTCCTCTGCGCTCGCCTGCTCTCCTCGCGCCTCGGACGCGTCGCGCTCGCGGTACGCGACGCCGAGAGCCGCACGCGTTTCCTCGGCTACCGGGTCGAGCGAGTGAAGCTCGCGCTGTTCACGCTCTCGGCGATGATCGCCGGCCTCGCCGGCGCCCTCTACGTACCGCAGGTCGGCATCATCAACCCCAGCGAGTTCTCGCCGCTGAACTCGATCGAGGTTGTCGTCTGGGTCGCGATCGGCGGGCGCGGAACGCTCTACGGGGCGGTCGTCGGGGCGATCGGCGTGAACGCGGCGAAGACGTGGTTCACCGGCGCCTATCCCGACGCCTGGCTGTTCGCACTCGGCGCTCTGTTCGTCGGCGTCACGCTCGCGCTGCCGCGAGGGATCGCGGGACTGCTTCGGAGGCGCGGGCGACCGACAACCGGTCCGACGGCGAGCGGCGGGCCCGCCGATCCGCCCCCTTCGGCCTCGTTCGACCCCGGGTCGGGCTCTAGGCTCGAACGCGAGCCCGGCTCGGGATCGACACGGTCCGTGGCGGGCCGCGCGACTCCGGCAATGCTCCAGAGCGACGGACGGCGACCATGAGCGCGGCCCCGCCACCACCGATCCGACGCGACAAGGTCTTTGAGTTCCTGATCCCGCGCCAGGTCGAGAACCTCGATCTGAGCCACGGCACCGTGCTCTATCTCGAGAACCTCTCGGTGACGTTCGACGGCTTTCGCGCGATCGATGGGCTCGACTTCCACGTCGATCGGGACGAGCTCCGCTGCGTGATCGGCCCGAACGGGGCGGGCAAGACGACGATGATGGACATTATCACCGGCAAGACCCGGCCCGATCACGGCTCCGCCTGGTTCGGCCAGCGGTTGAACCTGCTCCGGATGAGCGAGGCGGAAATCGCCCAGGCGGGCATCGGGCGCAAGTTCCAGAAGCCGACCGTGTTCGAGAACCTTACGGTGTTCGACAACCTCGAGCTCGCGATGGACGGCTCGCGCGGCATCTGGGCGACGTTCCGTGCGCACCTGGACCACGCCGCCCGCGAGCGCATCGAGGCGATGGCCGAGCAGATCGGTCTCGCCGACCGTCTTGCGACGCCCGGGGCATCGCTCTCCCACGGGCAGAAGCAATGGCTCGAGATCGGCATGCTGGTCATGCAGAATCCGCTTCTGCTGCTCGTCGACGAGCCGGCCGCCGGCATGACCCATCGGGAGATGGATCGCACGGTCGAGCTTCTGACGCGCCTGAGAGCCGACCACGCGATCGTCGTCGTCGAGCACGATATGGACTTCGTGCGTGCGCTCGACGCGCCGGTCACGGTGCTCCATCAGGGGCGAGTGCTCGCCGAGGGCGCGATGGCCGATATCCAGGCCGACGCCCGCGTACGCGAGGTCTATCTCGGGGAGGAGACGAGCCGATGACCTCCCCGCCGATGCTCGCCGTCGAGTCGCTCGAGCAGTACCACGGCCAGTCGCACACGCTGCGCGACGTCGCGCTGGACGCCGCCCGCGGCGCCTGCACCGTGCTGATGGGGCGCAACGGCGTCGGCAAGACGACGCTGCTGCAGTGTCTGATGGGGCTCTTGCCGATCCGCACCGGACGCATCTCGCTCGGCGAGCGCGACATCACCGCCCTCTCGGCCGAGCGACGCGCCGCCGCCGGGCTCGGCTACGTCCCGCAGGGGAGACAGATCTTCCCGCTACTGACGGTGGAGGAGAACCTCGCGATCGGACTGTCCGCACGGCGCGATGGCTCCCGCGAGATCCCGCCCGATATCTTCGAGCTCTTCCCCGTTCTGGCCGACATGCGTCGCCGCCGCGGCGGGGACCTCTCCGGCGGACAGCAGCAACAACTCGCGATCGGGCGGGCGCTCGCGACCGGGCCGGAAGTGTTGATCCTCGACGAACCGACCGAAGGCATCCAACCCAACATCGTCGCCGAGATCGGCGACATCATCGAGCGGCTCACCCGCGAGAGAGGGCTGACCGTCCTCATCGTCGAGCAGAAGCTCGCCTTCGCCCGCCGCATCGGCGACCGCTTCGCCTTGATGGACCGAGGTCATGTCGTCGCTCGCGGAGCGATGGCGGCGCTCGACGACGCGCTCGTGCGCGCGTACCTGACCGTCTGAGCGCCCTCAGAGCGACTCGAGCCAGCGCAAGACGCTCGTCTCCGAGATGTCCAGATGCTTTCGGGAGCGCTTGGCACGTGGCGGTGTCTCGCCTCGGGCGATCGCCTTCAGCAGCTCCGGGTGCACGTAGTACTTGCGCGCGACGGTGACGGTGTTGCCGAGCGTCTCGGCGACGTGGCGCACGGCGGCGGAGTCGGGTCTCGCCGGCTCGGCGTCGCGGTGCGCGTCGGCGTGCTGCCAGGCGGCGACGGTCCCACCCCAGGTACGAAAGTCCTTGGCCGATACGTCCTCGAGCCCGCTCGCCGCTCGCAGGTAGGCGTTGACATCGTTCGAGTTGACCGGACGCACTCGTCCGTCCTCGGCGCGGTAGCGGAACAGCCGCTGACCGGGCAGCTCCTGACAGTAGCGGAGCGAACGCGCGAGCGCGGGATCCTCGAAGGCGACCCGGCGATCCTGGTTCGACTTGCCGACGAAGTCCAGGAGAATCTCCCCCTCTTCGTTCACCTCGAGGTGGCGTTCGCGGAGCGTCGTCGCCCCGAAGGTGCGGTTGTCGCGAGCATAGGCATCGTTGCCGACCCGTACGAGCCCGCGATCGACGAGTCGTACGGCCGCGGCGACGACGCGCCGGCGAGAAACCCTCCCGCCCTTGAGATCACGCGCGACGGCGTCCCGAACACGATGCAGGCGATTGGCGAACTCGACCAAGCCGACGAACTTGCGTTGATCGCGCCACTCGTTCCAGAGCGGGTGATAGAGATACTGCTTGCGCGAACGGGCGTCGAGGCCGGTGCAGAGGATGTGACCGTTGGTTTCGCGGCCGATCCAGACCTCCTCCCAGGCGGGCGGGATCGCGAGAGCGCGGCAGTGAGCGAGCGCCCGCGGCTCGGACAACCGCTCACCGCCGGGGGTAAGGAACATGAATCCTCGACCGTGACGACGACGGCCGTAGCCCGGGGCCGAGAGATCGGCGTAGACGAGCCCCGGAGCCCCCTCGAGGGCGACATCGATCGTCTTGGTCAAGACCCGTGCGCTCACCGCACGCCCTTAGTTCGCATCGCTCGATGATGGCGAGCGACGACGGGTAACGTGACCGTACAGCAGGAATTACAGCCTCCCTCCGGGACGACTTCGCGACATGCCTCTCGCCTATCGGCGACGCCGCACCGCGAGCGCTTCGGCGATCGTCGCCAGGCGGTCGGCTACGGCGTCTCCCTCCGCACGACGCGTGAAGGTCACCTCGCGATTCACCCCGAGCGGCCGTTGCGAGCTCTCGGGCTGCGCTTCGAGAGTGCCGAGCCACAGTTGGTCGTCATCGCGCGTTTCCCCTGTTCCTCGGTCATCGATCAGGAAGAGATTGTAGTCGGTGCGCGCCGCCGTCTCGACACCGACGGTGCCCGTCTCGTCCGTGCAGTCGATGACACCGCGAGGCGTACCGACTCTCCAATCCGTGTGATCGCACAAGCCCAGCATGTTGTAGTCATCGGCAACCCGACCGATCCGGGGCGTCAGCATCACCATGCGGACGGCGAGATCGATCGGGAGGCCGTCCGCGATGTCACGACCGTCCTCCGGTACCGGCTCACTGATTCCGCCTTCGCTGATCACTTCGCGCAACTCGGAGCCGTCGGCGCAACCGGTCTGCCCGTAAGTGACATCGCTGAGAAGGAAGTCGTCGGCGAACACGCGGAAGATGTACCGACGAGTGGTGGCGGGCGCCTGGGCGAGGAGACACGGGGACTCCCAGATACCTTCCAGTGACGTATCGAACTGCTCGGACGGCGCCGCGGAATCGGTTGGATCGATACCTCCCGTCGGCGTGCCGGTCTCCTCCCCCGGCGTCGGGTCAGTGTCGATCGGATCGGTCGCGAGGTCGTCGCCACCGTCGCTGCCGCAAGCACCCAGCAGTGCGAGAGGGACGAGCAAAAGGATCGATGCGAGCTTGTTCACGGAAGTCTCCAGTAGCCCTGTTCGAATCGCGTCAGCATAAACGGCCAGTCTGCCCGAAGGGGTCGGGCTGCAATCCGCTCCACTACCGCTTCGACACGAACGCCTCGAGTCGTCGAGGGCATCATCGAACGTCGCGCTCGGGACGGCGTCGCCGCTCGCGCCCCCTCTCGCTCTCCCCCTCCGACATCGCCGCGCCTCCGATGACCGCTCCTGACGACCCCGAACGCGCGCGCCGCGCCGCGGCCCTTCTCCACCACCGCGGCGCCACGCTCACACCAGGGGATCCGACGAGCCTGCCACTCACGCTGAGCACCACCTTCGATCTGCCGCCAGAGGGGACGGGGTCATTCCACTACGGGCGTGACGACACGCCGCTCTGGCAGGCCGTGGAGGCGGAGCTCGCGCTCCTCGAGGACGCTCCGACGCTGCTGTTTCCCTCCGGCATGGCGGCGATCACCGCGGTCATGATGGCCGAGCTGGCGAGCGGCGCAACACTGCTGCTTCCCTCGGACGGCTACCACGCGACACGGCGCCTCGCCGAGCGTTGCCTCGCGCGCTTCGGCGTGACGGTTCGTGAGTGCCCGACCCGCGAGCTCGCCGAGGCGAGCTTCGAGGGGGTGGATCTCGTCCTGCTCGAGACGCCGTCGAACCCGGGGCTCGATGTCTGCGACATCGCCCGAGTCGCCGAGCGGGCGCACGCGGCGGGGGCCTGCGTCGTCGCCGACAACACGGCGAGCACCGCCCTGCTGCAGCGCCCGCTCGATCTCGGCGCCGATCTCGTCGTCGCGGCCGACACCAAGGCTCCAGCCGGGCACTCGGACGTGCTCGCCGGCCACGTCGCCGCGCGCGACCCGGACCGTCTCGCTCGGGTTCGCGAGTGGCGCACGCTCGGCGGCGCCATCGTCGGCCCCTTCGAGGCGTGGCTCCTGCACCGCGGGCTCGCCACGCTCGAGCTTCGCCTCGAACGCATGTGCCGCTCGGCACGATGCCTGGCCGAGGCGCTGATCGAGCGCCCGGAGGTGTCCGCGCTGCGCTATCCCGGTCTGCCGGACGATCCGTCCCATCCCGTCGCCGCACGTCAGATGACGGGGTTCGGCACTCTGGTGAGCTTCGAGCTCGCCGACGCGAGAGCGGCCGACGGGTTCATCGAGCGCTGCCCGCGGCTCGCATCGGCGACCAGCTTCGGCGGCGTTCACAGCTCGGCCGAACGGCGCGCCCGCTGGGGGGACGCCGTCCCCGATGGATTCGTCCGGCTATCCGTCGGCTGTGAACCGACCGAAGTGCTCCTCGACGCGGTGCTCGGAGCCCTCTGAGGAATCGACGACGATGGCGCTCGCTCGTTCCCGCCCACCCGCTCAACCGGTACGCTGACGGTACATCGCCCCCTGCATGAGGTTCGCGTACTCGCGCGCCGGTTCGAGGAATGCCGCGTAGCTCTCTCTGACCTTCCGGAACGACTCGTTGTCCTCGGCCAACGCGTCCATGACCTTCACCGTCGCCTCGCGCAGCGCCGCGATCACGTCGTCCGGGAACTCGCGGAACTCCACCCCTTCGGCTCGTAGCTGGCCAAGCGCCTGCGCGTTGAAGTAGTCGAACTGCGCGAGCGTCTCGACCGAGGTCGCCTCGGCCGCGTTCGCGACGATCGCCTGCAGATCGGCGGGGAGCTCGTCGAACGCCTCACGGTTGACGACGATCTCGAGCGCCGCGGCCGGCTCGTGAAACGCCGGCACGTAGCAGAGCGCGGCGACCTTGTGCAGCCCGAAGGCCTGATCGAGGAGCGGACCGACCCATTCGGCCGCGTCGATCGCGCCGGACTTGAAGGCGGGAAAGATCTCCGGCGGGGGCAGGAGCACGGCGTTGACGCCGAGCTCGCGCATCGCCTCGCCTCCGAGGCCGGCGATACGCATGTTCAGTCCCTTCAGATCCTCCAGCGACTCGATCGGTTCCCTGAACCAACCCGCGCTCTGCGTACCGGAGTTGCCGGAGTAGAACGCGCGCAATCCGCGTTCGGCATAGATCTCGTCCCACAGCGCCTGCCCGCCGCCGTAGCGCAACCAAGCGGTGTGCTCGGTCGCGGACATACCGAAGGGGACGGTGCTGAAGAAGTGCAGCGCCGGGTTCTTGCCGGCGGCGTAGTAGGGGGTCGAGTGACCGATCTCCGCGGTGCCCTGCTGCACCGCGTCCTCGACGGCGAACGGTGGCACGAGCTCGCCGGCGGAGAAGACCTTGAACGTCAGCCGCCCGTTCGACATCGCACCGACCCGTTCGGCGAAACTCGTGACGTTGGTGCCGACGCCGGGCGCCTTCGCCGGGAAGCTCGTCGGCAGCTTCCACTCGATCTTGCCCTGGGCGACGGCCGGAGCGCCGACGATGGTGGTCGCGGCGGCGGCGGTGCCGGCGACGCCGGTGCGGATGAAGTCGCGACGTTCCAAGAGTGTGCCTCCGAGGATGGGCCGGGGGGTTGCGCCGGACGGGCGCGCCTCAGCGGAGCACGCCCGGGAGCCAGGTCGCGAGCGCCGGAAAGCGCGCGACCAAGCATAGCGCAACGAGCTGTAGCGACACGAACGGCAGTACGGCCCGGTACAGGGCGAGCGTCGACAGCGAGGCCGGCGCGACGGCGCGAAAGTAGAACAGCGCGAATCCGAACGGTGGCGTCAGAAAGGAGGTCTGCAGGTTCAGCGCGAGCAGCACGGCGATCCAGACCGGATCGAGCGAGCCGGCGAGCAGTACCGGACCCACGATCGGCACCACGATGAATATGATCTCGACGAACTCGAGAATGAAGCCGAGCAGGAAGACCACCCCCATGACGACGACGAGCGTACCGAGCTCGTCTCCGGGTAGCCCGAGCAGCAGCGCTTCGATCAGTTCGTCACCGCCGAAACCGCGGAACACGAGCGAGAGCATCGAAGCCCCGATGATGATGCCGAACACCATCGACGAGACCGCGACGGTCTCGCGCAGCACCGCTCCGAGCACGCCCCGGCGCGCCAGCAGGATCGCGTTCGCGAGCAATCCGAGGGCGATCACCGTAGTACCGGCGAGGCCGACCACCCGTACCGTTCCCGTTCCGCCGCGGGTGCCCTGCGGCAACGCGGCGTTCGCGGCGAGAATGACCGCGACCGCCACGAGCGTGAGGAGAGCGAGCGGACGGGCGAGCGCCGCGTTCGGCTGCGCCGCACCGGCGAGCAGGAGCGCCCCGCCCGCTCCTACCGCCGCCGCCTCGGTCGGCGTCGCGACACCGGCGAGGATCGAGCCCAGTACCGACAGGATCAGCGCGAGCGGCGGCAGGAACACCGTCAGCAGCAGGCGCGGCGTCACCGTCTCGGCACGCACCTCCGCGGCTGGCTCCGCGATCGCTTCCGTCGCCGCGCGGACCGGTGCCAGCCGCGCACGTACCGCCACATAGAGCCCGTACAACGCCACCAGCAACAGTCCCGGCAAGAGGGCGCCGGCGAACAGGTCCGCCACCGAGACCGGCTCCGGGGCGAAGTTGCCGGCACCGTGCTGCGCCTCGAGGTAACCGTTCGAGATCTGATCGCCGAGCAGGATGAGCACGATCGAAGGGGGGATGATCTGCCCGAGCGTGCCGGAGGCGCAGACGAGCCCGCTCGAGAGCCCGAGTGGCAGCCCCGCCCGGGTCATCGCCGGCAGGCTGATCAGTCCGAGCATGACGATCGTCGCGCCGATGATGCCGGTGGAGGCGGCGATCAGCGTGCTGACGACG
>ENA-ORXM01004609-ORXM01004609.1-marine-metagenome-genome-assembly--contig:-NODE-4609-length-11874-cov-12.925574_pt1 | contig 11874 bp, 6 predicted proteins | sample MGYA00237867_ERZ511480 | MGnify/ENA primary metagenome ERZ511480 (study PRJEB26309, sample SAMN06266103) | marine metagenome | isolation source: Algal blade | place: United Kingdom:Sidmouth, United... | reverse complement strand
GTTTGACTTTTAGCAGATATGCCGCCCCCTTTGGGGGCTAATCAAAGCCACCTTCTTAGAAGGTGGTTCTTTACTAGTCCTACTATCATAAGAATGCTTAATGGGCAACAAACTACTTAGGCTATTAAGTATTGTTCTATTCTTCTAATCTCTTATTATGTATCACCGTTTGTTCCACGTGGAACACTGACAGGGAATCCATAATTGATAACCCTTTGGTATATTCCTAGTTGAGTACCTCTTTCACTAATTACAACTCTTCCATAATTGTTCCACGTGGAACAATCATATTATAACCCATTCTCGTCAACCTAATGCTTTGCATAATTCTCATAGATTACTTTGGGATGAAAATAGTAGATTATCTGCATCATAGATGAAAGACATCTTAGTGAAAGCAATCGATTAGAATAATAAATAGTTGATGAGATGGAAAACCAGATGTATTTCCTATACCTTCTTCAAAGGATATATTGTGCTATCAGATAGGGTGTGGATGCGTTTAACATCGATCCATCCACTATTTGATTACTATCCATATCAACGAGCCAGTCATTTTACCAGCGGTCCACAATCTTCAGGTTATAGTCTAAGACAATGTTTTTCCATCATTTTCATAGCTGGGAACTTGTCCGTTTTCTTTTCTAAGAAATGTGATTGAAGATGTATCACGCTATGGTCCACAAGGAAGAAGGGTCTATAATTAAGACCATCTAGAAAGATATCTGCAGCAAGACTTGCTAAGTGTAGTGATACGATATGAAGACATCAAGTTGCTCCATATATCAAATTTAAAGATTATGATTACAGATGCCCCAAGTTAAACGGCTTTAAAGTCCTCTACCTATCAACATCTCCTTAAAATCCGAATATGCTCCACTACATCTTTCCGCGACCTTTTCTCCAGACATAAAAGCTTCCAGTTTTTCTGGCATAGTCAATTCTCCCAAAGCCTCTTTCATAGGTGCCTCAAACTTCCCTGGATGAGCTGTTTCCAAGAAGATGGTCTGATGCTCAGGATGTAGCTTCAGATAGTCCAGACAGGCTAGATAACCTACAGCACCATGTGGGTCAGCGACATAGTTGTATTGCGCTTTGATGTCCTTGATGGCTGTCAGTGTTTGCTCATCCGTATAGTTGACACCAAGTATTTGTCTCTTGAGATTGTTCCACGTGGAACCAGAATCTACTCCTGAGAACAAGGCCTGCATCCTCGGGAAGTTACTGGGATCACCCACGTCCATCGCATTTGATAGGGTAGGGGTAGAAGGTCTAGGCTGGTAATCTCCAGAGTCGAGATAGTCTGGCACGGTGCTGTTGGCATTGGTTGCAGCGATGAAGCGGTGGATGGGAAGACCCATTTTCTTTGCTAACAAGCCAGCTGTTAGATTACCGAAATTGCCAGAAGGTACAGAGATGACCACGGGTCTTGATTTGTCTTTTACCTGCTTGTAGCCTTCAAAATAATAAAAGGACTGCGGGATGAGTCTGGCGATATTGATTGAATTGGCAGAGCTGAAATTGTACTTTTTCTTGAGATCATCATCTATGAAAGCCGCCTTGACCAGTCTCTGACAATCGTCAAAAACACCATCTATCTCTATGGCTGAAATATTGTCCCCCCAGGTTGTCAATTGCTTTTCCTGCAGAGCGCTGACTTTACCAGAAGGGTAGAGAATGATGACTTTGATGCCAGGCACCTTATGGAAACCTGCCGCGACTGCGCCTCCCGTGTCTCCACTTGTTGCCACCAATATGGTTGTTTCTCTATCTTCATCCTTGAGGAAGTAAGACATTAGTTCTGCCATGAAACGTGCCCCAAAATCCTTGAACGCCATAGTGGGCCCGTGCCACAATTCTAAAGTCGAAATACTATTTGACAGCTTTATAATCGGTGCTTTGAAATTGATGGCCCTCGAAATCAATTGAAATAATTCTGACTTAGGCAGAGCTTTCCCTATTAGTCGAGTTGCCACTTGAAAACCAATTTCCTCAAGACTATATTGATCTAAATTCGATAGAAAGGACTCGTCCAAAGTAGGTATATCCGTGGGTATATAGAGCCCTTTATCTATTGGAAAAGCATTAAGGACTGCTTCTTTCAGATTGACTATATTGTTTCGGTCGTTAGTACTGTAGAGTTTCATTTTTAATTTATTGTATTTCATCGCTCACTGCTGCACCGAAATCAGCAACGGGCATCTAATATTTTTTGGCTCCCTCCAGATTGATGGCAGAGTTATAGATCGTTATCTCCTTGCCTTGATCCATAAATAATTGTCGGGCTTGATCCTCTATGCGATCGGCTATTACAGTATTGGCACAGAGCGCAAACATCGACGGTCCTGCCCCCGAAATGGAAAAGCCCAAAGCACCCGCTTCCATCGCCATTTCTTTGAGAGGGTAGAAGTGAGGAATGAGATTGGCCCGTTGAGGCTCTATTATGATATCCTCTAGCGTTCGACCTATCAGTTCTATATTGGTCGTATACATCGCCGCTACAAAAGCTGCAAGATTTCCTGATTGCTTGATGTGTTGGTCCAGGGTCAATTGATCACTCAATATATTTCTGGAATCCTTGGTCAATATCTGAGTATGTGGGTAGAGGACCACAGCTCTCAAGCCATTGATATGTGGCAAGCCGATCACGTCCAAGGATGGGTTATCACGTATCAACACAAAACCACCGTACAATGAGGGCGCTACATTATCCGCATGCCATGACCCATCAGCCAGCTGCTCACCCATTGTGGCGCAGCGCAAAACTTCTGCATAAGTGCACGGCCAATCCAAAAAAGCATTCACTGCAAAAGCACCCGCCACAGCACTCGCCGCACTGCTACCCAGCCCAGTACCAATCGGCATATTCTTATGCAAATCTATTTCTATGGGCATGTCCGTGATGTCCAGATATTCCATCATTTTGTAAGCGGCAAAGCCTGCCACATTCTTATTGATGTCCATCGAGAGCTTGCCCTTGTTTTTAATAAGACCAATTTTGAGACCTTTCTCTTTGCCCTCACGGATGACAATTTCGTCTCCTAAATCGTTTATAGCGAAGCCTAGCACGTCATACCCTACGGCTACATTTGCTACAGTGGCAGGAGCGAAGCATTTACAAGGTACTTTTTTCACGATTTATAGTCTTAACTCTTTGGTTATCAGAGTGTTATACAATTTATTTTCTTAATACCAAAATTCGGCCCACCAGCAGATCCTCAGACCTTGATGTAATCTAAAAGCAAAAACTCAGCCCAAATATAGTCGCATGAGCAATATCAATCATATGTTGCATAGATTGTGCCACTGATTTTTATCAAGTCTTTTTTAAATGATGAGTTCTCCACTCCTATTCTCAAGTCCCGATATAATTCTACAAAACTGAACTTATGCTCAATATCTCCGCCAGCAACCCCGCCGCCGTAACCTCTGCCCCCGCGCCTGGCCCACGGATCACAAGTGGTGTATCATTATAGCGGGAACTATGTATCACGATCATATTATCACTCCCGCTCAGCCCATAGAAAGGATTCTGACTATCGACTGATTGCAGGCTGATGGTACCGCGGCCATTCTCGTAGCTGGCGATAAAACGCAAATGCTCTTCTGCGGCTTCAGCTTTCAAGATCATCTCCTTATATCTGGGAGTATCCTTTTCCAGTTCTTTATAGAAGTCATCTACGGAATCGGCATTGATACAAGCATCTGATAAGAGGCTCTTGATTTCAATATCCTCATCCTCCACGTCAAAGCCCGATTCTCTTGCCAAGATCAACATTTTTCTTTTGACATCGGCGCCAGATAGATCTTCTCTGGGGTCAGGTTCTGTCAAGCCTTTTTCTTGAGCCTCTTTGACGAGGTCCATGAAATCCACATTAGACGTGAAGTTGTTGAAGATGTAGGAGACGGAACCCGAAAGCACGGCTTGTATTTTGGATATTTTATCGCCGGTCATTGTCAGACTTTTCAATGTGGAAATGACAGGTAATCCTGCACCGACATTCGTCTCAAAATTGAGCGGAATATTCATGGCGCCAGACAGCGCTTTTAATTTTTTGTATTGGCTCATTCCGCTGGACAAGGCAATTTTATTAGGGGTGGAGATAGCGATGTTGTTTTCCATTATCCTGCTGTAATGTTCAGGAATAACTTTACTCGCCGTGTTATCAACAAATATGGAATGAGCAAAATTCATCTGTATCATCCTGTCGATGAATTTTTCTATGCCGGCACTCACCTGGCTATGCTCCAATTGTTCTTTGAAGTTATCCATCGAGACGCCATCTTCAGAGAAAAGCATTTTTTTGGAATTGGAGATACCATTGATGACGAGTTCAACTTTACTGTTCTTTCTGATACTGTCGTGGTTATTAATCATCTGTCTGATCAAAGTAGAACCGATCAATCCAATCCCCACGACAAACAAATGAACCGTTTTATATTCCGAAAGAAAGAAGGCATCGTGGACGGCATTGAGTGCTTGGGACTCATCCTCTTGCGCGACGGCAAAAGTGATATTGAGTTCAGAAGAGCCTTGCGCAATCGCCTCGACATTGATTCCATTCTTACCTAAGGTTTCAAAAAGTTTTCCAGCTACACCCGGAGAATTTTTCATATTCTCTCCTATGACGGCTAGCAAACATAAGCCACTGCGCAACTTGACAAGATCTATCAGACGTCGTTGTATCTCTAGCTCAAACTCTTTATTTATATGGCTTTCGGCAGATTTTTCATCGTTGTCACTGATGGCGATACAAATGGAATGCTCAGAAGACGCCTGCGTGATCATGATCACATTGATCTGTCCATCGGCGATACACTTGAACAAACGGTAAGCAATACCCGGCACGCCTTGCATCCCACTGCCTTGTAGAGAAACCAAGGTAACATTGTTTATGGAAGAGAGACCGGATATGATACCGGTCTGATCCTTCGCTTCGTGATGTATGAGCGTACCTGGATGTTCAGGATTAAAAGTATTCTTGATTATAGTGGGGATATTCTTTTCTTTGACTGGTCGTATGGTCGGTGCATAGAGCACTTTGGCACCAAAGTGTGACATCTCTGCTGCTTCTAAGTAACTCAACTCTGTAATAGAGTAGGCTTTTTTTACTTTGCGCGGATCAGAAGTCAGTACACCATCGACATCTGTCCAGATCTCTAACGCAGAGGCATCGAGTGCAGCTGCAAATATAGCTGCACTATAATCGGAACCTCCACGACCTAGTGTGGTCGTGACACCACTTATTTTTTCAGAACCGATAAAACCTGTTGCAATATATATGGTGTCTTTATCAGACAAATGTTTTTTGATAAGAGGTGTGGTCAACTCAAAATCGACGATAGCTGATCCATAACTGCCATCCGTTTTGATGACTTTTCTGGCATCTATGTAGGCCGACTTATGCCCGAGCATCTGTAGGTAAGTCGCTAAGAGAAAAGCGCAGTTCCGCTCTCCGAAACTCACGACATAGTCCTTAGTCTTGGGAGAGGCTTCTTGTATGAGGGCCACGCCGGCGAGCAAATTCTGCAAGCTCACGTGATTGTCATCCAACTCTGTTTTGATGCTAGAGTAAGTGTCTCGCCCCAGTAGTTCCTGCGCAACATCGTGTACTTTAAGAATGAACTGATCATACGTGTCTTTGTAACTTGTCTCATTTGACTGAGCGAAGTTAACCGTCTGAAGCAGCAGGTCGGTCATGCCGCTGAATGCAGAAACGACGACACAAAGAGACTTATGTTTTTTTTGTTTTGATTGGACTATGTCAGATACCAGTTTGAGCCTCTGGGCATCCGCCACAGAAGTACCACCAAATTTCAATACTCTCATTCTCATTAAGATTATTCCTAATATGAGAGCAGAGATTGTGCCAATATGTGTGGGAAATTGTTGCTGGGGTAGAAGCTGCCTTGGCGTACTGAGTTGATAAATACTTGATTGTCAAGCAGTTATGACGAATAGTCTGATGTTCTTAGTACCGCTTACACCGTTTTATTTATGTACATTAGAAAGCTATTACAATTTCACTTTTACTATAGTCAACTCTCGAGAAGAGAGAAAAAAGACATAACTTAAACAGTCTAAAGTCAATAGCAATAATACAAAGCGTTTGGTAATCAACAAGAATTGATGGTTCGAAAATGAACGATGATCAAGTAAAATTACTTGTAGACAAAATTGAGATATTCAACTTTTAAGATAAAGACTCGCAATAATTTTGCAGGCTACTAAAGTGTACTGAATATAATATTGAATGACTCTAAGAGAATTAGAGTATCAAGAAACGACATTAAAATTCTTCTCAACCAACTTTTTAATTTCAGCGATAAAGACAATTGGCATAAAGGAGAATACAAAACAAAATTCTAATGCTGTTGAAGCTAATTTTCCTGACGGTTCAAAACAGATAACTTAGATTCAAAACAACGGAACCAGGATTTGCAAAGGATGATGAAATGAATAATTTAAGCGACCCAAATAAAGATATTAAAGAGCTTATATTTTGAATAAGCAAAGATGAGCTTCTAACTAAAACACAAATTAGATATTTACAGTCAAGATTGGTTCAGATTGGAATCCAAGAAAAAACAGCAACATCTTCAAATCATTCCGTCAGTTCTGCATCTCCATTGATCTGTATGGAAAAGAAGTGGTCGCCATAGATGTATCCAAATTCAGAGCTCAGAACTCAATGAAAAACAACTATAATAAAAAAAGATCGACAAGAAATATGATTACCTGACCAACCAACATCAAGAATACGCCGAAGAACTCGACCGCAATGACCAACACGATAAAGACAACAAAGTTCTCCACAACCTCAATTAGCAGCTCGACAAGCATGACAAATTGCAGGAACAACTCGATGCAACACAACATACACAAATATCTACCACCGGTCCCCACACCAGAGCACTGGCACTGCATATGACAATCGTTCAGGAGGGTTATAATCTCCAAAGGCCGTCGACGCCAAGCACAAGTTGATAGCGGATTGCGACATCATGAACAAGAAGAGCCCTTGCACCTATGGCCATCAGGACCTAAGGAAGAATTCCAGCTCAATAAAAAAGACAAACTCACAGTCCTTGCCGACATAGGCTATCACTAACTACACAAAAGATTATTTGGTTAGGCTAGTAGAGTTTTGTTTGGCTAGATATAATTGACTAAATTGCTAATTCAACCTAAAAATTAAAATGAGAGAGACAATTTGTATAAAAATAATGTTTGGACTACTGTTTGTGGTATTATTTAAGCAACTGAATGCCCAAAAGATTTCGGATACGCCTTTAGAAACTAAAAATTTCACGTCTTTAGAGGAGGCATTGAGTAATCCGAGTTTAGTTTATCGCTTAGATTTGAGTAATCAGAAATCAATTATTTTTTCTGATAGTACTTGGAGTAAGTTTCAAAATCTGGAATACCTGAGTTTGAAAAACGATCACTTAAAGGAAATACCTTCTGCCATTGGTAATCTAAGTAGTCTTAAGGTTCTTGATTTAAGTGGAAACGATTTTAAATTATTGCCACAATCATTTTCAAGATTAGAAAATTTAAGGGAAATTTATCTTAATGATGATAATAAAATGGATGTAAACCAAAGTCTAATTGCCATTAGGGATTTACCTAACCTCAGAATATTACACCTTGAAAATGACAATCTGACTAGTGCACCTACCGCTTTATTTGATCTTACAAAATTAGAAGCTTTATATCTTGACAACAATCATTTTAGTACGCTTTCTGACAGTAATTGGGCTAAGTTTGAGAATCTGGAATATTTGAGTTTGAGAAATGACCACCTTAAAGAAATACCCTCTGGGATAGGTAGTCTCAAGAAACTTAAAACACTTGATCTTAGCGGTAACGATTTTGCAGTACTGCCTCAATCATTTTCAAGACTGGAAAACTTGCGAGAAATCTATCTTAATGATGAAAATGAAATGGATGTAAACCAGAGTCTCAATATTATCAAAGATTTACCCAACTTAAGAATATTACACCTCGAGAATGACAATTTAGAAAGTGTACCTCAAAACCTTTTAAACCTTACACGATTAGAAGCTTTATATTTAAACAACAATAGTTTCACTAAAATCCCAATAGAGTTGAATCAACTTAAAAATCTGAATCTCATAGATTTACATGATAACAAATTCATACTGGACGCAAAAGATCTTCGATTTAATGACAGCTTTAAAGTAAAAATGCGTTTTTAATATTACTATTTTGATCACTTAATCTCAACGAAATACCTCATCAATAATTAAACATTTGGTAGAGTACAGTTTGCCAAGGAAATTTATTAAGACATGATAGAAAAGATATTACTACTGATTTGTTTTATCATTTTAATAATGACACCATCTTATTCTCAAACTGAAATTTTTACTGCACAAGTATCGCAATCATCAGATGATGCTGAAGAAAGCGAAGATACTTCACAAGTCTTACTTGAAAGCAGTGACTTAGAATTGGTCTTTGATGATTTTTCAGATCAGAACAATCAAACAGTAGGGATTCGCTTTTCAGAAGTATCTATACCTTCAACAGCGATTATCCAAAAGGCTCATATTCAATTTTTTGCTGATGATACTGGTGATATCGATACTGACGTTTCCATAACTGGTGAAGCAGCTGCATCTTCACAAACATTTTTCGATAGTCCTGGAAATATTAGTTCACGGAATAAGACCAATTCATCTGTAAGCTGGGCTATCCCTGCCTGGACAAATACCCACGAAGGTGGAATAGATGAAAGGAGCCCAGACATCTCAATATTAGTCGAAGAAATAATATCAAATAATGGTTGGGTTAGTGGAAATGCTTTAACTTTTATCATCACCGGTACAGGCTCTAGAGAAGCAGAGTCATTTGATGGCATACCACAAGAAGCTCCAATATTAGTAATTGAATATACTTTACCAGAAGTGGATTATGATTTAGGAATCGAAGAATTAAATGGTCTTGACGATTATATGATTGCCCAAAATGATGTAGTAATCTCTACAATGGTAAAAAATTATGGGCTGAACACTATTGACTCTTTTGAACTTTCGTATTCCTTAAACAATGAAACTATTGATACTGAAGTTATCTATCAAACTTTAGCACCAAATGAAATCTATAACCATACCTTTAATGAAGCCTTAGACTTGATTGATTTGGGTAATCAAACTTTGGAAGCACACGTATCTACCATTATAGATAATGCAGATTTTAATAATTCACTAGAGGTAAATTTTGAAGTGATTGAAGAATTTTCAAATATCTATTTTGGAACTGGTTCTGCATGGAGGTATTTAGATAATGGATCTAACTTGGGACAAGAGTGGATAGAATTTGATTATGATGACATGGCCTGGGCATGGGGAGCCGAAGAGTTTGGTTTTGGAGATGGAGATGAAACCACCCTTCTTGAATCGGGTAATATTACTTATTACTTCAGGAAAATTGTGGAAGTTCCTGATATCAATGCGATTTCAACTATTGTAGCTAACATATCATCAGATGACGCAATTGTTATTTATATAAATGGTCAAGAAGTTACTCGCTCTTTCAATTTACCGCAAGGTCCCATAACCGCCACGACTACACCTAACATAGATGTTCCACATGATTTTGAAAATCATGCAGTAAAATATGATATTCCTCTTTCTTATTTTAATACAGGACTAAATGTCATTGCAATAGAATTACATAACTTAAATTCCACTAATGTCGATCTTTCTTTTAAATGTGAATTCACAAATGAATCAATCAACTACAGTGTTGATGGACCATACGTATTCCACAGAAATAATGAAATAATAGTAAAGAGCATTACAGAAAATGGTCCATCCACTACCTCTTATCCAGAAGGTGCAACGCCTATTTTGACTTGTGACTTACCAAATGGAGAGCGTTTTAGTTTTCAGCTAATGGAGGAGCATATAATTCCGGAATCTGAATATGAAATGCCAGAAAAGTTTTTAGTTACCACAGATATCGAAGGCCAAATTGATGCATACATTTTTTTACTGCAACAATCTGGTGTAATAGATGAAAATTATAACTGGTCTTACGGTGATGGACATTTATTTTTTATTGGTGATATGTTTGACAGAGGCGAATATGTAACTCAATGTCTTTGGCTATTATATAAACTTGAACAAGAAGCTCAATTAGCAGGTGGGCAGGTTCATTTTATTATAGGAAATCATGAAGTATTAAACTTTGCATATGATTATAGATACGTACGTGACAAGTATTTTGAAAATGCTCATTACTTAGGAGAAATGCTCTACGATATGTTTGAGCCAGACACGGAAATGGGCCATTGGCTCAGATCTAAAAATATTCTAGAAAATGCAGGTAATTCTGCCATCTTAGTACATGCAGGATTAAGTCCTCTAGTGAGGGACCTAAATTTAACCTATGATGAAATCAATGACTACGGCAGATTAGGAATGGATGACAATTGCCCAAGTGGAAATGCGCCTTGTGAAATAGTCAATGGTGGATCTGATGAGGGGGTGTATTGGTATCGCGGTATCGCAAGTGAAGAATTATCACAAACCGAAGTTGAAGATATTATTTCTTCCTTTAATGGAGAGAAGATGATTTTTGGACATACTGTTTTTCCGCAAGTATCTGCCATTTATGATCAGCGCGTTATCGCAGCTGATGTTAACCACGGTAATAATTTCAATAATGGATTTATGGAGGCTTTATATTTTGAAAATGGTTGTTACTACAGGTTAGTAGCCAATTCTAATGGTGTTTCGCCAATTCTATTGGATCCTAATTGTATGCCCACCAGCACAGCCGCGATAGAATCGACTTACAAATTTAGTCTAACACCTAACTTATTTGAAGATGAACTAACAGTTCAAGTGTCAAAAGATTTATTTGATAAAACATTATCTATTCATAATATTTATGGTGATTTAATAGAGGTTATTCCTATCGATGTCCAACAGGATGAATTATCAATTCGTACTACAAATTGGACTGCAGGCACATATATCTTTACTTTAGAGATGGAAGGTAAAATGTCGTCATTAAAAGCAATCAAGTATTAACAAAAAACATTCGAATTATTCCAAATTTAATACTGACGAATTTTAAAAAGTCAACAGTAATCATGTATTGCAGAATATTTTCAAAGTTTTTAGCGTATGCGAAAGAAGCGTATCTAAATGAAGCATTGAATCATGATCAAGCGCAGTAGTATATATTAAATAGATTGGAAGCAGGAAGCAGCTGCTCAACAATAAATGTAATTGATCTCGAATAGGAAGATAGGCTGATAAAATTATTTTTGACTGCCAGTGGGATAGTTGTAATCAGAATGATTGACATAGTATGGTCGAAATGCATAATAGGGAATAATGAGAAGACATTAATGAATGTAACGAAGATGCCAATTGTCTCATAAGAGCAAGCATAGACATTAGCAGTACCCTCATAAATTATGTACATAAAATAATATACTCTATATTTGAATCCAATTAATATTTAACAAAAAAATTCAACCATGTTAAAAAATTGTATTTGCTTTGTGGTAATAGCAACAGGAATATTCTTGCTTCTCAGTTCTTGCAATGATCTAAATACAATTTCCTCCAAGTCAAAAGGTGAGCCGAGAGAGATACGGACCGATCATATGTATTTGCAAAGGGCATTTCCCAAAGGTAAAATTAAAGAAACAGCATTACAAGAAGCAAAAGTGTGGAGAGAAAATTACCTCAAAGGTGCTAAATTTGGTAAGCGTAATAGTAATGAAATTGCCAGCCTGGTAGGTCCCACTAATGCTGGAGGTAGGGTAGTCGATGTGGAAATACCTTTTGATAAGCCAGACACCTATTATATAGCTGCGGCATCAGGGG
>ENA-ORXM01004604-ORXM01004604.1-marine-metagenome-genome-assembly--contig:-NODE-4604-length-11889-cov-4.476380_pt1 | contig 11889 bp, 10 predicted proteins | sample MGYA00237867_ERZ511480 | MGnify/ENA primary metagenome ERZ511480 (study PRJEB26309, sample SAMN06266103) | marine metagenome | isolation source: Algal blade | place: United Kingdom:Sidmouth, United... | reverse complement strand
TTAGAGGCAAAAGAAACCCTAGACAGCGCAGGCATAAAAACGCGCGTCGTTAGTATGCCCAGCGTCGAACGCTTTGACGCACAAGATAAGAGCTACCGCGACAGCGTGTTGCCGCCGAGTGTTAAAAACCGCGTCGCGGTTGAAGCGGGCGCGACACAGGGCTGGTACAAATACGTCGGCTTAGACGGCGCGGTGATTGGTATTGACCACTACGGCGCGTCGGCGGATGGCGACCTGCTCATGGAGAAGTTCGGTTTCTCCCCTGAGAATATTGTCAAGACTGCTAAGGACTTAGCAGGTAACTAAGCACCTAACCCTTAAACGCTAAACTATAGATATAAAAGAGGTGGCTTTGTTGCAAAGCCACCTCTTTCACCATTCAACCGCGACCCTGACCGCAGCAACTTCAACTTCGTCTTAAGACAACGTGAAACTTTCTCACGCCGAATCAACTTGGGTCCAGTAAGGTAAAGCTTATGCAAAGAACTTTTTTCAACCTAACAGCCTTATTTCTAAGCGTGCTCCTTTTGAGCAGTGCGTCGGCGCAGTCATTAGCCGACTTACTACCCGCTGAAACCTTTCTCGCGTTTGGTACCAGGGATTTAGCACAACATGAAGCCAAACTCGAGCCCTTCATTGCAGAATTTGAGCGCCTAGAGCTAGGGGCGGCGTTAGCAAAACTCGTTCCCAGTGAAGCTGTTGAGGGTGAACTCGAGCAAGATGACGCCGTGGGTGATGTGATGACTCAGTTCGAGGGTTTAGAAGTGCTCGACTTTTTGGGTCAGGAAGCCTGGCTTGCACTTTCAGCCTCGAGCTTTAACCCTCTACCCGCACTCACACTCTTAACGGAGCTGAGCCCAGAAGCAGCGCAGCAGATTAGCAGCACCTTGAGCGAGGCTACTGCCAAGGACAGCGTCGAAACCCTCACCGAAGGTAACTACACTTTTTATCAAGAAGCGTTAGAAGATGCCGACGAATTTATCCAAGTTCTAGCCTATGCCCAGGTTGATAACACCCTTATGCTGAGCACCAACCCCAACACGCTACGCGCCGCCCTGCGGCAACTCGGCGGCTCGTCCGATCCGAGCTTTGCTAACAGCGTGGGCTACGCCAATACGCTGGGGCAGGTAGGTGAGGGCAACTTTTACGGTTACCTCGACTTTGCACAAGTTGCTAGTGTTATTGCGCCCTTTGCGCAAGGCTTTGGTTTCGACCAACTTGTCGAGCGGCTTATTGATGCGTTCGCCACCGCAGGCGTGAGCGCTGGCACCCTACGCGTCACCGAGGATGGTTTTGAACGTGAAGGCTTGCAAGCTGCCAATGCTGATGGCGGTGACGCCAGCTTATACGCGCTACTCACCAGCCCAGCGCAGGCCAACGCATCTACGATTACGCTAGCGCCTGAAAGCGCCCTGAGCTGGAGTAGCAGCGTGACCGACCTGACAGGCTGGTGGGACTATTTGAACGAAATCATGGAAAGCAGTCCTGAGCTTGGGGGAAACTTAGACTTTCTATTGGCCTCGTTTTTAGGCGTTGACCTGCGCGAGACCTTTTTCAACTGGGTCGGTAACGAACTTACGACGGTAACCACAGGCGTCGGCGAAATTGTCGAACCGGGCATGCCGAGCAGCAATTTACTGGGAGACTCGGTTTACATTCTCGAGGCAAGTGATGAAGCGGCAGCGCAAGCGGGTCTTTCTAACCTGCTACAAACAGTTAGCACGCTTGTCGCAAGTTTTGCTGATCCAAGTGGCGGCGCGGGGAGTGCCTCGAGCGAGACCCTGGATATTGCAGGCGTCGAGGCGACCACGTTCACCATCACTGAAGGTATCTCTTTAAGTTACGCCGTTGCCGATGGGCACGCTTTTATTGGCACATCATCTGATGCACTTACGGCTGTACTCGAGGCCCGCGGTGGCGACTCGTCATTACGAAATGCCGCCGTTTTCGGAAGTCTCCAAACAACGGCACCTGACACGGCAAGCAGTTTGAGTCTGAGTAACAATCAGGCGACCCTTGCCAACACCGCGCAGCAGATTACGTCACAACTGCAACTGACCGCGGGTTTGGGCGGCGCAGCTAACTTAGACTTTGACGCCGTTGAAGAGGCGAGTGAGAAGCTTGAGCAGTTCTTAGCCTTCGTTGCTGAGCGTTTGGGCTTTAGCACCAGCTACAGTGAACGTCGCGGCGACGGCGTTTATACTTTTGGTCAGTCGGACGTAAGCTGGTAGACCTTTACCTGATACATAGTGCTTGACACACAAGCAGCGCCCGCGAGCTAGACTTCGCGGGCACTTTTCTATAACTTTTGCATTTCCATGAGTAACTGTACCAGGTCAGCTCTGGAAACAAATCCCTCAGTCCCAAAGGGACAGCTCCCTTGTTAAGGGAGCCGAGATCAAAGGCCGTCTCAGTGCAACTTTTTGTAGAACTGCGACTTCTATAACTGCCGATGTGAGCTTTATTCGGTGCGGCCCTAAAAACTTTCTCTACACTCAGGGGATGCGCCGATTCTTCGACCCGGTTTATCTTCTAGGTCTCACCTTTTACCTTGTACTACGCTTCGTTTTTGGCGACCAGTTCTGGTGGCTGTCACTGGTTAACACCTTTGCGCCGTTTGTCTTTTTCCCTCTCCCCTTCATTCTTTTAGGCAGTTGGATGAAGAATCGCTCATGGCAACGGTTTCTTGCTACAGGTCTCGCAGTTTACGCGCTCGTTTGGTTCGGGCCTTACTTTCTGCCTAAGGGTAAGCAGACCGCTGCATCTTCTACTTTTACAGTGCTCAGCTACAACATGCACGACCTGACAGACGGACTTTATGCCAAGCTTGAAACGCTCGAGCCCGATATTGTTTTATTGCAAGAAGTTCCGCAGACGCTTTTAGACGATTTGCCCCCGCGCATGGGTAAGCTATATCCGCACAGGCTAGCGCAGTCACCTCTTTATAAAGGCAACGCTGTTTTGTCGCGCTATCCTATCACCGCGTCCGAAGCGTTGACAGGTTTCGGTGAATACGTGCCCCAGCGTTTAGAGCTTCTTATAGAAGACAGAACTGTCGCGGTTTACAACGTTCACCTGACCTGGCCTATCGGCAAGCGCCGCTTACCGCGCCGTTTTAGCCCAGGTCCCGTGCGCCTGCTCAGTTCTTATGATGACAGCGGACGCAACCGAGACTTAGACGCTTTAGCTCAGTTGCTCGAGGGGGAAACTCTACCCTTTATCGTAGGCGGCGATTTTAACTTGAGCCAGCACAGCGCTGGTTATAGCCGAATCGCTAATCTTGCAAATGACAGCTTCCGTGAGCGCGGTTGGGGTTGGGGCAATACCTGGTACTTGCACCCCCGGCTCCCGCCCCTACTACGCATTGATTACCTGTGGCATAGTGAGAGTTTAGAAACTATAGAGGCGCAGGTAGAGCCGCGCATGGCGTCGGATCACTTAGCTATCAGGGCGAGTTTTGCGTTTCGGGAGTAGCCGCCCCCAGGGGCGCTTTCTCGAGCAAAAAGTTTCGCACCCATCCCTCATAGGCGTCAGGCGTTTGGTTCCAACCCTCGACATGTTCAACCCCGTTGAGCCGGCGATATTCTATATCCGGCACCTGGGCCGCAAACTCATCGACCAAGTCAATTGGTACGGTGGAATCACCCGTACCCGCCATGAGCAGCACTGGAACGCTTATCTGCGCCGCCGTGCGCCGCTGGTCTAAGGCTGGCCAGTCGATACTGGCGCGAAGGCGAGCGACGAGTAGGGCCCAGTCTGCAACCGTATTTGCTAACGGCAACCCCATGCCCTTGGCGGCGCGCCGAAACACGGTGCGCGGGTCGAGCAGGGGTGAGTCAATAATAAGAGCTTCTACCTCAGGCAATCCCGTAGGCATACGCTCCAGAGTCTCGAGTGCCACAGCGCCACCCATTGAAAACCCGTACAGAACAACACGCTTTATACCCTTCGCCTGTAAAAACTCAACGCCTGTCACAACATCTTCCCATTCGCTGTCGCCGTAGTGAAAAAAGCCATCAGGGCTCGGGTCGCTGGCGCTGTGGTTGCGGTAGCTGAGCGATAAAACGGAATAGCCCATCGCGTGCAATGTGGGTAGTACGCGCAGCGTTTCCTCAATCGCGCCGCGCCGCCGACCATGCAGCATAAGAACGGCTGTATCGGCAGACTGTGCTAACCACCAGGCTTCAAGCTTGCCCGCTTGTCCTTGCAGACTGAGAGCCTCGTACTCGAGCCCGTGGTCCTCTTTAGGATTACGGCGGTAAATAAAATTATCCATCCGCGCCGCCGCGCCTGCTACGGGCAGGTTTCCAGAAACGAGCTTTAGCTCACGGGTAATCCGCTCGCCATCGTCAGCACTCACCTCACCTAAAAGACCGTGCCCGCCCTCCCATAAAAGGCCGTACATTCCGCTTCGCCGCGTGTCGGCAAACTGGGCTGAGGTTTCGGGGGCAGGCAGAATAACCTGGCCTTGCCTAACCTCGAGAATCTCAAACTCGGGGTACAGGCTGTAAGGCTGCGGTTTCAAAATAGAGTTTGAGAACATCCAGCCGATAGCAAGGGCGGCAGCAAAGAGGAAAAAGAGAATAAGCCAGAGCACGATTTGAACCTTCATTGTACAAGTTTACCGGAAGCACAGACCGGGGCAACGTTAAGTTTCAGGGATTGGCTCAGCACTTAGCTGTCAGGCTGAGACTTTTTGTAGAGGTCGGGCATCTTGAATTTTAGTGTTCCGCTCGGACTCTCGAGAAAAATCGTCTGAGTTTTCATCTAGGCTTAACTCAAGACCTGAATAGAGTTCGATGAGTTCACGTAACTCGGCTAGGCTCGAGACTTTGACCACCTGCGCCCGCGCTCCCTCAAACCTCTCAAAATACTTGATGAGCTGCCCCCGCAAACTCCGCATGGCGTGAAGCTCGCTTTTAGATGCGTACCAGGCGCAGTGCATAATGGCGTGCTTATAGGCTGTTCTTAGAACCTCTGCCGAGTCCAGCGGCTCAGCACCCCGTAACTCCCCAAAAATCCAGGGGCGACCCACCGCCCCACGAGCCACCATGACCCCGAGCCCCCAGCTACGGTAGCGCTCGAACTGTTCGCGGCTACGCACATCTCCCGAACCGATAACGGGCATGCGTAACTTATCAGCAACCTCTTTAATCGCTTCCCAATCGGCTTCGCCTGAGTATTTTTGTTTCGCTGTACGCCCGTGAATAGCGACCAAATGCGCGCCCGCTTCTTGCAGAGCCAGCGCAACCTCGAGCACGTTCAAGCTGTCATAACCAAGGCGCATCTTGGCACTTACGGGCACAGGCACCGCTGCCCCAAGCTGACGAACAATCTCGGCGGCACGTTCGGACTCGAGCATCAGTTTCGAACCGCAACTTCTCCCCGTGATTTTCTTAACCGGACAGCCCATGTTCAAGTCAATGGCACTCGGTTTGTAGAGGTCGTACAAAATGCGCCCGCCCGCCGCGACAATCTCAGGCTCGCCGCCAAAGACTTGAATGACCAGATCAGGTTCGCCCGGATACGGCTCACCTATTTCAATACCGCGTAAGTTACCCGTGACCAGACCCTTGGCGCTCACCATCTCTGTCACCGCCCAGCTGCTACCAAAATCGCGGCACAGCTTGCGAAAGGGCGCGTCGGTAAAACCTGCCATCGGCGCAAGCACTGCACCACCTTGCGCTAATTTGGTCTTGTAAAAAGAGGGCTCAGCCGGGGTCACAATTCCAAGTATAGACCCCACCCTAAGCTGATGGCGTTACGTATCTATCTGAATTTGAAGGCGTTTAGGAGCGTTTGGGGCGTCTGAAAAAGATAAGGCCCCTCGCTTGGTGGTGGGATGCGAGGGACCGAGAGAGGAGATGGATCTTTACGATCCACCCCTATCATAAACCTTTTGACTCACATTTTTCTTACATACGTCACTAGAACGCCCTAAATGAAGGGAAATTTAAGGTTCGCCTCGGGTTTAGGGCCGTGCGAAAACATCCTCTCTGCGCCAGCTCGGCGTGTCAAATCGTCTTGACAGGGGCGCCACGCGGCGAGTAAACTCATGAGCGCCGTTGGCCCATCGTCTAATGGCAGGACACCTGTTTTTGGCACAGGCGGTCGGGGTTCGAATCCCTGTGGGCCAGCCAACTAAAAACGTCACGGACGCCAAACGTGACAAAAAAAGGAGCGAGTCGACTCGCTCCTTTTTTTGCTGTATTTTATTATTTTACCAACCTTCTTTTTCAAACCTGAGCGTAGACACTACAACCTGTACAGCTCTTAACGGCAAAGGCGCGCCAATACACCCTCAGGCAAAACACGCAGTCTGCCCTGACGCGTTTGCACCTCCGGCCTGCAATCGCTCTAAACCTCATCTGTTAAACTCATACGCATGGCACGAAAAAAGAAGTCACACGTTTTGGGTATTGATATTGGCGGCTCGGGTATCAAAGGGGCACTCGTCGACACCGTCAAGGGCGAACTCGCTACCGAACGTCACCGCATTCCCACCCCCAAACCTGCCACACCTGACGCTGTCGCAGGGGTCGTTAAAGAGCTTGTCGAACATTTCGACTATAAGGGCAGTATCGGCTGCACCTTTCCTGCCATCGTGCGGCGCGGCGTGGTGCATAGCGCTGCCAATGTCGACAAGTCCTGGATTGGTACGGACGCCGACGCTCTGTTTGAAAAAGCGACAGGGCAAAGCGTCCATATGTTGAATGATGCGGACGCAGCCGGGGTTGCCGAAATGGAATTCGGTGCGGGTAAGGGGCAAGAGGGTGTGGTCTTTATGATTACGCTTGGCACGGGTATTGGCACCGCCCTATTCACAGATGGACAGCTCGTACCCAATACAGAATTAGGGCACATGGAACTCGGGGGTAAAGAGGTCGAGCCCAGAGCGTCAGCCAATGCCAAGGAAAATAAAGGCTTGAGCTGGAAAAAATGGGGCAAGCGTTTGGATGAGTATTTCAACTACCTCGAGGCCCTGTTTTCCCCTGACCTGTTTATCGTGGGCGGCGGCATCAGCAAAAAAAGTGAGAAGTTTTTTCCCTATATCAAAACCGACGCGCCTGTGGTTGCAGCCGAGCTGCGCAACGAAGCAGGTATTGTCGGCGCAGCCTATCAAGTATCTATGAAGAAAAGTTCATAAACTCGGTCAAGCGTTTGACACTTCATTCGTCAAAAAACGCGTAAGCTTAGACCTGACCCTCCCCCTCCTCAAACCGCCCCTTTTTCCCTAAGGGGGCGGTCTATTTTTGACTGGACGCTCGAGCCACTTTTATAATCCAGCTTCCCGTACAATAGGGTAATGCTTCACCTTTTACCGAAACTAACTAGCTTGCCGCCTATTATGCTCAGTACCGGAAAACTCTTTTAAAGTGACAAACTTTCAAAAAGAGGTCGTTGGGTTAGTGCCTATGGCGGGGCAGGCCACGCGGCTGTCACCCCTCCCCAGTAGCAAAGAACTCCTCCCGCTCGGCTTTCAAAAACGGGAGGGCGGCGAGTATCCAAAAGTAATCAGTTCTTATTTGCTAGACGCCATGCGAAACGCCGACATTACTCAAATTATGCTCGTTTTGCGGCGGGGCAAGTGGGATATTGCAAATTACTACGCCGACGGGGGAGCGTTTGGCCTCGAGCTAGCCTATACCCTTATGAAAAAGCCCCACGGCGTACCCTATACACTCGACAGTGCCTATTCTTTTGTCAAAGATAAATATGTCGCGGTGGGCTTTCCCGACATTCTCTATAAACCTCAAGATGCTTTTGTTCAGCTACGTGAAAAGCTCGAGACCTCAAACGCTGATGTACTGCTGGGTTTATTCCCCGCCTCGGCCCCCAACCGCTCCGACATGGTCGAGGTCGGACCGGGGGGTGAGCTTCGCAATATATTCATCAAACCTGCCCAGACAAACCTGACGCTCAGTTGGGGTTTAGCGATTTGGGCACCTAGCTTTACAGCTTTCATGCACACTTTTTTAGAGACTTTCGAGGCATCGCAAGACGCGCCGGAGGTTCAGATTTCGGCGCTTTTACTCGAGGCGCTTAAGGCGGGATTGAGTATTGAAACCCTCAGTTTTCCAGAGGGCGGCTTTTGGGACGTGGGCACACCCGAAGGTTACCGAACCGCCCTAGAAAGGCTTGGCTAAACACAATGATGACGCTTCATTTACTCGGTACAGGTGCGGCGATTAGCGACCCGCATCGCACGACAACCATGCTCGCTATTGAAAGCGAACGCTCGCTCATCGTTATTGACTGCGGCGCTGACGCGGTGCAGCGGCTCATGGCAGCTGGGGTCGATACGGCGAAGCTGAGTGCGCTGTTTATAACCCACGAACACCCCGACCACGTGAGCGGCTTTCCGCTGTTCATGGAAAAAATCTGGCTGGCGGGTCGGCGTGAGCCGCTGCCGGTTTACGGTATTGCCCCAGCCTTGGCACAAGCGCAGCGTAGCCACGACAGCTTCAACACGTCTGACTGGCCCGGCTATCCGGGTATTAGCTGGCACGAATTTGCGCATGACGCCAACGCTCTTGCCTTAGAGGATGATACTTGGACTGTCACAACCTCACCTGGCAATCACAGTGTCCCCGTCTGCGGACTGCGCATCGTCCATAAAAGCTCAGGAAAGGTTGTGGCTTATTCTTGTGATACTGAACATAGCGAGACGATTACCGAACTAGCTCGAGACGCCGACATATTTGTACATGAGGCCACAGGCGACTTCCCTGGTCACGCTACGGCGCTAGAAGCTGCGCAAAGTGCCAAAGAGTCGGGCGCAAAACGCCTCCTACTCGTTCACTTACCGCCTGAATCAGCGCTCACCGAAACCCAAATGAACGAAGCTCGAGAGGTTTTTGCCAACACGGAGAAGGGGCTCGAGCTAGGTAGTTATAGTGTATGAGCTGTGAAGATTGCCAAAGCTTTATCTGGAGCGGCGAAGCGCTCGAGCGTTTCTCTTTACCGCCCTGATATTTTTGTTAGCATGGCCTACGGTGGCTAAGGCTAAGAATAATACTAAGAAAAAGAAAGCTAAAAAGGATAAACTGATTCCTGGTGCGGGTGGCGTCGTATTTAACCGCCAAGGCCAGGTGCTCGTTTTAGAACACCGCGAAGGCACCTGGGTCTTTCCCAAAGGTCATATTGATAAAGGAGAAACCCCGCTAGAAGCTGCTCTGCGCGAAGTAGAAGAAGAGGCAGGCGTTACGGCGCAGGTGCTGGATAGCAATTTGAGCGAAACGACCAGCTACCGCAACGCCAAAAAGGAGAAACGAACGATTACCTGGTTTCTAATGACAACGCAAGACAAAAAACCTATTCTGCGTGAAGCCCTGTTTCCCGGTGGCGACTTTTTCGCGCCTGAAAAGGCCAGGGAGCTACTCAGCTTTTCCGAAGATAAAAACCTTTTCGCGCGCATGTTAGAGCACTTTGAAAGCTTAGAGACCCTTGAAAATTTAGAGGTCGGGGCTTAGATGCCAGGTTTACACGGCGAAACAGGTGGCCTGACGGGCTTAGAGTTTTTAGAGGTCTTAGAAAAATTGAAATGTTCGGGTACTTTGGTGCTCGAGAAAGAGAGCAATAGCCTCGTTATTTTAGTGCGCGAGGGACAGCTAGAATCGAGCCATAAACTCGGTCAGTTCAATGCGCTCGATAGTGCCGGACTTAATTTTCACTTTGAACCTCACGGCGCAGGGGAACTGCCCCATTTCGAGAGCCGCTTTCCGCAGGGCAGTCTGCCTGTCATGCGGGCACTACCCGCTTTTGGTCATTACCAGCGCGTTCTGGCCCAACCCGATTTACGCCATTTGTTAATGCAGCTGCGCGAAGAGGCGTTTAACGGTTGCCTTACCCTGGAAACAAATTTGGGGCAGGGGCTCGTGCTATTTTATGACGGCAAAGTCGGCGCCGCCTTTTCCGAAGAGGACAGCGAGATTCGTGACGCTGTCGATGCCCTCAGGGTCTTACGGCGTATTTACGTTCAAGAGCCCAGTGCAAAGCTTTTTTTGCGTAGCCTATCGCCCTTTTTCGTGAGCTGTTTGTTTGGCATCGCCTTAGACCAGAGCGTTGAAACAGGCGCAGGCTTTACGGGTTTAGAAAGTTCCGAGGAGGGCTATATCTTTTTTGAAGAGGGACAAGCTATTATGCGCGTACAAGCTGAGTTGCGCGGTAAAAGCGGACGCTACGAGCAGCTTGACCATCCCCCCGAAATAAGCTTGCCCGACGAACCCCCAGGCTGGGAACAGCAGCGTTACGGGCTTACCCTGCGCGGCAAAGACGCCCTCAACCCCATGACCGAACTCTCTTTAGAGTTTCGTGACCTGTTTGGCATTATTGGTAAGCGTGTTCTGGAAAATTTGAGGCAAGGCGCCTCTTTAGACAGTGTCGCGCAGCACGTGAATTTGGAATTAGGCGACTTTAAGACTTATTTAGATAAACTCGAGCAAGAGGGGCTAATTCAGCGGTTGCACAACTGAATTAGCTGCTTCGCAGAGGCGCCTCTGCGAACGTGCTTATTTCCACACTAAGCTGAAAAAGCATTATTTTTGTCAGTTAAGTCATGGTTAATTTCAGCTCCTCATTCCAAAGACAGAGCACAAATCCTTATATGGGCGCTTTTTTTTACCACATTGTGCCTTCGATTATACTGATGGTGAAAGCCTGGGAGGCAGATAGATGGATGATAGGGGAGACACTTTAGAAGTAGAATTGGTGGTTGGTCCTGGTCAACCCTTTGAAGATGTCAAAGAGGGACTAGTTATACACGGTATAAAAGTCGGCAAAGGTATAAAACTTTTTTTAGACAGACCACGGGGCTGGATATTGGATTCAAAAGAAACCATTAGTGGAATTATCGCCTCTGATAATTTATGTCCAAGCTACCGACTAGACCTTTTAAAGCTAAGCCCTCTGGCGCTCACATTCGAGCGTGATTTTGGTGTTTTAGCAAGTGTTGTAAGGCTTGTGAGTTTGGGACAAGAATTTACACCCTCCGTGAAGACGGTATTGACCGCATCCGAACGCATCTATTTAGCGCTTTTAGCCACCGGACTTACCAATAAGCAAATCGCTGTGCGTAGGGGTGTAGAGATACGCACGGTAAAAAATGCCATCTACCGTATCTACACGAAGCTTGGTTTAGACAACAGAGTGCAAGCAGCTTATTACTACTACGGCTATTGGCATTTGTTATCAGATTGGGACATACCGGAGCAAGTAGCAAAAACGTTAGCAGGTACCTAAGTACCTGCGGCGCACAGTCTAAATCCTCTTACTTCCCACGTTCACGCCAGCATATATTTCCCTTAGCAGTCAGAACGTCTGAAACTGCGAGGAGAACGAAAGTGAAAAACAAGGTAAAAATTATTAGTGTGTTTGCAACTCTTCTTATTTTCTTACTAGCGGCCTGCGACCAAAGCTCACCACCGAGCAGTTCAGACGAACCAGAACTAGCCACTGCGGCGACGAGTTCGCACACAGGCGCGATACCAGCAGTCCACATGCAACTGAAGCAAAACGGCGTCATCAAGTGCTACATCTATAACACACCAGCTACCACTAAACCCGTGGTGGCGAACTGCTCCAACGGTGCTTACGTCGAGCAGCTCTTCGACATAAACTGGAAGCAGATTAACCAGCGCAACGTCACCGTTGGCACGACGACCACAACCAGTTCGCACACGGGCGCGATACCAGCAGTCCACATGCAACTAAAGCAGAACGGCGTGATCAAATGTAACGTCTACAACACGCCAGCTACCACTAAACCCGTCGTGACGAACTGCCCCAATGGTGCTTACGTAGAGCAACTCTTCGATATAAACTGGAAGCAGATTAACCAGCGCAACGTTACCATCGGCTCGCCCACCCCACCCACTTCAACCTACCAAC
>ENA-ORXM01004603-ORXM01004603.1-marine-metagenome-genome-assembly--contig:-NODE-4603-length-11891-cov-3.308278_pt1 | contig 11891 bp, 8 predicted proteins | sample MGYA00237867_ERZ511480 | MGnify/ENA primary metagenome ERZ511480 (study PRJEB26309, sample SAMN06266103) | marine metagenome | isolation source: Algal blade | place: United Kingdom:Sidmouth, United... | reverse complement strand
ATAATCAGTGGTAGAATTTGATGTTTTTAATTTAGGATTTGAGTTAGCTTTTTCTAGATGAATGGACCTCAGTTGTTCTTTTAATAAAATTTTATTTTTTCCTTGAAGCAAAAGTAGTTGTCGAAACAACAAGACACAACCGAATAATAATAAGATACAAAACCATGAGAGTACTTGTTTTTTTTCAGCTTCTAATTTCAATAGTTCTGCATTCATTTCCTTCTCTAATGCTTCCCTTTGAATCTTATGAAACAAATCCATCTTTACGAGTTTCTCCGATACTATATTTGTATTGTAATAATTACTAATACTGTCTGCTAATGTCAAATGAATGTAAGCACTATCCAATTGCTTGTTTTTATAGTATAACTTACTCAAAGAACTCTGAAATCGAAAAACGTCTAACTTAAAGCCATTTTCTTCTGCCTTGACTAAACCTTGATGGTATAGTTTTTTGGCTAAATAAAATGAATCCTGTTTTGCATAAATATCACCAAGATTACCATACGTTCTTAATTCAGCGAAATCATCTTTATTCTTTTTGATAATTTCCAAAGCCTCAAGAAGATAACTTTTTGCTATTTCCAATTTCCCTAAATAACTATTTGTCAAAGCCATATTAAGCCTTAAATATAATGAATTTCTATTTTTCCCAAGTGCTTCATAATTCATGGCCTTTTCAAAAGCTTTCATCGCTTCTTTATGTTTTAAAGAAGCATTTAAGCCAACTCCTACCCTAATAATTTTATCTTGAAGGATTTCTTTCGGTATATTATTAACATCTAAAATTAGTTCAAAACTTTTTTGGTATTGAGTGGTAGCAAATTTAGGGTTCATAGAATACAAAGCGACACCTCCCATAGCACAAAAATATTCAGATTGTACAACTATTGCATACCTTTCTAATTTGAGATTTATAGTTGATAATAAATCCAAAGCTCTACTATGATAACCTAACTTTCCAATGGCAGTACTATAGGCAATAATATTTAGTGCTTTTAGTTGGATATTTTCCAACTCTTTGTCCATCAAATTATATATAGAATCTAACTCACTAAGCTCTTTGCTCTTTTTATACAACTTAGAATACGGATAGACATCTAGTGTTTTGTTTTTTTTAGCTGCATCAAAAAGATTATTTTTATAACCTGAAGCTTGCCCTAACAAAGAAACAGAGCTAAAAAAAATAAGAACTATTAATATTTTCATAGAGTGAGATACTTTTTAAAATTTCTTTAGTGCAAGCCTAAAACTCAGATTTAAGCAAATGAACAAAATTAGTAGTTTAAAAATTAACTGCACGACTCTCCGTAACAGAGTATTTTTTTATTAAAGAGTAAAAAAAGTAGTGCTACTTCTTGGTAGCAGGTTTAAGCGAGGCTTTTCAAGCAAGTTCATGGACAAAAAATGCCCATCACAAAGTTGCAACGCAATTAATTTAAGTTATTACTTTAGTCCATCTACGTACTTAAAAATAGTCTTCATTTAGAATATTAGAGTATTTTTAGCCCGAATTAATAATTTGAACATCAATAAAAAATGAGCTAAGGGTAGTATACCCTTAGCTCATTCCAATCTTATTTTATAGTTCTAATCTTTATTGTTCCGTAACCTCGCCATTAACTTTCTCCAAAGTAGTATTCTCAATTTTACCTGAACACAATACTTCTGCTTCTACTCGGCGGTTCATTTCACTACCACCCTGATACTGAATCAAAGGCTGCGCACCTCCATGGTGAATAGTAATGATACGATTAGCATTAATTCCTTTTCCAACAATAGCACGTTTTACGGTAAATACACGTTTTTGAGAGAGTTCTAAATTTTTGAAAGCATTCCCAAAAATATCCGTGTGTCCATGTAATACTATTTTTGCTTTAGGATGAAAGGTCAAATAATCAACAATCATATTGATTGTTTTCATTGCTCTAATACGCCCTATAAATTCAGGTTTATTATCATGAAAATAGATATTAGATAAGATAATTCGCTCATTACAAGTCATGTCAGCTATAGAAGTCAAGGACTTAGGCATATAGTCAATCGGTTCTAATGATTTTGCTAAAGGATTGTTAATTACTTTTTCAACCTTGTCTTTTTTATCCAAAGAAGCCTGTTCTGCTAAGGTTGTTGCATTATTAATATCAGGGTAATTAACTTTCTCTTGTTGACTATAGAAACGCTTTATAACCGCTTCCATTTGATCTTCAGTACCTAAGATTTTGCTATCTTTTGTTTTTAGAAGTATATCATTGCAATTAAATCGTTGAGTACCATCTTCCTCCAAATCACCACCAATCAAATGGACGGTACGAATAGAACGAGGCATTATCTCGAAATGTACTTCACAAGTTACAACATCTCCTTTTTGAGCACTTATTTTTTGACTTTCATTGGTAATCATCTCAATTACTTTAGCTTCATCATTTAAACGAATATTCTTAACGAATGCAGCTTTGGTAACGGTATAGGCAGAAGAAGTTTCAGAACGTGTCGAGCTTGTTAATTTCCAAGCTTGATCTTTCTCTGCTCCATAAAAATTAACAATGTCATTGTCTTTACTAGCAACATAGCGAAAAAAGACAATCATTTCTGATTCTGTATAGTCGATCTTTGAGATCAAAAAATTATCGGATAACGTCCGATATTTAGGTAAGTAATCGGTATAATCAGCCTCTGATGTTTGAGGAGTAGAATTTGCTTGGGACAGACTAATTAAAAATAAGCCTAAAAAGCAAAAAACTATTGCAAATCTGTTATGATTTCTCATTTTAATTACAAAGTTTTAAAAACTATATAAGGGGAAGTAATGATATTATAATGCTCTTTTACTGTATCCAAGATACACTTTTTTTTAAAAACTTGTTAATTCTTTGGCAATTAGTTAAAACATCCTTAAAATTTACTTCCTTCAAAACCAGTCGTTTTGATTAAATTATAGTGGGTAATATGATATAATTGATTCGTCTTTGTTTACACACAACATTTCATAATGTTCTAATGTCTCAATGATTTCATAATTTATTAACATTTGCTTAATTTGATTTTTTTTTATACTTTTAGCTGTCCTTACCTCAAAACACGTACCATTCCAGCCCAAAAATTGATTTTTTCCGTTTTAGTATTAATTCAACTTCTTATCCTATCAATAAGATTGATTTTTTATAATCAAAAAAAGATAATATGGCAACCGTACAGGCGAAAATGGCTACTTTCTTCTTAAGGAAGTTAAAAGGTCGTGCATTTAAACTCATGGAGGATCACACTAATTTTAGAACGGAAAAAGAAAAAATTTTCAGCCGTGTTCCTTGTCCTAAATCTGTCAAGGTAAAATACTTTGACATGGATGGTTTAGAATCTGCTCGATTCATTCCTAAGAAGTCAAAATATGCACATAAAATCGTACTGTACCTTCATGGAGGGGGCTATACTTGTGGTTCTATCAAAAGTCATGCGGGTTTAATTGGCAAAATTGCCTCCGAAACAGGCATTCCTCATTTGGCAATTAACTACCGTTTGGCGCCAGAACACACTTATCCTGCTGCCTTAGATGATGCACTAAAAGCTTATTTGTGGCTCTTACAAAAAGAACATTTTAACCCTAGTGACATTATTCTAATGGGCGACTCTGCTGGCGGTGGCTTGACCCTAGCAACACTTCTAAAAATAAAAGAAATGGGTTTGTCCAATCCTTTAACAGCTGTCGTACTATCTCCTTGGACAGACTTAACAGTATCTGGTGATTCTGCACTTTCTAATCCTGAAAAAGATCCTATTCTGGATGTTGCCAAAGCAAGGGAATGGGGGCAATGGTATGCAGGAGATGCCTCTTTAGAGGATCCTTTTATTTCCCCTGTTTTTGGAGACTTATCTGATTTACCACCAATATTAATACAAGTTGGAACAGACGAAATTTTATTGAGCGATGCCATTCGGTTTGCTACTTTTGCAGCTATGAAAGATTCTGATGTCACTTTAATGATAGAAGACGATATGTCTCATGTCTGGCACTTCTTTTGGCAATATATCCCTGAAGCTAAAATTGCAATTAAAAACATTGCACAATACCTAGACAAGCAAATCACTCAGAAAGAACAAATCAACGAATGGCAAATGATGCGAACAGAAACCTCTGGTTCTTTAGGTAGAAAAACAGCTACCGTTGCCAAACTATCTTATGAGGCTTTCAAATTGGGTAAAAAGGCTTTGAGAAGTAAAATTTCTAGTTAAGTTCTGTTTCTTCTTATCAATTTGAAGATTAAAAAAGGTTTTAATCGCCTCATTTTCAAATCTTCAAATTGGTAAATTAATTGCCTTTAAAATCGTTATTCTTTACTTCAAATAAACATCGAAAAAAGAACGAATTAGCTTTCGTTCCAATTCTTTTGGTGCTTCAGCAAATGCTCCCGTTGGTCGATTTGCCAGAATAACATTCAAGGCTAAGGCTTCATGTCCTAAGATGCTTGCCAAACCATAAATAGCAGAAGTTTCCATCTCTAGATTGGTCACATTTAAATTATCATAAGAGAAAGGTTCTAACAAATCAAATAGCTCAGGAACAATACTCTCTGCTCTAATTGTTCTATTCTGAGGCGCATAAAAGCCTGTTGCTGTTGCTGTAATTCCATGCTTCCATTCTGGACCTTGAAATAAATCAATTAAAGATTGTGCTGCTTGACTATACGTTGGAAGAATTGGAAAATTAAAATTCAATTTTTCTAAAAAAGCGTTAAAATCACGCTCCAAGCCTTTTGCCTTATCCTTTAATTGTTGTTTGTAAAATAGCATCAAGCCATCAAAACCAATTCCATAATCTGCGACCACCAAACTCTCTACAGGAATGTCTTTACGAATAGCTCCAGATGTTCCTAGACGAATTAATTTTAAGGCCGTATGTTTTTCTTTAAACGTTCTGGTTTCAAAATCAACATTTACCAAAGCATCTAATTCATTAACAACAATATCAATATTATCTACCCCAATACCACTTGCCAAACAAGTGATACGTTGATTTCCAATACGTCCTGTTGTTGTAATAAATTCTCTTTTTTGTTTGGTGAATTCAATAGAATCAAAATGGGCAGAAACTTTCTCAACTCGTTGCGGATCTCCAACAAGGATGATGGTTTCTGCAATATCTTCTGGACGTATGCCCAAATGATAAATACTTCCATCGGGATTTATAATAAGATTGGCGTCTTTTAATGCTTCCATAATTGGTCTTTTCAATAACTATTTAAGTGCTGTATCTTAATAGAGAATGCTAACATCCTTTTTCTCCTACAGATATTATTATTAATAACAAGCTATAAATATAGTAAAGAAAAAACCATGAAACAAGTAAAAATGAAGATAGATGATTGGAGTCCATCTAAAGCGTTCATCAAGTGTTTGGAGTGGTATTTTTTTGTTCTAACACCTCCAGGATACGATCAACTTTTTGTTCCAAGCGTTTCACATCCTCTTTTAATAATCCAACTTCTTGTTCTAACTCTTCGTTATTATCACTCACCATTGCATCTACAAAAATAGAGTTGACAATTGACAAACCAATTACCCCTCCAAAAACTAAAATTAATATAAAGTATAATTTCGTAAAAAAGGCTTGATAAATGTTCACTTTTCCACTTGCATTAATTGTTTCTGGAATCGTGTTCCATCCCTCTATGGTAAACACCTTGAACATACTATAATAAGAGACAATAGGATCACCAAAGTATTGTGGCGCAATATTTTGGTACATATAACAAGAAAGAATGGACATTATAAACACAAAAAGAAAAAAACCAATTAGAACCATGAAAGAAGCTCGCATTGCTTCCCGTATTGAATTAAAAATGTGCTCTACTTGTGGAAAAAACTGAATAAATCGGAAAAATTTAAAGACTCGAAACACTCGAAAGACTAATAAAAATCCAATATTTGCCGTTTCATAATCAATAAAAAGCCTTGCAATTAAAGGAGGCAAAGACAATAGGATAAGCGCCACATCAAATTTATTCCAATTGGGTTTTAAATACTCTTTGAGCCCAAAATGTCGCCCTTTTACAAAAACCTCTACCAAAAAACAAACTGAAATAATATCATCCACCAACATTAACATATGGTGCGTCTCCACTCCTATGCTTTGAGTTGGAAAACCTTGTAGAAAAATAATAATGGCATTAATCGAGATCAAGGCTAGAATTATCTTATCGTTTAAAAAGATTTTTTTGAATGGATTCATAAACAGATTCTAAGGATATTTTAAATACTGATGGTGAACTATCTTAAGAATAGTTCACCATCAAAAGTTAACACTATAAAAATTCAAATCTAAGTTTGAATAATCCCAGGGTTAAATTTTTCTACAGGCGCATTATTAGCCGCTTCAATCCCTTGCGAAATCACAAAACGAGTTTCTGAAGGATCAATAATTGCATCTACCCATAAGCGAGATGCTGCATAATAAGGCGTAGTTTGTTTATCGTAACGATCTGTTATTTTATCTAATAATTTCTTTTTATCTTCTGGACTCACTTCCTCTCCTTTTGACTTTTGAGAAGCTGTTTGGATTTGCAACAAAACTTTGGCAGCCTGAGAACCACCCATTACGGCGATCTTAGCAGTTGGCCAAGCAACAATCAAACGAGGATCATAGGCTTTTCCGCACATCGCATAATTTCCAGCTCCGTAAGAATTCCCCATTACAACGGTAAACTTAGGTACTGTAGAGTTCGAAACAGCTGAAACCATTTTTGCCCCATCCTTGATGATACCACCATGCTCAGAACGTGTCCCTACCATAAAGCCAGTTACATCGTGCAAGAAAACTAAAGGAATTTTCTTTTGATTACAATTCATAATAAAACGAGCAGCTTTGTCCGCAGAATCAGAATAAATAACACCACCAAATTGAACCTCTCCTTTTGCATTCTTGACTACTTGGCGGTTATTAGCAACAATTCCTACCGCCCAACCATCAATACGTGCATAAGCACAGATAATCGTTTTTCCATAACCTTCTTTATATTCTGTAAATTCAGAATTATCGACCAAACGTTTTAGAATTTCTTTAGTATTATAAGGCTTAGAACGCTCGGCAGGTAAAATACCATAAATCTCTTTGGGATCTTCTTTGGGCAATTGAGGAGTTTCTCTAGAAAAGCCAGCGGTTTCAAAAGTACCAAATTTGTCTACCAAATCTTTGATCGTATCCAAACAAGTTTTGTCATCAGGCATTTTATAATCTGTCACGCCAGAAATTTCGCTTTGAGTCATCGCTCCACCTAACGTTTCTTGATCTACTGTTTCTCCGATAGCAGCTTTTACTAAATAAGGTCCTGCCAAGAAAATAGACCCTGTACCTTCTACTATTAATGCCTCATCAGACATAATTGGCAAGTAAGCACCACCAGCAACACAACTTCCCATGATTGCTGCAATTTGAGGAATTCCTTGACTAGACATCTGTGCATTGTTGCGAAAAATACGTCCAAAATGTTCCTTGTCAGCAAAAATTTCATCCTGCATTGGTAAAAAAACACCTGCTGAATCAACCAAGTAAATGGTTGGCAAACGATTTTCCATCGCAATCTCTTGAAAACGCAAGTTTTTCTTTCCTGTGATCGGAAACCATGCTCCAGCTTTTACAGTTGCATCATTTGCAATAATCATACACTGACGACCACGTACATACCCAATCCCTCCAACAACACCACCTGCTGGACAACCTCCGTACTCTGCATACATTTCATGTCCTGCAAAAGCACCTAGTTCTAGAAATTCTGTCTCATCGTCAATCAAATAATCAATTCGCTCACGAGCAGTCATTTTGCCCTTTTTGTGTAGCTTATCAATTCGCATTTGTCCACCGCCTAAACCAATGTTTTTAAGCATACGGCGCATTTTAGCAACCTCTAGTTTATTGGTATCTTCGTTTCTGTTGAATTCTAAATCAATCTTTGTAGGTGTTTCCATATTGTATGATTATAAATTGATAGTGTTATGTCATTATAAATAGATTGCCTTATTGGGTTTTCTATTCTATAGTTTTGTTTAAGTATACTCTAAACACAACTTAATTTTTATGGTTGACAAAGATATGATTTTTTGTGAAAAAATGAACAGCTGTACACTTTAATTTAAAGAGTCTACTTAAAGCTTTTAATGAACTATTTGAGTATTTTTATAGTTATCCCCTCAGAATTACAAATCAACTTATATCAGTATTAGAATCATGAAACATAGAGGTAAACATTCTAAAGACGAACATAATTTTGCCCTAAAATGGCATCCTATTTTTGCAACCGCAGCTAGTGATTTATCTTTTTTGTTAGGTAAACAATATGGCGAAAAATCCGCTTTGGCATTGGTTGGCAATCGTTATCAGCTCAATAAGCGACAACAAAGAGCTTTAAGTTTGGTTACTTGCCCCTCAGATAAGATTAGTTCTAGAAAACAAAAAGCCTTAAAATCGAAGGACTTGGCAGGGCAAGAAATTGTTATAGATGGATATAATTTATTAATTACCATAGAAGCTGCTTTATCTCTAGGATATATTTTGGTTGGTCAAGATGGCTGTTACAGAGACATTGCTAGTGTGCACAGCACCTACAAAAAAGTAGATGAAACGATTCCCGCTTTATTATTAATTGACAAAGTACTCAAAGAATTAAAAGTCAAACACGTTCAATGGTATTTTGATGCTCCCGTTTCAAATAGTGGTCGGTTAAAAGTTTTATTGTATGAATTAGCAGAAAAGAACCAATCCAATTGGAATATCGATTTAGTTTTTAATCCAGACACTACATTAATTGAAAAGCAGAAAATTTGTATTACCGCAGATAGTTGGATTTTAGATGAGGTCAATGCCTATTTTAATTTATCTCAATATATCATTTCCACACAAATACCATCAGCATTGGTTTTAGACTTTTTTGCAGAGCTTTAGAGTCCTTAAGCTTTTTGATAAAAAAAGAAAAAAAAATATTACAGCTATCTAATTGGTAATGAACTCAAAAGAAGTTACCCTTCAAATAAATTGAAAAAAAGTTTGTTTTTTTTGCGTCAAAAATTTGCAAATAAAGAAACCCGTCGTATATTTGCATCGCAGTCAACGAAAGGATGACTACAAAAAAGGAAGTTTGGCAGAGCGGTTGAATGCACCAGTCTTGAAAACTGGCGTGGGTTAATAGCCTACCGGGGGTTCGAATCCCTCAACTTCCGCACAAAAATACCGTGAATAATTCTAAATGAATTATTTGCGGTTTTTTATTTTGAGGCTTCTTGAATGCCTTTTTTTTGGTAGTTAAGATAAGAAAAGATAGTATCAACATTCAAACTCTCAGAGAGCATTAAAGCAGCCTATGTTTGTAAAGTATTAAAGTATCAAGCCAAAGGATGAAGACCTGAACTTTATCTATCGATTTGGAATTTATCTGCTGTTATACATCTTTTTGAAGCCTTTACACATTATTTACATTTGGTGACCATCCCAGAAGTTTTATCATTTCTCTTAATGGAAAATTCTTGCTTGTTGCAAATCAAGCAACAGGAAATATTGTAGTTTTTAAAAGAGACCAAAAGTCTGGCTTATTATCTAATAACTGATAATGAAATATTCTTAACACTCCCATCCAGTTTAAAAATGAAAAAATACAGTCGTTAACAAGTTAACAATAAGGATTAATTTCATAAAACGGAAACAAACAATTTACCCCCCTTTTGTTTACAAACGAATTTTAAGGATTCAAATTTATCGAATTTAATCCCACAAATAATTTATATTAAATATGCATAGGTAATAGATTAAAAAGAAGAATTAAAGTTAAACTTTTCTTTTTTCCTTTTTACTCTGCTCTATTTTTCGGAAATTTATAGTTCATAATCCTTCAAAAATTCTTCCTCAAGTCTTCATTTCTATTTTATGATTTCAAAGTATATTTTTAATACCATTCTTTTTATCCTTTTTTGCATTATTTATAATTCTAATAAATTACAAAGTCAAGACATCAAATCTTATAATAAAGCTTTAATATGGCGAGGATTTGAGCACCAATGGACATACAACCATCGAATCAACAGAATTGGAAGTTTGGTTTCCATGCAACAAGACACGGGATATTGTATCCATTATAGTGCAACAGGCTTGGGTTCTGATAGTACTTTTGCTACGACTCATTATACCTATGTAGAGTCGCCTAATGTTTACTTTAAGGAGACAGAAATAAAAATCCTAGTCAATGGACTTGAAGGAGATTTATTAACTAAAACCGAAAATATTTATTTGGATTTAGATCCATGGATGCAAGGAAAGTCACATTATGATATCTTGGTAAATGGTTTTGAAGTAAAATCAATGATCAAAGCAGACCAACTCCAACTTTTACATTTTTTGGTAGAAGATCCTACTTATATTAAAGAAACAAAGCAAATTTACCTAACTGCTAATTTTAATTTAGTCACTAATTGTAGAACCTTAGAATGTGAGTTATTTAAAGACCAAACCGCTTACGAATTGACTTTACATTTGTTAGTTTTGGGTTTTGAAGAAGATGCAGGAGAGATCAGAAATTCATACACCACTCGAAATTATGCCTGGGACACTTCCGTAGAAGTTGAAGATGTGAGTAAAGAATTAACTATTCAAGGACAAAAAGATGAATATCCTGTCGCCTGTCTTGGTATTAAAGGATTGGGAATTGTATTGAATGAAGAGCATTGGCTTTTACAATTGGATAATTATGTGACGCCCCTTTCTTACAATGAGAAAAATGGACAGATGAAAAGTCATGTAAATATGAAGGTTATTGCATGGAACAATGGGATGGAAAATTTTTCTGTTGCTCCTTTTAAAGCAGAATTTGCCAAACGAAAAAGTGGTTATGCCATGTTAGATACTAATCCTAGTTTAATACAATTTTCTGATGCAAAAATCAAACATGGACAGAGCAAAACGTCTCTTCATTGGAAAGGTAGAAACAAAAGTTCTGAGTCACCAGAGGCCGAAAGTATTAAAAATATTACTCAACATCTAAACTTTGATTAAAGATGAAAATTGTTCTATCCAATTTTTTACTACTATTTTTATTTTGTATCGTAAGTTCATCTTCCATTTTAGCTCAAAAAAATGGTGTTAGTGGTTATGGACATACTGAAATTATTTATGTAGGTTCTAAATTATCAGGTGATATTTACCTTGGTGCAGGTGGTGGTATTGTTGTAAATGATAATTTTCAATTTGGTGTTTATTTAAGAGCCTTAAATAAACCTTACAAATACGACTTTTTTGAATCAAATCCTGATAGTTTATTTGGTGAAGAAGAACACCCTTTTTCTAAAAATGACTTTGCATTTTCTAGTACTGCTAGTAATATAGAAACAGGTATTAATGTTGGATTTAACATTATGCCTGATAAGCCATTTCAAATTACCTTTAATGGAATGCTAGGATTAAGTACCATTTCTTTTAGTGAACTTTCTGTCTTTGAAGATCCTAACACATCTAGTGGTGTGAGAATAGAAGATGATTTGTATACTATGTTTGGTCTCAATAGTTCTATAGAAATTAACCTCCAAGTAAAAATTGGTGGTTTTCTCAAATTAGGCGCCAAAGGGGGATATCACTTTTCTGTTATTAATGGTAATACTCGAAATGGTGATTTATTAAAAATTCCAACAATGTTTTCTGGTCCCTATATTGGTGCAAGCGTTGTTTTTGGTAGTTTCTAAGCTATTTATTGAAATTCAATTCTACCTTAATTCTAAAATCATCTATGGAAGTTCTAATTATTTTAATTCCTTTTCGCTCTTTTTTTTGCATAGCTGTTCAGAGTTCTTAAATTTGCCTCGTCCAACAGGGTATTTTGACTATTAAAACAAAAAAAAGATCATGATATTATCAGATAAGG
>ENA-ORXM01004600-ORXM01004600.1-marine-metagenome-genome-assembly--contig:-NODE-4600-length-11893-cov-4.227573_pt1 | contig 11893 bp, 10 predicted proteins | sample MGYA00237867_ERZ511480 | MGnify/ENA primary metagenome ERZ511480 (study PRJEB26309, sample SAMN06266103) | marine metagenome | isolation source: Algal blade | place: United Kingdom:Sidmouth, United... | reverse complement strand
ACCTTCATTATGGAAATCACCGAAGGCTTCACGGCCTGGGCGCCCGACGTTATGGAGCTTGTCAAAAGCTACTGGAACGACGTTGGTGTCGATGTTCAGGTGAAAAACGAAGACCGCTCACTTATGTTTGACCGTTTCCCACTAGGTGTTCACGACGCAATGCTCTGGCAAGGTGACGGCGGCAGCAACGACGCGCTGCTGCGCGGTTTCTGGTACATGCCGATTACCGCCAGAAACGAAAGCGGTTTCGCCATGTGGGCACCCAACTGGGGTACCTGGGCACAAGGTATTTCAACTGCGCCAGACGGCAGCGTTAAACCCGAAGAGCCACCCCAAGCGATCAAAGACCAAGTCTCTCTTTATAAAGAGCTACTGGCAACAGGCGACCAGGAGAAACAGGTCGAACTCTATAAAGAGATTCTGGATATTGCCCAAGAGAACTTTTGGGTGATGGGCATCGGCACCTACGGCCCTGGTTACGGGATTGTAAATAACAACATGCGTAACGTGCCAGAAACGATGCCGCACGCCTGGTTATTCCCGACACCCGCGCCGACCAACCCCGAGCAATACTTCTTTGTGAACGGTGACGGCTAAGCCTTAAACTAAATGACTCGAGCCCCGAACTATTGGGGCTCGAGCCTCCCGTTAAACCGCTCAAAATCCTGAAAATTCTATTATCTTGTTTAATTTTCAACCCTCAATCTTCAACCGTAGTTAAGGAGGTGAGCCGTGCTTCAGTACACAGTAAAACGCATTCTATATATGATACCTACTTTATTTTTTATAAGTATGGTGTCATTTTTTATTATCCAGTTACCCCCGGGTGATTACATAACGACTCTTGCCGCTAACTTCGCTGCGCAAGGGGAGACCATCGACAACGCGACGGTTGAACAGTTGCGCAGAACTTACGGCCTCGACAAACCTGCTTATGTCCAATATCTTATTTGGATTCGGAAAATTATTTTTGAAGGCGATTTCGGTCAGTCGTTTGACTGGCAAAAGCCCGTCAGTGACCTTATTTGGGGACGTTTGGGGCTTACAATTATTATTTCCCTAGCCACCTTGCTTTTTATTTGGGCGATTGCCCTGCCTACGGGTATTTACTCAGCAGTTAAGAAGTATTCTGTTGGCGACTACATTGCCACCTTTATCGGTTTCATTGGCTTAGCTATACCTAACTTTCTATTGGCGCTCGTGCTTATGTACGTAGGTTTCAAATATTTCGGTCAGAGCGTGGGTGGGCTTTTCTCACCCCAATATATTGACGCTGCCTGGGGTTGGGGTAAATTTGTTGATTTGCTCAAGCACCTCTGGATTCCCGTTATCGTGATTGGCACGGCGGGCACCGCCGGACTTATAAGAATTATGCGCGCCAACTTGCTTGACGAACTCTTTCGGCCCTACGTCACGACGGCAAGGGCTAAAGGGCTTAAAGAGCGCGCCTTACTTACCAAATACCCTGTGCGTTTGGCGCTCAACCCGTTTATCAGCACCATCGGCTGGGTTCTGCCCAGTCTAATTTCAGGTGACGTCATCGTCTCGGTGGTACTGGGGCTGCCAACAACGGGTCCGCTTCTCCTACGTGCGCTGTTAGCTCAAGATATGTACTTGGCGGGGGCGTTCATCCTCCTCTTATCGGTATTGACGGTTATAGGCACACTCGTGTCCGACTTGTTACTCGCCGCTCTAGACCCCAGAATTCGATACAGTTAGGTGCCCCTATGAGTGATAAATCACCTGAAAACAAGGCTTACCCAGACCTTCTAACAGCGGGAACAGCCGCCTATGAAGAGCTTGGAACGGGTGAGCGGGACGTGCTTGACGCCAACCTCGAGCCTGAAACCGATGTGCAAGTTGCCAGTCAGTGGCAGCTTGTCTGGTGGAAGTTTCGCAAGCATAAGCTTGCACTTTTTAGCGCCTACGTAGTTGTGGCTATTTACCTGATTGCAATATTTGCTGAATTTCTTGCGCCCGCATTGCCAGGTAGCTACAGCGCTCGTTACCTGTACGCGCCACCGCAGACGATCAAACTCTTTGGGCGCAGTGACGACGGCAAGCTCATGCCCCTATACGTCAACGATTTCAAGTCAGAGGTTGACTCAGAATCACTTAGGCGCACCTTTGTTATTGACCTGGAAGAAAAAATTCCGGTCGGCATGTTTGTTAAAGGAGAGCCTTACAAAATGTGGGGACTTTTTCCGATGGACAGACACCTCTTTGGGCCGCTCGAGCCCAGAGCGCCTATGTATCTACTCGGCGCAGACCGCCTGGGTCGCGATATCTTTAGCCGCACCATTTACGGTACGCGCATTTCTATGTCGATTGGACTTATCGGCGTCATTCTATCGCTAATCTTAGGCATTGTGCTGGGAGGTATGTCGGGCTACTACGGCGGCTGGATTGACAACCTTATCCAGCGGATCATCGAGTTTTTACGCTCCATCCCTACGATTCCACTCTGGATGGGTCTGGCGGCGGCTATTCCCGTAAGCGTCGGGCCTATCGAGGTCTATTTTTGGATTACGGTGATTCTCTCTCTAGTTGGGTGGACAGGGTTAGCTAGAGTAGTGCGGGGCCGTTTCCTCGCGCTGAAATCCGAAGACTTTGTGACCGCCGCGCGCTTGGACGGCGTGAGTGAAATTCGCATTATTCTGCGGCACATGGTGCCGTCGTTTATGAGTCACATTATTGCCAGTATCACATTGGCAATTCCCGCTATGATCTTGGCGGAAACCTCGCTGTCGTTTTTAGGCATCGGTTTGCGGCCCCCGGTCGTGTCGTGGGGCGTACTGCTGCAAGAAGCGCAGAACATTCGCAGCATCGCCACGGCGCCCTGGCTGTTCTGGCCTGGCGTAGCGGTGATTATCGCGGTGCTGGCGCTCAACTTTTTGGGTGATGGTTTGAGAGATGCGGCGGACCCTTATGTGTAAGGGGCGATCGAAGATTGAAGATGAAAGATTGAAGATGAAAAGCGTTTCGACTCACTTTGCAATCCTTCATTTTGGAGACATTTATGGCAAGCGATAATTTACTCGAGCTAAAAGATGTCGAGACGCATTTCTTTACTGATGAGGGTGTGGTTAAGTCCGTTGACGGCGTTAGCTATAACGTGCCGCGCGGCAAGACGCTTTGTGTCGTGGGTGAGTCGGGGTCGGGTAAATCGGTTACGGCCCGCTCGATTTTGCGCATAGTCGACCACCCTGGGCGCATTGTCGGGGGCGAAATTTTACTGCACCGCGCTGCGGGCGAAAGCCTCGACATTGCCAAACTAGACCCCTACGGCGACGAAATTCGCGCCGTGCGTGGTAAAGACATCGCCATGATTTTTCAGGAGCCGATGAGCGCCTTATCACCTGTCCATACCATCGGTGACCAACTTACCGAAGCGATGCTTTTGCACTTACCCGTGACCAAAAGGCAGGCCGAAGCACGGGCCGTTGAAATGTTGACGAAGGTCGGCTTGCCCAAACCTGGTGACCGCCTAAAAAGCTATCCTTTTGAGCTATCTGGGGGTATGCGCCAGCGCGTATGTATTGCAATGGCGCTTATGTGTGAACCCAAGCTGCTTATTGCTGACGAACCGACCACCGCGCTTGACGTAACCACTCAGGCCAACATTTTAGACGTGCTGAGCGATTTGCAAAGAGAGATGGATATGAGCGTTATGTTTATCACCCACGATCTGGGCGTGGTCGCTGAAATTGCTGATGAGGTCGTGGTGATGTACTTAGGCAAGGCCGTCGAGCGCGGTACGGTTGACGAAATATTTTACGACCCTAAGCATCCGTATACCAAATCACTTTTGAACAGTATTCCTAAACTCGAGCTAGGCACGCGCCACCGCTTAGAGGCGATTCGCGGCATGGTGCCGCACCCCTTTAACCGGCCCACAGGCTGTTCGTTTCACACGCGCTGCGACGAAGTGATGGTCGGCGTTTGTAATAAAATCGTACCGCCCCCCGAACAACCCTCGCCCGGACGCGAAGTGCGCTGCTTACTCTATAGCGACGTCGAGGCGCTTAGGAAGAATGCGCCGAAAGAGGAGGTGCGCGCGTGAGTGACTCACCCAGTTTTAGCGCAGATGACAGTTTAGCGCCCATGCCTCCGAGCCAGCTACTTGATGCTAGACCGCTGCTCGAGGTCAAAGACCTCAAAATGCACTTTCCGATTCGCAAGGGCTTTTTTCAGCGGGTCGCGGGCCACGTTAAAGCGGTAGACGGTATCTCTTTCGATATTAAGCAGGGCGAAACGCTTGGCTTAGTAGGGGAGAGTGGCTGCGGTAAGTCGACCACGGGCCGCTGCTTACTAAGAGTTTACGAACCAACCGCTGGTGAAATTGTTTACCACCGCGAGGACGAGGCTAAAGTTGATTTAACAACGCTCAGCAACAACGAACTTAAACCTTACCGCCGCAACATTCGCATGATTTTTCAGGACCCACAGTCGTCGCTCAACCCGCGTATGACGGTGCTTGACTTAGTGGGTGAAGTCATGCGGGTCAACAACATAGCTAAGGGTCAAGAACTCGAGGACCGCGTCGCTGACCTCCTAAAAAAGGTGGGCTTGCGCCCCGAGTATTTAAGACGCTATCCGCACGCTTTCTCGGGTGGGGAACGGCAACGTATCGGTGTTGCTCGGGCACTTGCGACGAATCCGCGGCTTATCATTGCTGACGAGGCTGTGTCGGCTCTGGACGTATCTGTACAGGCGCAGACCATCAACCTCTTACAAGATTTGCAGGAGGAGTTTCAGCTCACCTATCTGTTTATCGCACACGATTTATCGGTGGTTCAGCACATCAGTGACCGCGTTGCGGTGATGTACGTCGGCAACATGGCGGAACTCGCGCCAACCGATGAGCTTTTCGCTAATCCGCTGCACCCTTACACCGAAGCGCTGCTTTCGGCTGTACCCCAAGCTGACCCAAGAACCGCCAGAGAGCGCAAGCATATTCGCTTGGAAGGCGAAGTTGCTGACCCTGCTAATCCGCCCTCGGGCTGCTACTTTCACCCGCGCTGCCGATTTAGCGATGGAAAGCGTTGTAAAACTGAAAGGCCCTTGCTAAGAGAAGCGAAACCCGGACGCTTTGTGGCCTGCCACTACGCCGAAGACCTCGAGCTTAAAGGTGTAGCTCAGTAAGTATGGACCTCAAAACGTCTCCCTCTGAGTCTAAGCTAGCCCAGTTCGACGTTTGCCCCTGGCTTTACTTTCGAAGCGCAAGCCCAGAAGAAAGACTCGAGCAAAGAAGACATCAAGCGGCACTGAAGGAAAAGGCAAATACTCTCTTAGCCGAGGACTGTTTTGTCTCACCTCATGCGGCTTTGTTTACGGATAGCTTAAGCCTGGGTGAGCGGAGTTATATTGCTGCCCACGCCTACGTTACGGGCACAGTTAGAATAGGTAGCAACAGCACCGTGAATCCTTACAGCGTTGTGCGTGGCAAGGTCACGCTCGGGAACGGGGTGCGCGTGGGCGCACATACCTCTATTTTGGGATTCGACCATATTCATACAGACACGAGCAAGCCAATTTATCACCAGGGAACAGTGTCGAAAGGGGTGACAATCGGGGATGATGTTTATATCGGCTCGAACGCAATTATTCTGGATGGGGTCACGGTTGAAAATCACAGCATTATTGCGGCAGGTGCCGTTGTGACCAAGGATGTACCCGAATATTCGGTGGTAGGCGGGAATCCTGCTACGGTTATCAAGGACCGTCGAGGGACAGAGAGAACAACCACGAGTCTCGAGGCCAAACTAAATCAGTTTGGCGAAACAGTTCACCGTCAGCTAGATGACCTGTTGGCATACTACATCGGTGAGGTCAAGGGTGAAGCTGCCTATTTGCAACAACCTGGTCACGAACCCACGGTACGCGCTTGGGCAGATGCGATTGAGATTGCCGCAATGTTTGGTGAACTACCACCCCTGCTGAGCCGCGAAGGTTATATCGAAAAACTACAGGCTTTTCAAGATCCCGAGACAGGTATTATTCCAGACCCATATCCGCACCCCGAAACGCCGATGACCGTCCTAGGAGACCGCAGCGCAGATTATCTTATTTTGTCGGTAGGCTACGCCCTCGAGTGCCTCGGGTCACACCTGCTGCATCCTATAAAAACAGTGCAAGCGCAAACAGCAGAAGAACTCTATACCCAGCTAGAGAGCCTCCCCTGGACGACCAGGGCTTGGGGAGCGGGGGCCTGGATAGACGCTTACGGTACCGCCCAGCACCTCAATATTAAACATTTTGGTGATGACGCCGTAGAACTGGCTCCCATAATGGGCTGGCTTCTAACCCATATTGATAGGCAAAACGGCGTTTGGGGTACACCTACAGAAGGTGGTGACTGGCTGCAACCTGTAAACGGCTTTTACCGCCTGACACGTGGCACCTACGCGCAGTTCGGTCTGCCTCTACCGTTTCCCGAAACATCAATTGATACGATTCTTCGGCACACCCGCAACCGCGACTATTTTAGGGATGACCGAGGCAATGCCTGTAATGTTTTAGATATTATTCACCCACTGTGGTTGTGCGGTTTACAAACCGACTATCGTCAAGCTGAAATTCAGACTTGGGCGACGGAGCAACTCGAGCGCGCCCTGACAAGATGGGTCGATGGTAAAGGTTTCTCGTTCAACCTCGAGCAAGGCACGGTTCCGAAAAGTCAGTGCAGTTTGCAAGGCACTGAAATGTGGCTGAGCATTATCTATTTACTGGCAGAGGTTATCGGCAAGGCCGACGCGCTTGGCTACCGCCCCAAGGGCGTCCATAGAACCGAGTTCTTGCCATTACCCAATAACAAGCTTTGATAATCTGAGGTCTGCAAAAAGATACGGAGCAGCCAGCGTAATTTGCACCTACTGACTACTGATTACTGACTACCGACTACTCGCAAGCAAGCACTAAGACGCACTTAACCTAAAAGGAGAAGCAATGGCAACGCAACGCATCGGTATTATTATGAACGGCGTGACAGGACGTATGGGTAAAAACCAGCATCTGGTCCGCTCGATTAAAGCAATTATGGATGAGGGCGGCTTAGAGCTACCCAATCAAGATAGGCTCATGCCCGACCCTATTCTGGTGGGCCGCAACGCTAAGAAAATGGAAAACTTAGCGAAGGAAACTGGGATTGAGCGCTGGAGCACCGACCTGGATGAGTGCCTGGAAAACGAAGATGACACCATTTATTTCGACGCCGTTTTAACTCAGTTCCGCGCCGAAAATATTAAAAAAGCCATTGCGAAGGGCAAGCATATTTATACTGAAAAACCTATTTCAGAGACGGTGGAGGATGCGCTCGAGCTGGCTAGATTAGCCAAAGATGCGGGCGTCAAAAATGGCGCGGTCCACGATAAACTCTATCTGCAAGGCTTGCAAAAACTCAAGCGCCTGGTCGATGGGGGCTTCTTCGGACGCATCCTTTCTATACGTGGCGAATTTGGCTATTGGGTTTTTGAAGGTGATTGGCAGGAGGCGCAGCGCCCAAGCTGGAACTACCGCAAGGAAGATGGCGGCGGCATTATTGTGGATATGCTCTGTCACTGGCGCTACGTGCTGGACAACACCTTCGCGCCGGTAAAGTCGGTGAACTGTTTGGGCACTACGCATATACCTAAACGCTGGGACGAGGAAGGTAAAGAATACGACGCCACCTCAGACGACGCAGCCTACGCGATGTTTGAACTCGAGGGCGGTATCATCGCGCAAATAAATTCATCGTGGTGTACCCGCGTTTACCGTGATGAACTGGTTTCTTTTCAGGTCGACGGCACCGAAGGTAGCGCCGTGGCAGGGTTGCGCGAATGCAAAATTCAGCACCGCAGCATGACCCCCAAACCCGTCTGGAACCCCGACATTCCTAGCCCGATAGACTTTTATACCGACTGGAAAGATGTACCCAATAACAGGGACTTCGATAACGGCTTTAAAACACAGTGGGAGGAGTTCTTGCGCCACGTGGTTTTAGATACACCCTATGAGTACGACCTACTCGAGGGGGCGAAAGGTGTGCAATTAGCTGAACTCGGTCTTAAAAGCTGGGAAGAGCGCAAGTGGTTAGATGTGCCAGACTTGAGTCTCTAAAGGTAATGGAGTTTTCTCGCCTGTCCGAACGCGCCCTCGAAATAAGAAAGCACTATGAGGCTTTTGAAGAAAAGCAGTTTGGGCGTTCGTGGACTCTTGAGGAAATAAGTCTCGGGTTCATGGGCGATGTTGGCGACCTTGCTAAACTTATCTTGGCGCATGAAGGCGTTCGCACGATTCCCGACGCGAAGGGGAAACTCGAGCATGAACTAGCGGATTGTTTGTGGTCACTTATGGTTATTGCCAACAAATGTGAGATTGATTTAGAAAATGCCTTTACAAGCACGATGGACGATTTAGAACGGAGTTTGACATGAGCCTAGCGATTGATTTGCCCAATGAAGCGGGCAAGTTAGAACCGTACACCCTCTCAGAACCCACAAACTACGCACCACCGGAAAAGGGGTTCTCGAGCCGTGTCCTCTACGCTGCCGCCCACGTTGTTGCCGATGAAAACGCTGACAATAGCGAAGGTAAGGCAGCAACGGTCGATTGGGACAAAACCCTAGCCTTTCGTCATCACCTGTGGAACTACGGCTTTGGTGTGGCTGAAGCCATGGACACCGCCCAACGTGGTTTTGGCCTCGACTGGGAAGCCACCAAAGAACTGATTCGCCGCTCGGTAGACGAGGCTAAAAAAGTAGACGGATTGATTGCCTGTGGCGCTGGTACAGACCAGGTGGGTGATGACTATTCTGCCTTGAGCTTAGATGATGTTATTGCCGCTTACGAAGAACAGATTGACTATGTCGAGAGCTGCGGTGGACGCATTATTTTAATGGCCTCTCGAGCCCTAGCAGCAGTAGCCCAAAATGGTGATGACTACCTCAAGGTTTACGGGCACTTGCTCTCTAAGGTCAAAGAACCTGTCATCCTTCACTGGCTCGGTGACATGTTCGATCCTAAGCTTAACGGTTACTGGGGCTCTAAAGACTGGCGCGAGGCAGGCGCGACCCTATTAGAAATCATCAAGCAAAATAGGGGCAAAGTCGACGGCATGAAAATGAGTTTACTCGACGACGCTAAAGAAATCGAACTCCGCCGTCAACTCCCAGAAGGCGTCAAAATGTACACGGGCGACGACTTTAATTACGACGTGCTTATCAAAGGAGACGAGCAGGGATTTAGCCACGGGCTGCTGGGTATTTTCGACCCGATTGCGCCCGCTGCGGCTGCGGCGATGGAAGCCTTAGAGTCGGGTGACACCGATTCGTATGACCGCATCTTCGCACCCACCGTCCCACTCTCGCGCCACATCTTTGAAACGCCGACCTTTTATTACAAAACAGGCATTGTGTTTATGGCCTATCTCAATGGGCAACAAGACCACTTCAAGATGGTGGGCGGCTTAGAGGATAAGCGTTCTTTAGAGCACCTGGTCGAACTGTTCAAACTTGCTGACAAGGCAGGTCTCCTGAGTCAGCCTGAGTTAGCTGTGGAGCGCATGAAAAGTGTTTTAACCGAGAGAATGGTGGGGGCTTAGTGGCGGCCTTTACAGATACCTCTCGCCTGAGCTTAAACCAGTACACGACCTTCAACTGGACGACCAAAGAAGCGATTGAGGGGTGCCGCAAGGCGGGACTTCACTGGATTGGCCTGTGGCGCGATAAGGTCGAGGCCCAGGGCTTGGATGAGACGGTCAAGCTCTTGAGAGATAATGATGTGCAGGTCTCGAGCCTGTGCCGCGGCGGCTTTTTCCCAGCAGAAACGCAAGCAAAGCGCGACGAGGCTATTGAAGAAAACGAACGCGCTATTGATGAGTGCGCCACCTTAGGCACGGACACCCTCGTTTTGGTTTGCGGCGGTATTCATGCAAATAATGACATCGACAGTGCGCGGCAGATGGTATTTGACGGTATTGCGACGCTCATCCCTTACGCACAGGAGCGCGGCGTCAAGCTTGGCATTGAACCGCTTCATCCTATTTACGCTGCGGATAGAAATGTCATTGTCACCCTGGGGCAGTCGAATGATTTTGCCCTGCAACTCAACAAAGATTTCTCGAGCTACAGTACGCCTGTTGGTGTTGTGATTGACGTTTTTCATGTCTGGTGGGACCCAACCGTCTACGAAGAAATTAAACGTGCTAGAGGTCACACCTTTGGGTTTCATGTCTGTGAATGGATTACGCCCCTGCCCGATACCCTGAAGGCTCGAGGCATGATGGGCAACGGGCATATTGAAATTCGGCGTTTACGTGAAGCTGTCGAAGCTGAGGGCTACGACGGCCCCATCGAGTGTGAAATCTTCAACCAGGAGATATGGGATTCACCTGGCGCTGAGGTCGTTGAGTTGATGAAAGAACGCTACCTCGAGGTTTGCTGATTTGATGAGAAGCAAGAAGCAGGAAGTAGGAACTAAGAAGGCTACAAACTGTTTGCCGAAGCTAATTTTTGACATTCAGAACAGGAAAATGAGTTCTTGATTGTTAGTCTGAAAGCTCTTACTGAGAACTGACCACTGAGAACTGATAACTTAAATCCCCAAAGGAGCCCCCATGAAACTAGCTATTTTCACCGTAATGCTTCCCGACATGACGCCCGAGAAGGCTGCACAAGAAATCAAAGCGGCAGGTTACGACGGCGTCGAGTGGCGCGTCACAAACGTACCTGATGATGTCAAGGACGATGCCCCCTCTTTCTGGGGTAACAACCTCTGCACCCTCAGCCCAACTGAAGAAGACGCTAAGCGAGCCAGGCAGATAAGTGAAGAGGCTGGCCTCGAGACCCCCACCATCGGCACCTACATACGCATGAACGATATAGAGGGTGTGAAAGCCGCGATTAAGTTTGCGCAGGTTCTAGGCTGCAAGCAGTTTCGGGTCGGCTTTGGCAACTTTACGGGCAACTACACCGAGCAGTTCGAGGCAGCTAAGTCTTTTTTAGCTGAGGCTATCGACTTAGCCAAAGGGGCGCAACTCAAACCTCTTGTTGAAATTCACCACCGCACGATTGTCCCGAGTGCATCACTCATGTACAGGCTCGTATCCAACTTTTCACCCAGCGAGGTTGGCGTGATTCACGACGCGGGCAACATGGTGCATGAAGGCTTTGAAGATTACCGCATGGGTCTCGAGCTTCTGGGCGATTACTTAGCTGAAGTGCACATCAAAAATGCGTCCTATGAGCCAAAAAAGGCGGGCGTTTGGCAGTCAGGCTGGTCACCCTTAAGAAACGGTGTTGTTGACTTCAACGCCCTGTTTGGGGCGCTGAAAGCTTCTGGTTATGATGGCTGGCTAGCCGTTGAGGATTTTAGCAAGGCACTGCCCAGTAAAGAGGCTTTAGCCGACAACATTGCCTTTATTAAAGAGGTTTGGGAGGCTGCGTAAACTTTAACAAACCTCACGTTCTGGCAGATGCGTCGCCTTTTCACTTGACAGCCTTGGGTAAAGCCTTGTATCATCATCGTTGCTCTTATGGGGCCTTAGCTCAGTTGGGAGAGCGCCTGCTTTGCAAGCAGGATGTCATCAGTTCGAGTCTGATAGGCTCCACCAAGATAGAGTCCCTTAGGGATAAAAAATGCGAACCACAATTTAGTGGTTCGCATTTTTTTGGTTCAAAAACGCATTAATCAACAGCGCCTACATAAACAGTGTCGCCGCTTTCCAGTGACGTATCAAACGCGCTCGAGACAATTGCAGCGGCAAACTCCTCAATATCGGGTAGAGCGCCTGCTTGTTCGCGCCGCGTTTCGATAAGGCCAGGGGCCGTTCTTTCCAAAAGCTTGGGCGTAATCGTTCCCTCAATTAAATCGCCACTTACAACGACCAGGTCAATGCCCTGATCCTTTAGTT
>ENA-ORXM01004599-ORXM01004599.1-marine-metagenome-genome-assembly--contig:-NODE-4599-length-11895-cov-3.405145_pt1 | contig 11895 bp, 7 predicted proteins | sample MGYA00237867_ERZ511480 | MGnify/ENA primary metagenome ERZ511480 (study PRJEB26309, sample SAMN06266103) | marine metagenome | isolation source: Algal blade | place: United Kingdom:Sidmouth, United... | reverse complement strand
TCCCGTTTGGCCCTTTTGGCCCGATCCCCACTTGTGCCCTGCCACCGCAAAAAACCATAGGGCAGGTCATGTCTAGGAATTTGGGAACGGTGTCCGTCATATTCAAAACTAGCGTTTATTTCTTTTGGATAATCCAATGCGGATAATTGTGCTAACGCCTGCTGCCAACTTTGCAGCCAATTTCGCTGCGAACGGTTTTTTAATTTGACTACGGGAAGCTCCGAGTCGATTCCGGCCAACTTCCAATGTTCTTCCGCCAAGGGGCCTATGAGCAAAATGACGGAGGCATCATTGTAATCCAATATCTTTTGCAAAATTGCGCGATACATTTTTTGTACCTGCGGATGTTGTACCAAATCCATTTGTTTACTTGAGGATATGCCCGTGTCGTCTACCGGAAGACTTCGCAATATACAGTAGCGCGAAGTAATCCCCGACGCCTTAAGAAACCCTTGAAAATGCTGCCCGCTATTGCCGCAAAGGGCTCTCATGGAAAACAGATCATCGACCGATTGCGGATCGGCCACTACCAAAAGCGTAGTTTTATCGGGTCGCCCACGGTACAAGGGCATACCGCCAAGAGAGGGATGAGCGCCTACCCCTAAAGATTCAAAATCAGGCCATTCCTTTCCGGCGTAACCGCCCATGATTAATTTGAGAAAGGCTTCCGGAGGTCCGGTGTCGTAATCTTCATAATTATGAACTGGTGGTTCGTAGGGTACATCGCCTTCTTCCTCCTGATATCCTTCGGTATTCCCTGATGCCAATCCACGATAAAATGTATCGTGCCGTTCGCCTCGAGGTATTTTTGCGGACAGTTGAATGGTGCGTTGATCGTCTTGCCGCTGTCCTGAAGAAGTACCGTTTCCTAGACGCCAGCTAAGACCTACTGGCAAATCGCGAAAGGGAATCGGTTTTTTTAAAATTTCGAAGGGTACGGTAAAATCCCGTTCCATATCGGGGTCGATCGGTAACCAATCTGGATCTTGGTCTACCCAATTCTTTATTCGTGTCATCTTTTCTTTGTAATCCGCAAGTACCTTTTCCCTCATATCGGCTTGATGGAGTGCCCCGGGATGTATAATACCGATGACCTTCGCCTTCGGGGAAATCAGATGGCTGTCGGCCGTACGCAAATCTGCAATACCGTCGGGACATGTGCCCCCCAGATGTTCTATCCAAGTGCAAACGGTTTCCTTGGCGGCCGTTCCCACGGCGATAATTAGGTGTAGGTCATTTTTCTCCCGCACATAATTTAAAATTTCGTTTCGCTGCCTAGCGATAGGAGAAGCCGTATGCTGCCCCAGTATCTTGATTTTTCGTTCGGAATATTGACCGTTGATGGGATACAAAAAAGTATTTAGGAATAGGTAGCTGTAATCAATACCTAGATAATCGAGCATATGTTGCATACGACCTCCGCTACTACCGACAAATGCGCGATGGGCCAGGCTTTCATCCATCGCCCCCTCTTGCCCGATGACCAGCACTTTAACCTGGTTTTTCTTCAGTCGCCCGCGATAGTGCATCGGTCCGAAATGCCATCGAAATTTATTTTTTCCCATATAGGCCTCGGCCAAGGCTCGGTAGTTCGGAGTTTCCGAAAAAAGTCGGGCCCAACTCAAACTTTTTGGTGGTCCTGGGTCGTGTTCCCAAGGAAATCCCCTATTCTCCCAATATTCATTAGTTGCCATAGTAATTTGATTTTAAAAGGCTTAACCGCATATACGGATATATTTCGGGGGAACAAAAGTGAACGGATAGTTAGCAAACAAAACTTCGCTTAGTACAATAACATTATGATTATTCCTACACACTTACAACTACTTGTGTATGGGCAGCGGCTAATTTTGTGTAAGTAGCATCTAATTGCGTACGGATTGTTATTTTCTTCGTTTGTTAGAAAAGGATGTTCCATCTATGCGGTACGAGGGCCTAAAGCAGGGTTGCACGACAAATTTTCCTCTTCAAGGTTTTTTTTGAGCTCCTCCCTTGTTTTAAGGGAGGTGTCCGCCTTTGGCGGACGGAGGGATTATGCGTCACGATTCCGGTCAAAAAAGTAAAAAAGGTGATGCGGGCAAGTTTGCGGGCAATCCCTCCGACCCCCGCCGTAGGCGGACGCCACCTCCCTTAAAACAAGGGAGGAGCTTTTACCTCTTTTTGCTTTTTGAGACCCTAATTAGTTTCACCAGTATAGATTTAAATCCTTCGATAATCATTTGGTTTTGAGCATCGTACGACAAATCTAATGTTCTTGCAGTATCCCAAAAGTCCTCTCCCTAGACCTCTCCGAGGAGAGGGAACCGTTTCTCGGATAAATTGACCAGATAAAATTTTTAAGGCTTTTCTCTAAAAAAGAAAGTTTGTCTTACGCCCAAAACAGTCTCAACTTTTCTTTCATCGTAATTCCTTATTTTTAGAGAACTAATCCATTCATCGTAAAAGACTAAATCTACACAGCCCAACAGCTGTAAAAAATCTCCTCAAAAGAAAACCATAATGAAAAAAAGCTTGAGCTTTAGTACCTTTTTTCAATTCAATTCGCTCATACGCTTTCTTCTTTTTTTAGGAGTCTTGATTTTTATTGGTTGTCAACCGGCCGAAAACAATAGTAAATGGGATTACGAAGTTAATTTTGGAGATAATAAGGCAGAAGGTGTGCTGCAATTGGAAACTAATGGGGATTCTAAAGGGCAGCTTATATCCTATACGTGGGGAACCATCGATTTAGAAAAACTACAAATAGAAAACGACCAGCTTTCAGCAAATTTTGAGCTCTTCGGAAAAGAGGCGACCCTGAACGGAAAAATTAATGAAACGCAGCTGACGGGAACGCTACAAATCGGGGAAGAACAATTTCCATTTAAAGCATTGCCCCAATCAAAAACACCTATCGAGATAGATCGAACCCATATTAAATATAACTTGGCTGCCGCGGACCTTCCCGAATCGGAAACCGATATCGACCATGCCGGAATCATTGCCGACGAAAACCGTGAAGCACTGCAGCGTGGGGAACGTATCTATAGCTCGAATTGTGTGAATTGCCATGGAACGCCAGAGGTAGAAGGTTCGATACCATCATCCCTAAAGTTTTGGAACCAACCTTTTAAGGCGGGTAGCGATAGTTTTTCCATGTACCAGACACTTACCAAAGGATTCGGGCTTATGCCTCCACAGCCCGTTCTAACGCCCCAAGAAAAATATGATGTGATTACTTATGTCCGGGAGGAATTCGTGAAAGAAAATACCAGTGAAACCTATATTCCGAATACGCCGGGGTACTTGACCGGACTTCCCAAAGGAACTTCGCGCGGTCCGGAAACTAAACCCTACCAACCTTGGGCCGATATGGACTATGGCAATTTTTTCATCAACACCTACGAATTGGTGGACGAAGAAACCGGCATTCCCAGATATCATTCTCCGGGACCTGCACCCTACCCCGATGAAAATTATCTGGAGAACAATTTTGCTTACAAAGGCATAGCGGTTCGTTTGGACAACGGTGAAGGAGGGGTTTCGAAAGGAAAGGCTTGGATGCTATTTGACCATGACCTGATGCGTGTCGCCGGAGGATGGACCGGCGAAGGCTTTATTGATTGGAACGGCATTCTACTAAATGATAAACACGAGACCTACCCAAGAACCGTAGGAAAGTTGCATTTTGAAACTCCTGTTGGTCCGGGTTGGGCCAATCCTAAAACCGGCTCTTTTGAAGACCCTAGATTTCGGGCCAGAGACGGTCGTGCTTTCGGCCCCTTACCTAAAACTTGGGCGGATTACAAGGGTCTCTATCATTTCGAGGACAATATCATTATCTCCTACAAAGTAGGAAGTTCCGACGTACTGGAGGAACTAGGTATGGAAGAATTCGCAAATCAGCCCGTATTCACACGTACGCTGAATATCTCCGCAACTTCTTCCAAATTAAAAATGAGAGTGGCACCTAGTACGAACAAAGTAGCATTAACTGGGAAAGGAGCAAGTCTTGTAGAAGCCGACGGCCATCATGTTTTGGTTGTCGATGCAGCGACCAAAATCCAAGTCAAAATTTTTATTACTGCGTCCTCAGTCGATAATTTGGAGGCACTGATAAGCAAGTCAAACCCTCCCGAAGATTTGAAAAAATACACGACCGGAGGGGGAAAATCCCATTATCCCGAAGAGCTAACAACCACGATTACCGTTGGTTCTGAAGAAGGGCCATTTGCCATAGATCAATTGACACCGCCTTTTGAAAACCCTTGGGCAGCTAGAATGAAACTTAGTGGTATCGATTTTCTTAGGGATACCAATAAAGCAGTTGTTTGTGCCACCGATGGCGATATTTGGCTGATTCAAGGACTAACAGAAAACACAGGAAACTTAAAATGGAAACGGATAGGCTCAGGGCTTTTTCAGCCCTTGGGCATCAAAGTAATCGATGATAAAATTTATGTGATCTGTAGGGATCAATTGGTCTTATTACACGATTTTAATGGCGACGACGAAACGGATTTCTACGAGAGCTTTAATCATGACCATCAGGTGACCGATCACTTTCATGAATTTGCCATGGGCCTACAGGCAGATGCAGAAGGGAATCTGTACTATGCAAAAAGTGGTCGACATGCCCGTGAGGCATTAGTACCTCAACACGGCACCTTACTTAAGGTTAGTAAAGACGGCTCAAAGACAGAAATCATCGCCAAAGGATTCCGGGCTGCCAATGGGGTTTGTATCAATCCCGATGGTAGTTTTTTGGTCACCGACCAACAAGGTTTCTGGAACCCTATGAACCGAATCAATTGGGTGGAGGGGAAAGGGCAATTCTATGGAAACATGTGGGGCTATAACCCACCAAAAGACAGTACAGCTGTAGCCATGGAGCCGCCTTTGGCTTGGGTCGATATGGAATTTGACCGATCACCCTCCGAACTAGTTTGGGTCGAAAGCGAACAATGGGGACCTTTAAACGGAGGGCTTTTAAGTTTCTCGTATGGATACGGTAAGATTCAATTGGTGTTACATGAAAAAATAGACGGTCAGGTTCAGGGTGGGGTAATCGATTTACCGGGCATCAAATTTTTAACCGGAGTTATGCGCGGCCGCTTCAACCCCAAAGACGGACAACTATACGCCTGTGGAATGTCGGCCTGGGGAACCAATCAAATGTTACGTGGTGGCGGACTGTACCGCGTTCGTTATACAGGCAAGCCAGTAACAGTTCCTTTAGATCTTAATGTATCGGAAACCCATATTTCTTTGGATTTCAAAACCCTACTTGATTCGCAAAAGGCAATTGACATAAAAAATTATGAGATTCAGACATGGAGTTTGGTAAGAAGTAGTGCCTATGGTTCCGACAGGTATGATACTAAGAATTTGGAGATTTTAAAAGCGGAATTATCTACCGATGGAAAAAGAATCAATCTATTTGTAAAAAATCTTAAGCCCACAGACGTGATGACTATCTCATATGATATAAAAGATGAGAAAGGCAACGATCTTAAAGGTACTCTTCAGAATACCGTGCATAATGTGAGCCAAGACATACAAACATTACAATGAACTGATTTAGACTTTCTGCATTTTAGCCAACCTGCCTCGCTTGTAGCTACGGTGTACCCATATCATTTTATGGCTCCTTCCCCAGAAAGGGGAAGGTGGACCAGAGCGCAGCGAACGGTTCGGAAGGGGTGATAGCCCAAGCCATCGAGCCCAAGCACCAAATCCAACTCATCGGATCTGACCTCTTTGGACTTGCACATTTTATTCGACCTATTAGAATCACTTCACCCTTCAGACCCCTTCCGACCTTTTTATGGCAACTTGCAGTTGCCATAAAAACCCACCTTTCCTTACTCAAGGGAAGGAGCTGATAACCAATTATTTATATAATATGATGCCCCTTTCGGCCAATCAATTTGTGGGTACGCGGTAGCCGTCCGGCAGGTGGGTTTTAGCGAATGGAGAAAGTTTAAATAAGTTCAATAGGTATTCTTCTATCATGCCCCACAATTTAGCTTAATCACACTGTTTTTCGTTGAAAGGTCGCTACCAAGCCCCTAATCGTGCAAGTCTTACTTTAGACGAAGAATTTATGCTAAAGCTAAGATTCACAAGAACTTTGTATCAAAATAGACTGATATGAAAATTCTCGTTTTGAACATTAAAAAAGAGCTTACCAAAGACAATCTAATTGCGGCAATCAGCTGCTTGATTCTTTCGATTTCTATATTTTTTATCATGAAAGTGATGGGACAGTAGAGAATTCTCTTTTAAGAATTGGGCATATGTTCTGTACTAGGGTCAAATCGTCTATTTTAGAAACATTTTAAATGATCCCCAAACTCCATTTATACAAAATACTATACCATCCATACAACTATAATCGACAACTGCCTATTCTTTACTTACATTGAAGGAAATATCGCATAGAAAATATCTGTTCAATCTCTAGTTCCCTCAAAAACTAGAATTACATGGAACTTAACCCTACAACTCGCGGAGGCACCTCGAAACTTGTCGATTTCGGGGCGCATGAAATCATAGAGCGCAAAAAAGACCCAAAACCTAGGGCCTTTCAAAAATCAAACAATACCCATCCTCTGCCGCACACTAAATTGATAGGAATACCCACTATCGAAGGACTTGAATTTATCGATACCGAAAAAATTATCCGTTGCGAAGGACTCCAAAAATGTACGTTAATAGTCACTACAGAAAAGACCGATATCATCAGTTCGTACAACATCGGAAAATTCGTTGACCTTCTTGAAGAAAACGGCTTTTTTCCCTGCCATCGCTCCCACCTTATAAATCTTAAATATGTAAAAAAATATACCCGAGAAGGCTATATTTTCTTTAGTGCCAACTCAAAACCTGTACCCCTTGCAAGGCGTAAAAAAGATGCTTTTCTAAGCGAAATGAGGCATCTTTAACCTTCAACGTTTTGCAATTGCATACTTTCCAATAGTAACAAAACCAATTTCTTCTTTATTTTAACGCATTCGATATGCGAATACAATCTCCCTTCTTGAGAGGGTTATGTCCTGTCAAAAGGTATTTTTCCAAAAGGTGCAGTCAGTTATCATTTGCCCAAGTCATAAAGGGATATAATCCTATTTATTGGAAGGCTGGAAGGCTGAAATCCAGAAATGTCCTCCCTCCAGGGTCGGGGGCAAAGATTTTTTCCATATCAATTTGGTCAAATATCATTTACCAGGGCATGACCCTTGGAAGGGATAAAGGAAAGTCTTTCTACACAGAATTTTCACGAATACTAATCCCTTTTTTTACCGCTTATACCAAGACAGCTACCGCTGGTTTCAAAAAACGCCCCTTTGGTCAAATGGGTATTGAACTGCAGTGGTCATTACCCTTACCTTCAACAAAAATTGGCCAAACAACTTCATGCGAATCAAAAAAATCTATGTAGCGGAAGACATTCCCGGCGATAGGCCTGAAGAGGAAAAAGAAGATGTAAACTATGGCCTATTAAACACAGACGTGATCGTTCAGCTTGATGACGGTAACTCGTACAGGGCAAATTTTATAAGCCTCACAAAGTTGGCAAACGAATTTCAGGCGCATCAAAAACAAGTAGAGGGCCTGGCCAAAAAGTACTTTTGGTCAAAAAGCACGGTCATAGTTAATGACTTAAAAAAAGACCAGCTAATGCAAATGGTTGAATATATGATCGAAGAAGGTGACTTTCAAATGATTTTCGAGAAACTATAATACATGATAGAACAGACCTTACAGTTTATACGCACCCAACTGAGCAACGATCCCACGCTAGACCTGAACGCAAATGAAATTATTGCGGACAATCTTCATACGCTGCATACCGACCCCAACGCGGAGGGACTCTTTCTATCATTAGTTAATCTGGAAGAAGAGGCCACGATGAAGAATAAGCCGAATTACGTACGCATCAATAATCAATTACGCCGCATGGAACCTCCTATGGTGCTTAATCTTTATGTTCTTTTTGCCTTTAAACTAAGTTCGTATACAAAGAGTATAACGAAACTTTCCGAACTCATCAGTTTTTTTCAGGCCAACAAATGGTTCACCCCGAATACTGTCTCCGACACCCAATTTTTCGACCCCCCAATAAACCGTTTGATTTTCGAAATGTACAATATGAATTTTGAACAGTTAAATCATATTTGGAGCGTACTCGGGGGTAATTATTATCCTTCTGTGCTGTATAAAATCAGGGTTGTAAAAGTACAGCGCAACGAACATACCGAAGCACCTGAAGTAAATACCATTTCACTCGAAAGCCAATTGAATCTCTAAATATGGGTTTTACAATTTCATATCAACGCTTTTTTACGGTCCGTGTAAAGGAAGAAGGTTCGCGCAATCCCGTTCGAAGCTTGAAATTCGTACCGACCAACACTTGCGAAAACCTAATGAAGAGGTATCAATTGGTATTTAAACCGGTGGATGACGGTTTTGACGTATATTACAAATCCCTTCCCGAAGCATCCAAGCCCATCCCCGCTCCTATAGAGAATAATATTAAGTTTGCCTTCGGATTCAAGATTCTAGACCCCTCTTTTACAAGCAAGTACGAACCAAATACCGCAACCGTTCCTCAATTTTATCTAGATAACCTACAATCGAACGGAAGTATTACCTCCGGTACGAACCTTACGGCTTCAACAAGCCTCGATACAGGTGACCTCACCTTTATAAAACAACAATCGTTCATTCAGAGAACAACACTCCCATTGGGTGATGAGCCCAGCGAATGGCGTATCAAAGAAAAATTTGGTACAGCAACCTTGCAGACTATACCTGTGACTATTCCCACAGACCCGAATATGCCCTCTATTGAAATGAAGCTTAACGATCCCGATTTACAAAAATCAGAATATCTATCGGAGGAAGGGCCATACATACTCGAAACCGATAAACCCGACCCGGCACCCGTAACTATTTATTTGAATAATTGGGTGAAACAAAATGACTTCAATGGTGTGCTTGACCTGCATTGGAATTCCATTCAATCGAGCGTTCCCGCAGATACGGGCAAAGCCTATCAGATAATCGTAAAATTAAAATAGTACTAAAAACCTAGAAAATGGACTACAAAACACCCGGCGTATACGTGGAAGAGGTAAGTATCTTTCCGCCTTCGGTAGCACAAGTTGAAACGGCAATTCCCGCTTTCATCGGCTACACCCAAAGAGGGCCTACGACCCCAGAAAAGATTAAATCCCTAGTTGATTATGAAGCGCTCTACGGAGGTGCCGCAAACGAACTTCCAACGTTTACAATCGATGTGGCAGGCGCGATTACCGGAACGATTCCCAATACACCGGTATACAAATTATATTATGCGTTACAACTGTATTTCGCCAACGGCGGCGGACCATGCTATATTATTTCCGTTGGAAATTATATAATACCCGCCCTAGCGGCTAACGTCGATGCTACGGCATTACAATCGGCTCTAACCCTCTTAAGAAAGGAAGACGAACCGACCATGATTCTTTTTCCGGATGCCCCAGGAAATACTGAGCTGTATATAGCAGCCATGCAACAGTGTGCCGATTTGGGAGACCGTTTCACCATTTGTGATGTTACTCCGGTGGCACACCTCACCGATCCTTCCGGTGAATCTTCGGGCCCGTTTCGTGACGCCATAGGCACCAGTAATCTAATGTACGGTGCGGCCTATTATCCCAATCTACATACTTCCCTTACACATATCGCCACAGACAATGCGATAGTAGTAAATAACAATAGTGCCAATATGGTGCTGCGACATACCGAAGAGGCCATAGCAACAGACCCAACTTTAGCGGATGCATCACTTTTTCATGCAAATAATGGTGCTTCAAAAGACAAGTACTACGACATCAAAAAATTGATTGCCGATGCCACTTTAGAAATGCCCCCAAGCGGAGCCATCGCAGGGGTTTACGCTGCAGTAGATAGTTCACGGGGGGTCTGGAAAGCTCCCGCAAATGTAAGTTTGAATAGGGTCAAAAAACCGACAGTTCATCTTGAAAATAGCGAACAAGATGGTCTGAACGTAAGTGATACCGGGAAATCGATCAACGCCATTCGATTCTTTACCGGCAAAGGCGTACTCGTTTGGGGAGCCAGAACACTTGATGGAAATAGCAACGAATGGCGTTACATCTCCGTTCGTCGCTTTTTCAACATGGTCGAAGAATCGGTCATGAAAGCTTCGGAACGTTTTGTTTTCGAACCTAACGATGCGAATACCTGGATCAAGGTCAAATCAATGATCGAAAACTTCTTGGTACTTCAATGGCGCGCTGGTGCCCTGATGGGCGCGAAGGCGGAGGAGGCCTTTTTCGTAAAGGTCGGCTTGGGTGAGACCATGACCGCCGATGACGTTCTGAATGGTAAAATGATAGTAGAAATCGGAATGGCCGTCGTTAGACCCGCAGAGTTCATCATACTTCGCTTTTCACATAAAATGCTTGAATCATGAATTATAAGACGCCCGGAGTTTACGTAGAGGAAGTTTCACTTTTGCCACCATCAGTGGCACAGGTAGAAACAGCGATTCCTGCCTTTATTGGCTATACCGAGACGGCAGAAGACCTAAATGGAAAGCCCCTGTTAAACGTACCGACTCGGATAAAATCGTTATTGGAATACGAAATTTTTTTCGGAGGAAGTCATAAACAGTCGCTCTTGGTCACCTTGGCCGACGATGCACCTTTTGCCCCGCAGAGCGTTTCGTTCAACGGTAGTGAACTGCCCTATCGCATGTACCAGGCACTGCAATTGTATTTCGCAAATGGCGGTGGGCCTTGTTTTATTGTTTCCGCGGGAGATTTTGATGAAAACACGACTACACCCAGTCTAGATTCAATCGATGACTACGCCGAGCTAAAAGCTGGTCTCGATGCTGCACGAAAAATCGATGAGATTACCTTATTGATTTTCCCGGAAGCCGATCGTCTTGACGCGAGCTTGATGTATGATTTATACAAGGATGTGCTCAATCAATGTGCCGATTTAAAAGATCGTTTCGGCCTATTCGATATTCTTCCTACGGATACCGACGGCGGAAGTTTTCGCGATAATATTGGCGTTAACAATTTGAGCTACGGGGCAGCCTACTATCCCTATCTCGATACTAAAATCGTACATCCGCACAGTACCGATACGGTCACTTTTGCTCATACCGCGACTGATGCATTTGCCGGTAGCACTTGGGCAGCAGTTTCAACCGTCACTACCGCATTGACACATCAAGCGCAGGTCATAGCAGCAAAGGCACAGGCCGATTCCGCAGTAACCAATGCGACCACGTTGACGAAAGAAGGCAAATTGGTACAATATAAAATTGCTTTGTTAGCAGCCGAAAAAGCATTGAAAAATATACAGGATGCCAATGAGTTGGTGACCGATGAAGCGTTTGATTCGACAGAACTTACAACCGCTGAAACGGAATTGAATGCCGTAAAAGCTCAAAACATTTCCACCAGTTCAACGAATACAGATATAGATACGGCCATTGCAGATTTGGCAGCTTCCTGTGCCACAAGTGAGACGGCAGTCGGCGGCATCCTCGCACAAATAAATACCGACCAAGGTATTGCGGCTTCTCATAACGCTAACATTTCTACCTATTTCACGAACGCTTTCGTAGCTGACGTGAAAACGTTGTTGAACGATTTTACCATCTCCATGTCGCCTTCTCCGGCCGTTGTGGGTATCTACGCCTGTACCGACAGCATTCGAGGCGTTTGGAAGGCTCCTGCCAATGTAAGTATCAACCTCATCAATGGCCCAACGGTCAAAGTTGACAATACCGATAACGATAGTTTTAATGTGCATTCCACCGGAAAATCCATCAACGTAATTCGTGCCTTTACGGGCAAAGGTACTTTGGTCTGGGGGGCACGC
>ENA-ORXM01004598-ORXM01004598.1-marine-metagenome-genome-assembly--contig:-NODE-4598-length-11897-cov-3.538579_pt1 | contig 11897 bp, 9 predicted proteins | sample MGYA00237867_ERZ511480 | MGnify/ENA primary metagenome ERZ511480 (study PRJEB26309, sample SAMN06266103) | marine metagenome | isolation source: Algal blade | place: United Kingdom:Sidmouth, United... | reverse complement strand
AGGTCCGCAACAACAACCACCGCCGCTACGACGCAGCCCTCAACCTCCTCACCGGCGAACGAGTCGACGACACCGACTTCACCCCGGTTCGCAACCAAGTGCTCTGGGGTGTCACGGACCCAGGCGACGCGTACATCAGCACCGCGAACCCGAACCACCCCGTTGCGAACCCGAACCACCCCGCGGCTGCCAGCACCAGCCCCGGCTACACCCAGATCCCTTCGTCCCGAAGCCCTGACCATTCGCCCACCGCTCACCAGCTCGATCGATCGACCACGCCTCACTCACCTCGCCCCGGTGACTCCATGGCCACCGCTGGGTGGATGCAACCTGCCAACGCGAGCTCCGACCCCAACCTGGTCCTCAATGGCCCTCGAGTCACAGATCTGAGGACCGGGAACGTCCTGCCAGCCAGCGTGCTCAACCGCTTGCTCTGCGATGCCGACATCACCAGCCTCCTGTTCGACACCAACGGCGACATCCTCTGGTCAGGACGCACACACCGCACCGCTCCACCCAAACTCTGCCGAGCGCTCATCGCACGAGACAAAGGCTGCGTCCACTGCAACGCCCCACCCGGCCACTGCGAAGTACACCACCTCACCGAATGGAAACACCGCGGCACCACCGACCCCGACAACTGCGTACTGCTCTGCACCAGATGCCACCACGACACCCACGACCGCAACATCCACCTCCAGAACCCCACCATGAACCGCCTCATCGCCCGCCAACGCGACCGCGAGACGCCCCAACCGGCAGCCCACTCGCCCTGCTAGTGCCGTGACCACGATCGTTCGTCGGGGTGCGCGTCCACCACTTCGGTTTGGCGGCGTGTTTTGATCGGGTCATGGCAAAACCAGTGAAAGTCAGGCGGTTGACGCCGCATGAGGGCCAGCAGCTCCAACGGATCGTTCGCCGCGGTGGCGGCAAGACCGACAAGTCGCATGTGAAGTGGCGGCGGGCGTTGGTCGTGCACGCGTCGGCGGGCGGGAACACGGTCCCGGTAATCGCTCGGCTGGTGGCAACGTCGGAGGACCGGGTCCGGGAGATGATCCATCGCTTCAACGATCAAGGGATGCGATCTCTGGACCCTCAGTGGGCGGGTGGCCGTCCCCGCCAGATCACGGCTGACGATGAGGCGTTCATCGTCGAGACCGCCACGACCCGACCCGAGAAGCTCGGGCAGCCGTTCACCCGCTGGAGCATCCGCAAACTCGCCGAGTTCCTGGCCGGCAACGACCTGCGAGTCGTTCGCATCGGCCGGGAACGGCTCCGTCAGATCTTGGTAGCCAATGACGTCACGTTCCAGCGGACCAAAACGTGGAAGGAGTCCAACGACCCCGACCGGGACGCCAAACTCGACCGGATCGAATGGGTGCTCGAACACCGCCCGGACCGGACATTCGCGTTCGATGAGTTCGGCCCGCTCACGATCCGCCCGGTCGGTGGGAGCTGCTGGGCACCAAAGTCACGGCCGCAGCGCCAGCCGGCCAACTACCACAAGCTCCACGGGGTCCGGCAGTTCCATGGCTGCTACTCGGTCGGCGACGACGAACTCTGGGGTGTTGTCCGCAACCAGAAGTCCGCTGCCAACACGCTGAGGGCGCTGCGATCGATCCGGGCCCGGCGGCCCGACGGCGACTGGATCTATGTGATCCTCGACAACTTGTCGGCCCACAAGGGCAAGAAGATCCGCAAGTGGGCGGCACGGAACAACGTCGAGCTGTGCTTCACGCCCACCTACAGCTCATGGGCGAACCCGATTGAAGCCCACTTCGGGCCGCTCCGGGAGTTCGTGCTGAACAACTCGAACCACCCGAACCACGTCGTACTCACCCGACAGCTCCAGGCTCATCTGCGATGGCGTAACGACAACGCGCGGGCTCCTGAGCTACTCGCCGCACAGCGTCGAGAACGAGCACGAGTCCGAGCCGAGAAAGGACGACGATGGGGACGACCCGCATCACGAGCCGCGTGAACAACCCGCGCGAACGTTTCTGGCCACAGCACTAGCGTGTCGTACTCGCGGACCCGGGAGCGATTCGCCTCGGAAGTGTCCTCGACACGGACTTGGGCCAGGTCGGATCGACCTTGCCCTCTACCTTGGCGTACTGGGCGAGCATGTCGGCCTTCACCGGGGCCAGCACGCAATCCCAACGGCGCAACACCACGAACGGCAAAATCACCCGCCCGTACTCAGACTGCTTGTAGTCACCCCGCAGCAGATCAGCCACGCCCCAGATCAAGGCCGCGTGATTCTGGATGGCGTCGCCGCCAGCCGACTGCGTGTGCTCGGTCATCGCGTCCTCGAGTTGCGCTGGGTCACCACCGAAGGATGGTGCCATGGCCGAGCCAAGGTCGGTGGTTTCTGGTCGTCGGGAGGACCGGACGATCAGGGCTCGTCAACGCCTCGCAGACGGCGACGCAGTGCGTTACCACGACCCTTGGCCCACTTGCCGAACTGTTGGGGGATCGCTGGCAGGGTCTCGGCCATGTAGGCGTCCACGGCTCGGCCGATCACCTCGCTGTAGGTGGGGTAGGGGAACACCGTCCCGTACCAGCGATGGAACGCGATTCCGGCTTTCATCGCCAGGCTGAAGGTCGTGATGAGTTCGCCGGCGCGAGGTCCGACGATGGTCGCTCCGAGGACCGTTCCGGTGAACCTCCGCACGTCGACGATCAGAATCCCGTGCTCGAGGCCGTCGGTCAGTGAACGATCGAGGTCGGCGACATCCACGGTCACGCGGATCACGTCATCGCCGACGACGTCAGGTTGCTCGCCGATCGAGGCGACCTCGGGGTTGGTGAACACTGCAGCTGGCCGTTCGGGTTCGGATCCGTTTGGCACCAGTGGCAGAGCGATCGATTGCACGAGGCGCCGACCCCACGCATTGGCCAGGTGGGTCGTCCCGCCTCGGTCGGTCACGTCCCCCACCGCCCACACGCCCTCGACGCAGGTCTCACCCCGGGTGTCGACGCCCAGATGGCCGCTCCACTCGATTTCGGCAGGGGTCGGCGCGAGGAAGGTCATGGCCGCGAAGAAGGCGAACATCGAGCCGAGGATGGTCAGGAAGATGCGCAGGCCGCGCGGGGAGAGCGAGCGGTGCGGCCAGAGGGTCACCTGCCATGCCGGTACGGCGTCGCCCGAAGCGCCGATGGCCGAAGGTTTCCCCCCGGCCATCGCGTTGTCGTTGTCGTGATGGCTCACGCTATCGTCCCTCAGTGACCGCTGTTACGGATGACCGGCAGCGTCTCGAACGTGTGCGCCGGGGGCGGGGAAGGCAGGGTCCATTCGAGCGTGTCCGCGCCCTCGCCCCAGTAGTTCTCGCCGACGCGCTTGCCCTTGAGGATCGTCCAGAAGACGATGCCGATGAAGAGCGCGAAGGAGAGGCCGGAGATGAATGCACCGATGGACGACCACCAGTTCCAGCCCGCGAAGGCCTCGTTGTAGTCCATGTAGCGGCGCGGCATTCCGGCGAAGCCGAGAAAGTGCTGCGGGAAGAACGTGATGTTCACGCCGACGAAGAACATCCAGAAATGTACCTTGCCCCAGAATTCGGGATACTGGCGGCCCGACATCTTGCCGATCCAGTAGTACATGCCTGCGAAGACGCCCATCGCCGCCCCGATCGACATGACGTAGTGGAAATGCGCCACGACGTAGTAGGTATCGTGCAGCGCCCGGTCCACGCCCGCCTGCGACAGGACGATGCCGGTCACACCGCCGAGGGTGAAGAGGAAGATGAAGCCGATGGCGAACAGCATCGGCGTCTCGAAGCGGATCGAACCGCCCCACATCGTCGCGATCCAGGAGAAGATCTTGATGCCGGTCGGCACGGCGATCACCATGGTGGCGAGCATGAAATACGCCTGCGTGTCGGCATTGATGCCCGAAGTGTACATGTGGTGCGCCCAGACGACGAAGCCGAGCAGGCCGATGCCGATCAGTGCCCAGACCATCCCGAGATAGCCGAAGATCGGCTTGTTCGAGAAGGTCGCGATGACGTGGCTGATGATGCCGAATGCCGGCATGATGATGATGTAGACTTCCGGATGCCCGAAGAACCACAGCAGATGCTGATAGAGGATCGGGTCGCCGCCGCCGGCGGGATCGAAGAAGGCGGTGCCGAAATTGCGGTCGGTCAGCAGCATCGTGATCGCGCCCGCCAGAACCGGCAGGGCCAGAAGGATCAGGATGGCCGTGATGAAGATCGACCAGGCGAACAGGGGTACGCGGAACATGGTCATGCCGGGGGCACGCATGTTCAGGAAGGTCGTGATGATGTTGATCGCCCCGAGGATCGAGGAGGCACCCGACAGGTGCACCGCGAAGATCGCGAGATCGACCGACATGTTCCCGGCGGTATTGGTAGTCGAGAGCGGCGCATAGAGTACCCAGCCGACCCCGGCCCCGTCACCCACGAAGACCGACATGACCGCCAGCGTACCGCCCGCCGTGAACAGCCAGAGAGACAGGTTGTTCAGGCGCGGAAACGCCATGTCCGGCGCGCCGATCTGAAGCGGCATGAAGAAATTGCCGAAGCCCCCGAACAGGCCGGGGATCAGCACGAAGAACATCATCAGGATGCCATGCGCCGTGATCGCGACGTTCCAGAGCTGTCCGTTCGGGCCGCCCGCGTCGTCGGTCATGAACTGCACGCCCGGATACATCAGCTCGGCCCGCATGATCATCGAGAAGATGATCGCGATCAGGCCGAAGAATCCGGCGATCCAGAGATACATGATCCCGATATCTTTGTGGTTCGTGGAACAGAACCAGCGAGTAAAGAAACTCGGATGTCCGTGTCCGTCGTCATGGGCGTGATCGTGCCCCGTGGTCACTTCCGTCATGCAGAACGCTCCATCGCTCGCGCGGCACCGGCCAAGAGCGACCGACACCGGAATTCTTTCATCTGCGAGCAGACCTAGCCCAGCGGCAAGGCGATGACAATGCGGCGTTGTGGCCAACCTCATCATTTCGCGGGTGGGTGCCCGGTGGCCGTTCGCTCCGGCAAGGCTAATTGATGGTACCCATTGCGCTGCAACCGGAAAAGACATGTCCCGTCCGACGATCCTCTGGATACGCAAGGAATTTCGCCTCGCGGACAATCCCGCCCTTGCCGAGGCGCTGGCCGGGAACGGCCCCGTCATCCCCGTTTTCATCCTCGACCCGGCGACGGAGGAGACACTCGGTGCGGCGGGCCAATGGCGATTGGGCCAAGCCATCGCGGCCTTCACGCAGACGCTGGAGAGCAAGGGCCAGCGCCTGATCCTGCGGCGCGGCGATGCGCTGGAGACCCTGCGCGCCCTGATAACGGAGACCGGAGCCACCCGCGTCGTCTGGGGGCGGCATTACGACAAGGCGGCCCGCGACCGCGATACGGACGTTAAGACGGCTCTCGACGATGGCGGGATCGAGGCGGTGAGCGTGTGCGCGCATCTGCTGTTCGAACCCTGGACGATCGAGACGAAGACCGGCGGTCCCTATCGCGTCTATTCGCCCTTCAAGCGCGCCTGTTTCGAGCGGGAGGAGGAAATCGGCGATCCACTGCCCGCACCGGACGATCTGGCCGCACCCGATGACTGGCCCGAGAGCGAGTCGCTGGCGGATTGGGCGCTCGGGGCGGCGATGAACCGGGGCGGGGATATCGTGGCGCAATACGCCAATGTGGGCGAGGCGGCGGCGCTGGAGCGGCTGGAAGAGTTCGTGCCCATCGTCTCGGAGTATGACGAGGGCCGTAATGCACTGGGCATCACCGGCACCTCGCGCCTGTCGGAGAACTATGCCTGGGGCGAGATCAGCACGCGGACGGCGTGGCATCGCATCCGCTCTTACATGGCGCGCTCCAGCAAGTCCGATGACGGACCGATCGTCTATTTGCAGGAATTGCTGTGGCGGGAATTCGCGTATCACCTGCTGTTCCATTATCCCGATCTGGCGAGCGAGAACTGGCGCGAGGAATGGAACGCCTTTCCATGGCGCGAGGACAACGACGACGCCGAACGCTGGCGGCGGGGCGAGACGGGCATCGCAGGGGTCGATGCCGCCATGCGCGAGCTGTATGCCACCGGGTACATGCATAACCGGATGCGGATGCTGACGGCGAGTTTCCTGACCAAGCATCTGATGGTCGATTGGCGGGTGGGGGAGGCGTGGTTTCGCGAATGCCTCACGGATTTCGACCCGGCCTCGAATGCGATGGGCTGGCAATGGGTGGCCGGGTCGGGGCCGGATGCCACGCCGTTCTTCCGCATCTTCAACCCCGAGACACAGGTCGAGAAGTTCGACCGCGAGAACCGCTACGTCTCCCGCTGGCTGGATGCGGATTCGGAAGACGCGCAGAACTTCTTCGCGGCCATTCCCCGCTCATGGGAGATGAGCGGGGATGATGCGCGGCCCGATCCCGTGATCGGATTGAAGGAAGGACGGGAACGCGCCCTGGCGGCCTACAAGGACATGAAAGGGTGATCCATCGCCTTTTCGCAGTCGGATTCCCGTTATAGCAACGGGTACGCTGCCCCGCACCCGATGCGGGGGCAGGAATTCAGCCGAGGAAAGCACACCCGTGATCAATCCCCCCAAGCGTATCGCCATCATCGGCTCCGGTATCTCGGGCATCGGCGCGGCCCTCGCCCTTGCTCCGCACCATGATGTCACCCTGTTCGAGAAGGACGGGCGGCTGGGGGGTCATGCGAATACGGCCCGGATCGACTATCCGGTGGCGAGTGGCACGGTGCCGGTCGATGTGGATACGGGCTTCATCGTCTATAACGAGAAGACCTATCCCAACCTGACCGCCTTCTTCGCGCATTACGAGATACCGACGGAATGGTCGGACATGTCGCTCAGCTTTACGGTGGATGATGGACGGATCGAATGGGCCGCCGACAATCTCGACAAGATCTTCGCGCAGCGGCGCAATATCCTGCGCCCGTCCTTCGTGGGGGCGATGCGGTCGGTGCTGCGATTCAATCGCGAGGCGCAGGCGGCGCTGGCATCGGATGACTCCCATGACGAACCCATCGAGCAATGGCTGGACGCACGGGGGTATTCGGCGGCGTTCAAGCGCCTCTATCTCTATCCCATGGCCGGGGCGATCTGGTCCACGCGCAGCACGGATATCGCGGCCTTTCCCGCGCGCAGCCTGTTCGCGTTCTACGAGAACCACGATCTCTTCGCGGGACTGGGCGATGCCGTGCAATGGCGGACGGTCACGGGCGGTTCGCGCTCCTATGTCGAACGGGCAGCGACGGCTCTGGGCGAGCGGGTGCGGATGGATGCGCCGGTGGCGGCGGTCACGTCCTCCGGCGGCAAGGTGACGGTCACGTTGGAGAATGGCGGGCGGCAGGATTTCGATTCCGCGATCCTCGCCACCCATTCCGACGAGGCGCTGGCCCTGCGCCCGGATGCGGACGAGGAAACCCGCGCGCTGCTGGGGCAGGTGAAATACACGCCCAACCGCGCGGTGCTGCATCGCGATCGCTCGCTGATGCCGAAGACGCGCAAGGCGTGGTCGAGCTGGAACACGCGGGTAGGGGGCGCGGCGGATACGAGCGCGAGCCTGACCTACTGGATGAACCGCCTGCAGAATATCGACGAGGCCACGCCGCTGTTCGTGACCCTCAATCCACCGCGCGACCCGGCCCCCGAAACCGTGTTCGGAGAGTACGAATATGCCCACCCTTTCTTTGACAGCGGGGCTTTCGAAGCACAGGCCCGGTTCGACCGGGTGCAGGGCCGGGGCGGCATCTGGCACGCCGGAGCGTGGCTCGGATACGGGTTTCACGAAGACGGATTGCGCTCGGCCCTGCGGGTGGTCGAGGCGCTGGGCGTACGGCCCGACTGGGCGCGGGAGACGGGCGAGCCGATCCTGCCGGGGCGTGTGGCGGCGTAGCCTATGGCGGCGGAGAAGAATCCTTGCCCCGGCACCGGTCCGGGGCCTGTCGAAGCGGAGCAGGGACCCGGATCAGATCCTGCGCAGGGTATCGCTTCACCTGCCCTCTATCGCGCCCGCGTCATGCATCTGCGGCGGATGCCGGACGGTGAGCGCGTCCATCGATTTGCCTACCGCGTCTTTCGGGTCTGGCTCGATGTGGACCGGCTCGGGCAGGACGATCTGCGCTGGCTGTCGCATAATCGCGCCAACCTGCTGAGCATTCGGGACCGCGACCATGGCCCGCGTGACGGCTCGGCGCTGCGCCCATGGGCCGACGCGCTGCTCGCCCGGCATGATGTTGCGCGCCCTGCACGGCTGATGCTCTACACGTTTCCCCGGTTGCTCGGCTATGCGTTCAATCCCCTTTCGATGTATCTCGGGCTCGACGGGCGTGGCATCCCGACATCCGTGATCTACGAAGTCCGCAACACCGACACGGATATGAGCCATTACGTCTTTCCGCTGACCGGCCCCGCGCCCTGGCGTCATGGCGCGCCGAAGAAATTCTACGTCTCGCCCTTCATCTCACCCGACCAATCCTACGCCTTTACGCTGGGCGAGACCGACGGCACGCTCGCCATGCGTATCCGCGTCGATGGCGAGGATGGCCTGACGATGCTGGCCACCGAGAATGCCGACCGCGAACCGCTGACCGACCGGGCGCTGCTTGCCGCCTGTGTGGCCATGCCGCTGATGACGTTCAAGGTCATCGTGGGAATCTACTGGGAGGCCGCGCGTCTGCGCCTCAAGGGCGCGCGGTTCTTTCGGCATCCCGGCAATGCCGGTCGCTATGACGGCACATCCTCCCCTGCGACGGATCGCCCTTCGCATTAACCTCCGCGAAACTTGTGCTAGCTTCCGCCCGTACCATTACGAAACGAGATCCCGAGGACCGCTCCATGACCGCTCCCGATACCCCGCTCACCGACCTGACCGGGGTGGGAAACCTTCCCCGCTGGTTCTCTACCGTGTTCGATACCGTCAACTGCCTTGCGCGGGGACGGATCGACATCCAGTTGCCCGATGGCCGCTGGTTCCGCGCCGAGGGGCCGGAGCCGGGACCGCATGGCATGGTCATGGTCCATGACAACCGCGTCTGGGGACGGACGGTCCGCGACGGGGCCGATATCGGTTTTGCCGAAGCCTATGTCGATGGCTGGTGGTCCTCGCCCGATCTGCAGGCGGTGCTCGATGTTTCGTTGCTGAACAACGAGGAAATGGCGCGAAACCTGTCACTCTCGACCCTCGCACGACTGATCGAGCGGACGCGCCATTGGCTGCGCCGCAATTCGCGCAGCGGCTCGAAGCGCAACATCATGGCCCATTACGATCTGGGGAATGCCTTCTACGAGACCTGGCTGGACGGGTCGATGACCTATTCCTCCGCCCTCTTCCACCAGCCGGGGGAATCGCTGGAGATCGGACAGGCCAACAAATACGGCGCGCTCTGCGATGCCTTGCGCGTTCAGCCAGACGAGACGGTGCTGGAGGTCGGCTGCGGCTGGGGCGGTTTTGCGGAATATGCCGCGAAGGAACGCGGGGCCAAGGTGAACGGGATAACGATTTCCCCGGCCCAGCTCGACTACGCGCAGAAACGCATCTTCAAGGCGGGGCTGGCCGAGCGGGTCACGCTGGAACTGCGCGACTATCGCGCACAGGAAGGCCAGTTCGACCATATCGCCAGCATCGAGATGTTCGAGGCGGTGGGCGAGCAATACTGGCCGGTCTATTTCGATACCCTGCGCGCGCGTCTCAAGCCCGGCGGCACCGCGAACCTACAGATCATCACCATCGCCGACCATCTGTTCGACGGTTATCGCCGCAATGTCGATTTCGTGCAGAAGCACATCTTTCCCGGCGGGATGTTGCCCTCGCGGGCGGCGCTGGCCCAGCAAACCGAGCGCGCAGGTTTGCAATGGCGGGATTCCATCGAGTTCGGGGACAGCTATTCCGAGACGCTGCGGCGATGGTCCGTCGTTTTCAACGACCGCTGGGACGAGATCGCACCTCTGGGGTTCGATGACCGTTTTCGCCGCCTGTGGAATTTCTACCTCGCCAGTTGCGCCGCCTGTTTCCTGGCCGGAACGACAGATGTGACACAGTTGAGGCTCGTACGGGCCTGATCGAACCGATGTAAACACGTACGCCGTCCCTAACTCAGCGGAAACTTACTCCGTCTATTCTTTCCTCAGTTGGGGGAAAGCCATGACCTACTATGACGAACCACTACTCGACCGGGACATTCTGAACGAGAACACGATGAGCAATGAGGCATTACAGGCCGAATTGTTTACGTTGTTCTTCGATCAAGGTACGCTGTACATGGTGCAACTCGAAGAGGCGTTGCGCGATGGCGACGTCGATGCGTGGCGCATGACCGCCCATGGCGTGAAGGGCGCGTCCCGCTCGCTCGGGATGACCCGTCTCGCCTCGGTCGCGATGGAAGCCGAGAGATCCGCTCCCGATGCCGACCGGCTCGCTGCGATCGGCTCGATCATGGGCGCTACCCGCATGGCCATATGGCCGCAGGAAGACGCGGCCTAGGGCAGATTGCATCAATCTCCTTCCGCCACCCCCTGCCGCTTCAATCGCGCCCGTCTGGCGCGGAAGCTTGGCAGGAAGACGAGGGCGGCGGCGAGGATGAGGAGGCCCATGGTCATGGGCCGTTCCCAGATGAAGGACGGGCCGTCGTAGAGCTGCATCGAGCGGGCGAAATTGTTCTCCAGCATCGAGCCGAGGATGAACCCGATCAGCAGCGGCGGCAGCGGGAAATCCGCGAGGCGCAGGATCGTCGCCGCCACGCCGAGGCCGACGAGGATCAGCAGTTCGGTCGCGTTGTTCTGCCCGATATACGCCCCCATCAGCGTGAAGAAGAGGATGAAGGGGATCAGGTAGTTGCGCGGCACCGCGAGGATCTTCGCGATATAGGGGATCAGCGGGAGGTTCAGGATCAACAGGACCAGATTGCCGAGATACATCGAGATGATGACGGACCAGAAGATATCCGGCTCGTCGATCATCAGACGCGGCCCCGGCGTGACGTTGAGCGCGACCAGCGCCCCGAGCAGGATCGCGGTGGTTCCCGAACCGGGGATGCCGAGCGTCAGCAGCGGCACGAACGATCCGGTGCAGGCCGCGTTGTTCGCCGATTCCGGCGCGGCGAGGCCCTTGATCGAGCCTTTGCCGAACATCTTCTTGTCTTCGTCGGAAGCGATATTGCGCTCGACCGCATAGCCGAGGAAGGACGCGATGGTCGCCCCGGCCCCCGGTAAGACACCGATGAGAAAGCCCTGAATGGATTGGCGCCCGATGACCGGGGCGATCTGGCGGGCTTCGTCGCGCGTGATCCGCAGATCGGTGATCTTGCCCGATCCGCCGTCGCCTGTATTCGAGCGTTTTGGGTCGAGGACGAGGAAGATCGCCTCGGGCAGCGCGAACATGGCCATGGCCAGCGTGATGAAGCTGAACCCCGATTGCAGGTCCATGATGCCGCCGGTGAAGCGCGGGGCGTTGAAGAGGGCGGCCTCGCCTACGGTGGCGAGCATCAGACCGGCGACGGTCATCATGATGGCCTTGGCCACCTGTCCCGTGCCTGCAAAGGTCGCGATGGCGGAGAGGCCGACGACCATCAGCGCGAAATACTCCGCAGAATGGAAGCTGAGAGCGACCGAAGCGAGCGCGGGGGCGAAGATCATCAGGAGGATCGCGCCTATGGTGCCGCCGCAGAACGACGAGATCGCGGCGATGGTGAGTGCCTTGCCCGCCTTGCCCTGTCGCGCGAGGGGATAGCCGTCGAAGCTGGTCGCCACCGTCGAGGCGACACCGGGAGCATTGATGAGGATGGAGGAGGTCGAGCCGCCGAAGATCGCGCCGTAATAGACGCCCGCGAGCAGGATGAGGGCGGCGGAGGGGACGCCGATGGTAATGGCGACCGGGATCATGATGGCGATGATCGAC
>ENA-ORXM01004597-ORXM01004597.1-marine-metagenome-genome-assembly--contig:-NODE-4597-length-11903-cov-3.765517_pt1 | contig 11903 bp, 8 predicted proteins | sample MGYA00237867_ERZ511480 | MGnify/ENA primary metagenome ERZ511480 (study PRJEB26309, sample SAMN06266103) | marine metagenome | isolation source: Algal blade | place: United Kingdom:Sidmouth, United... | reverse complement strand
TCGCTTGAAGGAAATTTTGCCGAAGTTTATACGCTTGATCAAACACAAAAACTATTCTTTGATCTCATACCCATTCCTAAGCAAGCCATTGTAATAGCAAGGGCGAAAACTTATGTAGCGTACGATCTTTCAAAAATGACTTATGATCTTAATCAAGATGAAAAAACAGTAACACTTTCTACCATTCCTGCGCCAGAAATCATCGTTGATCCTGAATTAGAGTTCTACGATTTAAAAGCAAATATTCTTCCCTTTACCAAACAAGAACTTTCGCGCTTAAACGAGCGTGCCATTGAGTTACTAAGAGAAGAGGCTCAAAAACAAGGCTTTGTAGATTTAGCTAAAGAAAACTTAAAACTCAATCTTGAGAAAATTATGTTCGTAGCGAAAAGTCAGGGCTGGCAAGTAGTGATTGATGATGAAGAGTTTTCTACATCCGTTGTGGACTCTCTATCCCAAGTAGACTGAGGCTGTTTTTAATTGCCTCACCCACTCTCTTACTCAATTGCAATCGAAATATTCTTAGTTGTTCATCTTCTTCTTTTGAGATTGGCAAGTGCGCATAAAATTGATTGAATAATTTTGCCGTGTCAAAAGCGTATTTTGCGACAATAGAATGATCTAACTTAGTGGCGGCAGCCGACAACATTTCTTGATAAGAAAGAACTTGTTGAATTAGGTTTAATTCTTGCTCTTGCAAGGTGAGTGTTGTAGGAATGGTAGCTGATATCTCTTCATTAGCTTTTTTTAACACGCTTTGTATACGCGCATGTGTATATTGCACAAATGGACCTGTAAACCCTTGAAAGTCAATTGACTCTTGTGGATCAAATAACATTCTTTTTTTGGGGTCAACTCGTAGAATAAAAAATTTGAGTGCCCCAAGGCCTACTTGCTTATACAGTGTCTCCTTTTCAGCTTGTGAGAACCCATCTACTTTTCCTAACTCTTCGGTGATTTCGTTCGCAGTGAAGAGCATTTCATCAATGAGGTCGTCCGCATCTACCACTTTGCCTTCTCTAGATTTCATTTTTCCTGTCGGCAGATCAACCATACCGTATGATAAATGTTGAATACCATCAGCAAATGGTTTCTTTAATTTGAGAAGAATTTGCTTTAATACTTGGAAGTGATAGTCTTGCTCGTTGCCAACCACATAAATTGAGCGGTTCATATTGTAATCATCGTAACGAAGCTGCGCCGTGCCAATATCTTGCGTAATGTAAACAGAAGTTCCATCGCCACGTAACAATAGTTTTTGATCGAGGCCAACGTCTTCTAAGTCAACCCAAACAGAATCGTCTTCTTTTTTATAGAACACACCATTCTCAACGCCTTCGGTAACAATGCGCTTACCAAGTTGATAGGTGTTGCTTTCAAGATAATCTCTCTCAAAATCAACACCAATATTGTCGTAGGTTTTGTTAAAGCCTTTGTACACCCATGAATTCATTTCTTGCCACAGCGCCAAGGTTTCTTGATCACCAGCTTCCCATTTTTGTAACGTTTTTTGAGCAAGTTGGTTGATTTCAGTCTGTTTTACCGCTTCTCTTTTTTCTACTCCTTGGTCGAGGTATTGTTGAGCTTGCTCAGCTTCTACAGCCGCATATTTTACGTAATACAACCCTACAAAATGATCTCCTTTCATGCCCGTAGATTCTGGTGTTTCACCATCGCCAAACAGCTTCCACGCCACCATAGATTTACAAATGGCAATGCCCCTGTCATTGTAAATGTTCACTTTATGGACAGTGTTGCCGGCTTTCTGTAAAATTTCGGCTAGCGACCAACCAATTAACATGTTACGAACGTGTCCCAAGTGCAACGGTTTATTGGTGTTTGGGCCACAATATTCTAAAACAACTGTTTGTTCATTGTCAGGTAAATTCCAGTAAGAATTGTTTATTTGATTAAATTCATGTATCCAAATTGCATGTGAAATACTCAGATTCAGAAACCCTTTTACCACATTAAAATCCTCAACAATTGTAGATTGATCTTTTAAGTGTTCTCCAATCTGCTCGCCAATTTTTGCAGGATTCCCTTTCACATGTTTTAAGAGTTGGAAAACAACAAGCGTTAGTTCGCCATCAAACTCTGGGTTAGTGTTCTGCAAAGTGATATCATCAAGCGGCACTTCAATAGAAAATATGCTCGAAATAGCACTAGATATCTCTGTCTGTAGATCAGATATCAAGTTCATACATTCTTTTTTACAAAGGTAGGATGAAGGAAATGGTAGGCAACGAAATTATCTATTCTTCTTCACCTAAGTTTAAGTTTCCTTGTTTAGCGTCACGAATCAAATTTAATTGCATTTGTTTTTGCTCAATCTGGCGCTTTGTGTCATTCATGTTCTTCTGCACCATTTTTACTAGTGGGTTTTCCTTTCCACTCGAAACAATGTTAATATTGTTCTCGTACTGAGATAGTTTGGTGTTCAATTCACTTAGCTCTTGTTTGAGTTTATTTTGTTCGTAATTCAAAGTTTTATCAGGTTTTTTCCCAGTGGCCATAGACTTCACACGATTTTCATAGCGCATTTTGTCCTTTTCTTTTTTATTGATATTCATTGAACTATACAATGCGTTCAACTTATCATAAAATGCTTTGTGAATTTTGTCTTTTTGCTTGAATGGCACATAGCCAATTCCCTGATACTCTTTCTCAAATTTCTGCAATTCACTCATGTCTTTTCCAACATTGCCCGTGGGTTTGAACTCTTCAAGCTCACTGATTATCGTCTGCTTCTTCTCAAGATTAACGATGTATTCTTTATCTCTGTCTTTAAAACTTTCTTTACGTGCATTGAAAAACACATCGCATGCGCCACGAAATTTCTCCCATAGTTTTTGATCTTCGGCAGGGTGCGCCGGTCCAACCTTCTTCCACTCTTTTTGTAGGCCAATCATATAATCAGCCGTTTTTTTCCAATCGGTAGAGTTCTGATTTTTTTCAGCCTTTTCTATCAGGTCTTGTTTATTTGTTTTGTTTTCCTTTCTATTCGAAGCTAAGTGTTTGAAAAAGTCTCTTTTCTGCTCAAAAAATGAATCGCATGCGCCACGAAAAACATCCCAAATTCTATCGTTTTCGGTGCTTCTGCCTATTTCTTTCCATTCGTTTTGAAGCGCAATAACCTTATCTGCGGCTTGTTGTTGTTGCTTTGGAGAAGAATAACTTTTTCCAAGCAATTCATTTAGTCGCTCACAAAGCGCTATTTTTTTACCAAGATTTTCCGTTAAAAGTTCTTGTTGATTTTCGTAGAGAGAATCGAGATGACCTTGAAGACCGGCAACAGCATTTTCTAATTCTTGCTTAGATTCGTCGCGAATATCTCTTTTTACAGGCCCAACTCGATACCATTCCTTTTCATATTGCCTAATTTTTTGTTCAAGCAGACGGGCATCAGTCTCACTGCTCAGCTCTACAATTTTCTCTATCACTTTCTTCTTAGCTACGTGGTTGCGCTGGTAATCAAGTTCAATGGCATCTTTTACAATTTTAGCATCATAATAGAATGTATCTAACAAGTGCTTGTATTCATTTTCAAGCTGAACAGATGTGTCATCAGATTGATGTGGCAGAGCCTTCCAACGATCTTGTAATTTATTTGCAGTCTGAAAATTCTTGCCTAAATTCTTTACATCCGTCTTGGCGATTGCTTGAAGTTCAGTGATAATGCTTCTCTTCTCGTCGAAGGCATTCTGTTTGCTTTGTGCCTTTTCGGCTTTTTGTTTTTTCAAGCGTTGATCAAAGGTGGTCTTTAAGTTTTTGTAGTTTTCGTCTTCCTCATCTGCTGTGTAAGAAAACTCTACGCTGTCACCGCCGCCATTAATGAACGCCTGCAGCTGTTGATCTTCACTCTGTTTCCTTAACTCTGCATATGATAAATTGAGAGTTTCAACCTCTTGTTCAGTCGCGTTAGATATTTGTTCATCCTGTTCTAGTAATGCTTGTAGCCTCGCATTAATTTCTGCCTTAGTCATAATATTTGTTTACAACCACATGTAAATGAAATAGGAAACTATTCCTTGTATTGATCTAAGCTGAAAGATAATGGAAAATAAGCCGATTACGAAAGTTGCATGCTATTTTTCGATGCCTAGTGAAGATTTGTTATGATTTTAATATTTTTAAAGGATGGAAACTGACTTTACTTATGAAATTGCACTCACACAATTACAAGGCGTAGGCCCAAAGCTCTCAAAAGTATTGTTAAGTAAATATCATTCTGCTAAAAACATATTTTCTGCGACAAAAAAAGATTTGCTTAACATTGAGCAATTCGGTACCGTCGTTGCCTCACAATTGCTAAGTAGCAAAAAAACAGCGTTAAAAAGGGCCGAAGAAGAGATGAAGTATCTACAGAAGAATCCTAGGGTTCGCCCTATTTTCTATACAAATAAGCAGTATCCCAACCGGCTAAAATATTGTGATGATGCGCCTGTTCTGCTTTACGCAGAAGGCAACATGAATCTTAATGCTCCAAAGATTATTGCGATTGTTGGTACAAGAAAAATTTCAAGTTATGGAAAAAAGCTAATATCTGATTTAATTTATCAATTGACAGAAGATAACGTAGTTATAATTAGTGGCTTAGCTTATGGTGTAGATAGCCAAGTACACAAAGAATGTGTGAAGCATAAAATTGAGAATGTCGGGGTTCTTGCACATGGCTTAGATACACTCTACCCCGCAACAAATAGACAGTTAGCAAAAAACATGGTAAAGAACGGTGGTTTGCTTACAGAATACTTAACGAATACCAGACCAAATCGTGAAAATTTTCCATCTCGAAATAGGATAATTGCAGGTTTAGCTGATGCTACAATTGTGATTGAGAGTGATGTATCTGGGGGTTCTCTGATAACCGCAGACATCGCATTCTCATACCATCGAGATGTGTTTGCCTTCCCTGGCAGAGTTGATGATCAGTACTCAAGCGGATGTAATCAACTCATAAAAACGCAAAAGGCATTACTGATAGAAAATGCATCAGATTTATATCGCCATTTAGGCTGGGACACGACCGCAAGCAGCAACACAAGTAGGCAGCGCCAATTATTTGTAGAACTGAGCGACCAAGAACAACAAATAGCAACATTTTTACAAGAAGAAGATCTTACTGCTGAACAAATTAGTGTGAAATGTGGCATGCCATTAAGCAAGGTAAGAACACTTTTGTTAAATTTGGAACTCAAGGGAGTGCTTCGAATTTCTCCCGGCAATCAATTCGCGTTAAATTAAACTCATCATGAATCGTCTACTTATATTTTTAACAGTATTTATTGGTTTAACAGCTTGTAGTGTAAGAACCACAATCAATACGCCTGAACTTGAGCAGGAACCAAAAACAGCCAAAAACATCATCTTTTTAATAGGAGATGGCATGGGATTGACACAAACAACGGCGGGCTTTCTTAATAATGATATGCAGTTGAATCTTGAACGAATGCCAATTGTTGGTTTAAGTAAAACACATTCAAGCGATCAATTAATTACAGATTCTGCTGCCGGAGCAACCGCTTTTTCTATTGGCGAAAAAACCTATAATGGCGCTATTGGCATGAACAAAGACACTGTTGCAAAGGAAACAATTTTAGAACGATTGGCTGCAGATGGATTTTCTACTGGGCTGATTGCAACCTGTAACATCACACACGCCACACCCGCAAGCTTCTATGCTCACCAACCTAGTAGAAACATGTATTACGAAATAGCTAGTGATATGGTTGATGCACCAGTAACCGTGTTTGTTGGTGGTGGTAAAATTCATTTTGAAAACAGAACTGATGAAGGCGATGGAACTCCTGATACAAGAAACTTGATAAGCGAAATGGCGAACGACGGCTTTCAATTTGTAGACAGCTTCGATGATCTAAGGCGTTCAAAAGGTAGAGTGGGTTACTTCTATTCTGACGACCACCCCGCTTCTATTCTAAATGGAAGAGGAAATATGTTACCGAACAGTATAAATCCGGTAATTGAATTGTTACAACAAGAAACTGATACCGGCTTTTTTATGGTTGTAGAAGGATCGCAAATTGATTGGGGTGGCCACGCAAACGAATCTGAGTACATCATCACTGAAATGATTGATTTTGATAAAGCCGTTGGAAAAGCGTTAGACTTTGCTGCGCAAGATGGCAATACTTTGGTGGTAGTAACCGCAGATCATGAGACCGGAGGCTACGCTTTAAAGGGTAAAAATGACAATTACAATGAGGTTGAAGGTGCGTTTTCAACAGGTGGGCACACAGGTGTTATGGTACCAGTTTATGCCTATGGACCGCAGTCAGAACTGTTCTCAGGCATTTATAACAACAATGATATATATTTCAAAATGTTGAAAGCCTTGGGGCAATAGTGTACCGAGTACTATTCTATCGTTTTTTTCAGGTATTTATAGGCTATAGCTTTGCCGAAGAAACGATAACTTATGACTTTTGAACCTATCAATTTATCATACCTTGGTTTGCAGAAGGCAAACATTCTCCGTAATCTACCAGCAGATGAGTTAGTTCAACGCACACTCAATTCAGGAGAAGGCAAACTTTCTAATAGCGGCGCCTTGATGGTAGATACAGGTGAATTCACTGGCCGATCTCCAAAAGATCGCTACATTGTAAACGATCATGTAACCAAGCAATTTGTTGATTGGGGAAAGATTAATCAGCCAATAGCTGCAACTCATTTTGATCGCCTTTACAATAAAATGGTGACCTACATGGAAAAAAAGGAACTGTATGTTCGTGATGTTGGCGCTTGTGCAGATTTAGACTTCCGGCTTAATGTAAGGGTTGTGAATGAACTGCCATGGCAAAACCTTTTTGTGCGGAACATGTTCATCGAATGTAGTGGTGATTGCTTGCTCAAGTTTGTACCTGACTGGCATGTGATTGCACTGCCGAATTTCAAGGCCGATCCAGCAATAGACGGAACTAGAAACGAGAATTTTTCAATCTTGAATTTTGAAAAACGCATCATTTTAATTGGAGGAACGGCTTACACCGGTGAAATAAAGAAAGGTATTTTTTCTGCACTCAACTTGCTTTTACCAAAGAAAGAAGGTGTTTTACCAATGCACTGTTCAGCAAATACTGACTCATCAGGCAATACAGCAATTTTCTTTGGCTTATCTGGCACGGGCAAGACCACGCTCAGTGCAGATCCTCAAAGACAGCTCATTGGCGACGATGAGCATGGTTGGGATCAAGGCTCTGTATTCAACTTTGAAGGGGGTTGTTATGCAAAAACAATTAACCTAAGTGAAGAACACGAACCACTCATTTTTGGCGCAATAAAACATGGGGCGCTGGTTGAAAATATGAAATATAAACCAGGCACTAATGAGCTCGATTTCTCGAATGACAGCATCACCCAAAATATTAGAGTATCCTACCCTCTTGATCATATTGAAAATGCGAAGCTTCCTTCTAAGGGTTCTCAACCAAAGAATATTTTCTTTCTCACTTATGATGCATTTGGTGTACTGCCACCTATCTCAAAATTATCTATTGAACAGGCCATGTATCAGTTTATATCAGGGTTTACGAGCAAGGTTGCGGGCACAGAAGAAGGTATAGACGAACCGCAAGTTACGTTTTCTGCATGCTATGGCGCACCATTTATGCCATTGCATCCGATGGAATACGCAAGGCTGCTTGGAGATAAGCTTAGGATGAATGATACCAACGTGTGGCTTGTGAACACCGGTTTAAGCGGTGGTGGACATGGCGTAGGCAAAAGAATTTCTCTTCGGCATACAAGAGCATGTATTGATGCTGTATTGTCTGGCGGTTTAGCTGAAGTTGCTTTTAGAGAAATGCCCATATTTGGGTTTGGTATTCCTACAACATGCCCTAATGTGCCAAATGAGATTCTAAACCCAAGGAATTTATGGAGTAACAAAGAAAGCTACGATGAGAGATTATCGTATCTAGCTGAGTTATTCCAAAAGAATTTTGATCAATTTGAATCGAAAGCGTCAACAGCAATTTTAGCTGCCCAACCACAAACTGAGCAATACGCATAAAAAAAACCGACCAAAAATTGGCCGGCTCAGTAATCAAGTTGTTTCAAAAAATGATTAAACTATGAGTGGAAGACTCCACTCATAGTTGTCCCCCTAGAATAATTGATAACAGTATCAACTAATTGAATCAAACATATAATAAAGTGTTTGTAGATACAAATTTAGAAGCTACTTTTTGCGCCAGTAGGAAAATGGGTCGCCATGTTGAATTCTGAAACACCTATGCTCACTGGCTTGTAAGGAAAACGAAAAATGAACTTTTTCATATAAGCCTAAAATTAGATATGTGTTTTTCGAAGGTTATTCTACCTTGATCAGAGAGTAAGCCTTTAAAAAATATCAAGGTTTTAAAGTTCGTTTTGTCAACATAGTCTTTGTGGCTTTCATATTCATCGGTACGTAATTCGAGAAACAAATCAGAATATGCTTTTCCAACTGCGCTCGATGACAAAGTGGGATCAAAATCGCCTTCATTAACGCCCCTTCTGTGTATCATTTCAAAACAAACAGTTGTGATCACTTCCAAATCTTTAACTGCCTGATCGTATAGTGCTTCACTGATCTCTCGCAATTCCATCAGGTTTTTGTTTTGTTGTTCAAGCGAAACAACATTAAATACCTGGTTTCTAAAGATGATGAAATTTTCGATTGCATCCGCAGAATTATCGCGCATCTCTTTACCCATGCCTATAAATAGTTCTTGCCGAAAGGCTAAAGCCTCGCTGATGAGTTGTTCTTTAGTGCCAAAATTTTGATGCAAGCTTTTGGTAGAAACACCAAGCGTTGTAGCCATCTGAGACATGGTCAATTTCTTATAGCCATGTTTCAAAAACAAAAGTGTGATCTTTTCTAATAGAGCATTCTTCCCCATGAATTAGATTCTAGAGTGTTACTGTTATCAAAAAATCACTTGAAAGGGGGAAGAGTGATTGTATTGTTGTTCAGATCAAAAATAATGCAAAAATGCTATCTAAAAAAATGATGAGTTTTTTTAGGCATGTACATTTGCACTTATGAATAAAGACAACGTGCGCGTACGTTTTGCACCAAGCCCAACCGGGCCACTACACATAGGTGGTGTGAGAACCGCGTTGTATAACCATCTTTTGGCAAAAAAAAACGAAGGTGTTATGATATTACGTATTGAAGACACTGATCAAAATCGATACGTAGAAGGAGCCGAAACCTATATTAAAGAAGCATTAACATGGACTGGAATTCAAATTGATGAAGGTCCTGACCAAGGCGGAGAGTATGGACCCTACCGACAGTCTGAGCGAGGGGAGATTTACAATAAATACTTGCACACACTCATAGAAAATGGTTGGGCGTATAAAGCGTATGACTCTCCTTCAGAACTAGATCTGAAACGTCAACAATCGGCTGAGCAAGGCAACCACAATTGGCAATATGATATAACCACTCGTGGTGAAATGAAAAATAGTCTCACCTTAACTCAGTCTGAGATGGATGCCTTAGAAGATAATGGCATTCCTTTCGTTGTGCGTTTTAAAATTCCTGAAGGTGAAACGGTGACCTTTCACGACGAAATCCGTGGGGAAGTGAACTATGACACCAATCAACTCGATGACAAAGTATTGTTTAAAGCAGATGGTTTTCCTACCTACCATATGGCGAATGTGATTGATGACCATTTAATGCAAATTACACATGTAATTCGGGGAGAAGAGTGGTTGCCTTCAACTCCCTTACACGTTTTGCTTTACAGGGCATTTGGCTGGGAAGACGAAATGCCAAGTTTTGCACATCTACCCCTTATTCTCAAACCAGAGGGGCAAGGCAAATTAAGCAAACGAGATGGTGCCAAGTTGGGTTTCCCTGTATTCCCTCTCACCTGGGTTGATGAGGAGAAAAAAGAAACTTGGACCGGTTATCGGGAGACGGGTTTTCTACCTAACGCATTTCAAAACTTACTCGCATTTTTGGGTTGGAATCCTGGTAATGAACAAGAAATTTTCTCACCAAAACAACTAATTGAATCATTTTCACTAGACCGTGTAAGTAAATCAGGTGCGAGATTCGATTATGAAAAGGCCAAGTGGTTCAATCAACAGCATCTTAAATTAAAACCAAATAGAGAACTTGCCGAACTTGTAAAGCCCTATTTCGAAGAGCACAAATTCGAGGTAACTACCGATGAGGTGGAAGAAATAGTTCGTTTATTTAAAGAACGAATAGAATTTCTATCAGAACTTCCTGAAACCTCTTATTATCTGTTTGAACCAATCAGAGAGTTTGATGAAAAAATGGTCCAGAAAAAATACAAGGCTGCCCACTTCGATCAATTCATTATTTTGGCCCAAGAGCTCATGTTCATTAACAACTGGGATGCAACATCAATTGAAGAAACAGTGAAAGGTTTTATGAAAAAAGAAGAATTAGGGTTTGGTCAAGTATTGCCTATTCTCAGGTTATCAATCTGTGGCACAATGCAAGGCCCTTCAATTTTTGATGTGATGGCATTTTTAGAACAAAAAGTGGTTGTGCAAAGATTGAAAACCGGTGTAGAACGTTTCCACAAAATGATAAATAAAGATTGACAATGACCTTACTCGAAGAACTTACCTGGAGAGGTTCTTATCATGACAGTATTCCCGAAACAGGTGAATATCTCAACTCAAGCCAACCGCGTGCCTACATTGGTTACGACCCAACTGCACCATCTTTACATATTGGCAACTTAGCCACCATTATGCTGCTGGTTCATTTGCAACGGCATGGCGGAAAACCATTCATCTTGATGGGGGGCGCTACGGGTAGAATTGGTGATCCATCTGGTAAAAAATCTGAACGAACTTTACTCAGCGAAGAGGTGATTGAAGCGAATTTGCAGGCACAAAAATCTCAATTTAGCAAGTTTCTTGATTTTGATGGAAATAACAGCGCTGAACTTGTGAATAATTTTGATTGGTATGAGAATATGAACGTTCTCAGTTTTCTGCGTGACGTTGGAAAACATTTAACCGTGAACTATATGATGGCGAAAGATTCTGTAAAATCTCGACTTGATTCAGGATTGTCATTTACAGAATTTTCATACCAGTTGCTACAAGGTTTCGATTTTCATCACTTGTACTCAACCCACAACGTAAAACTACAAATGGGTGGCAGCGATCAATGGGGAAACATAACAGCAGGTACAGAGCTCATTAGAAGAATGAGTGATGGCAAAGCGTACGCCTTAACTTGCCCTTTGATTACAAAAGCAGATGGGAGTAAATTCGGAAAATCAGAGAGTGGCAATATTTGGCTAGACCCTAGCCTCACCTCGCCCTACAAGTTCTATCAATACTTTATAAACACAACAGATGAGGAAGCCATTACCTATTTAAAGGTTTTCTCATTGCGTACAATTGATGAAATTCAACAAACCATTACTGACCATGAAGCCCAAATTGGCGCTAGAATAGCACAGAAAGCATTGGCAGATGAGTTGACCACACTAGTTCATTCTGAAGATGAGTTAAACACGGCTAAACGGGCAGCTTCCATTCTTTTTGGCAAGGCGTCGAAACAAGATTTTGAGGAATTATCAAAAGTTCAGTTCCTTGAAATTTTTGAAGCCGTGCCGCAATCAGAAATATCGCGTGCATTACTCATTGATGGACTCCCAATTACTGAATTATCGTCAACAGAAACAAATTTCCTTACGTCTAACAGCGAAGTGAGAAGAGCATTAAAAGAAGGATCTCTTAAATTAAACAAACAAGCTGTTAAAAGTGAAACTATTGTTGGTGAGGCAGACTTGCTACTCAACGAATTTCTTTTACTACAGCGTGGAAAGAAAAAGTATCACTTGGTAAGAGTCGTTTAACTTTAGGCCATGTTTTTAGAAGGTGGGTATGAC
>ENA-ORXM01004596-ORXM01004596.1-marine-metagenome-genome-assembly--contig:-NODE-4596-length-11909-cov-2.834686_pt1 | contig 11909 bp, 3 predicted proteins | sample MGYA00237867_ERZ511480 | MGnify/ENA primary metagenome ERZ511480 (study PRJEB26309, sample SAMN06266103) | marine metagenome | isolation source: Algal blade | place: United Kingdom:Sidmouth, United... | reverse complement strand
GTCCAAACTTATAGGGGTAAACATTGTTGTTTTTGTCAAGATGTCTTTTCTTTTGAACAAAGGCTTTGAGTACCGTTATGGGGTGATAGTTCGTACCAAGTACGTTAATGTACCCATAGCTCCAGATATCCTTCATTTTGATATCCGGACCGGCCATGAAGTTATATGCCCTGATGTATGTTTCTTTATCGGCAGTATCATTCTCAATTGCTTTCAGGTCGTTGAGAAAGTCTTGGTACATATCTCCAGAAACATCCCCATCATCATTTTTCAGGGCTTCACGCGATTTTTGCATCGCTCCCATCATATTTTGTACAGAAGTTTTTTCCTTCTCGCTAAGAGCTTCTTCTGCGTTGTGTACCAGCTGGCCATCTTTGTCTATAAAAAGAGCTGTATTTACAGCGCCTACCATTCTATAGTTAGACATAGCGAACCAAATTGAATTAAGTAGCACATTTTTTTGACCAGGTGCTTTTATCTCAAGGAATTTTGAAAAGGCTTCGATATCCTGTAATGGCGAAGATTCAATAGCTTCTATAAAAGAAGGTGCGTCAGGGGAATACTTGGCCAGCTCCATTATACGGTAATTGAACTCCTTACGGTCGAACAACACTTTATCTTTCATGCCGAATACACGTCGCAATCTAACCGCCCTATTATAGTCCTTGACAAAGCTTTTCAATATCTTGGATGCTTTTGAGACCCTTGATGCAAAAGTCTTTTCTATGATGCTGATAATAGGGTTTTCACCTTCAACAGCCTCTTCGGTCATTTCCTCGTCAAGCATCTCTTCGATAGGCACTTCTGCCTTAGAATTTTCAAAAACACTTTTTTCAAAAACTTCCTGTTCTTGTTTTAATCGTGAAGCTATGGCGTTCTTTTTTTCTTGGGAAATGGCTTTGTACTCTTGAACTCTTGCCTCGAAACCTATTTCATCGTCGCTTAATAAATCGACGTTTTCTTTGAACTGATCAACGATGAAATCCCTCATGTTGTTTTCGTTCAAAGGTTTGCCATCGTTCAGCTTTTCAAACAGCTCATTGGTGTCCTGAACGTGGGAAGGGTCTTTTGTCGCGTTCAGCTTAATGGCCTGCCACCATTTCCTAGAAGATTGTTGTCTGGCAAATTCATCCTTCGGGGCAAAGAAATTATTGTACTTTTTGGATAATGGCCCTTGCAATGAATGGACAAACGCCTCTTCCAAGATATGTGTTTGCTCGTCCAAAGGAAGTTTGATAACGTTATTTTCGGCAAGCTCTTCAGTTGTCAGCTGGCCATAGTTTACCCCTATGGCTTTTTTGCCATCGATATCAACACCATAATCATATAGAATGTAATCCGGATATCGCTTTTCGATTGAACCGATCAGTTTTTTATTTTTCTTCACATCCTGAAGAAAACGTTTGGTCTGTGGCATGTCCTTTCCAAACTTGTAAAAGATATGGGCCATTTCGTGCATAAAGATTTCGCCTTGATCCCATTTGTCCTCTTGGACAAAAACACTTGAACCCACGCTATATCCTACACCCTGTATACCTATAGCTGCAGTAAGATCTTCCAAGATAAAAGCGGTTACTTTTTTGTTGGCATTAGGGAAAATGTCAGCTAATCGCTGGTTGATGGCCACCATTTTGTCAAGGCTGTTAGGACCGTATTTGATACGTCCGATACTGGGCACATCGAATTGAGCTTCCATTGCTTTGTCAATGGCCATTTCTTTGGCTGCCGTAAGATCGTTTTCCGGACGGCTTTCTTTTCCTTCGAAAAGTTCAGGCGAGAATTTATCTTTCAAAGCTTTTTTCATTCTGCGCTTGGCATCTTTGGCCCTGGCCTTTCCTTCGCGCCTAATCTGGTTAACTGCGTCTTTGGTTTTTTGGCTATTGACAAACGATTGAAATTGCTTTGTAGCGCCCCCGATGGCATCTGAAGCATTGTCGATAAGATCTTTGAACTTTTCGTATACAGCTTCTTGCTCAGGGGTCAGCTTGGCTTTTGATTTTACTTTCTGGGCCAAAGATTTGATTATCCCGGGATTTATTGAATCATCGTTGGGATTGATTTTTTTAATGTCGGAAGTGGCATTTTCCGAAATGCGTTCATCTTCTTGAATATTAGTTTCCGGAGAATTAGCAGCTTTATCGGAAAGCTCCTTATAACGAGGTTCTTTTTCGGCTATCTGTTGATCAATAGCGGAAATGGCATCATCTATTTTTTTAATGTTCTTATCGGCTTTCTGTTTTTGGGCGGGCGTGAACTTGCCTTTCTTATCCTCAAAATTTTTGCGTTGAGCATTGATTTCTTCTCGAGAGTTTTTAAGGTCAGCAATATCAGAATCAAGAACGCCAAGTTCTTCAATTTCGCCATCTGTTATAGGCTCCCCTGTTTTGCTTGTAGGTGCTTTTGTTTTCGATACGCTATCTCCATCTCCGTTAGATGATTTAGTTTTTTCGGTTTCTTCTTGTTGAGAAGTTTCTTCTTTATCCACTTCAAGACTGGCTTCATCGGCATCTTCTGTGATATTGGTGTCCTCATTTTCTTCGGTTTTAGATGTTTTGAAAATTGATTTTGCCCTAGCGGTAAGGTCGCTAAGAGATATTGACTGAAATATGTTTTTAGATTTTACCTCTGCAGGGGATTGAGCCAGAATATCGGCATCATCTTCTTTGACGTAATAATCATAGTCTTGATTATTAAGGCCTACTTGAACAGTGGTGCCACCAGCTTCATTGGTAGAGAACTTTATATTGACAACATTCTCTATTTTTTCGCCAATGATAAGATTTGCTTTATTCGCTGCAGCTTGTGACATTCCGGCTGCGATAGGTTTGATTTCCTCTTCGAAGGTTTTTTCCATCTTCTTTATTTTGATGCGCTTTTGGGCATCGGTAAGACCTTCGGTCTGGGCGATGATGGCTTTATTCTGTTCGAGTTCGGATTTTTTTTGCTCGATATGCTCTTGAAAATAGCTTTGCTGGCTATGGTTGAGCATAAGGGCGTATCTTCCACGGATATTAAGACTTTTGGCCTGTTCGTCCAAAGCTTCGTATTCGGCAAAAGTCTCTTGGGCCTGAGTAGCTTCTTCTTCGGTCATAAAACCTTTTTCCAGCTGGTTCTGAAGAAAAGTATCGAATTGATCTTCCTTGCCGTTTAGGATGATATCGGAAATCATTTCCCTGTTGTGATAGGCCTGCCATTCCTTGCCTTCGATATCCGCATCGTCGAATACCGTTTTAAGGTTTTCGGTACGATTGTATAGCTGGCGTGCACGCTCGGCTTTTTTATTGGTCTGTTGTATAACTCCAAAAGCACCACCGCCTAACATACCCAATCCAAAAGCGATTGCTTTAGTGGCTTCGTTTTCCTCTGAATTATAAAAATCCATGAAGTTTTTATACTTCGATGGTTTTCCGGTAACATCTTCTTCAGCGCGTATGGCGGCCCAGTTCTCAAAAGTTTCTTGAAAAGTTTCTTCAAACCCTTCCTTTATACCTTTGCCCGCTGCTGTAGCCACTCTTTTTAATAGCGGGCTGATTTCAGTGCCGAAGCCTGTGGATATATTTTTAAGGACTTTGTTGCGTTCGAAAGCTTGGGCACCTTTTTTGTAAAGTCCGCTATTTTTTAATATTCGGTTTCCACCTCCATAAGTCATAGACCAAGACAATACATCCACGGCCATATACTGAAGGTTGTTGGTAAATGTTTTGGCCGCGATATCGGAAAGTTCGTCACGTGTGAACATATCCGATCCGTCCGGATTTTTTAAATCTTTACGGCTATTATATGCCTCTGCGGAATTGAGCATTCCGGAAAGTATGTTGGAAGCCATACCCGCACCTACGTTCTCTGTGATAAGGCCAGCTTGCTTGGTAAGTTCTCCAGCTTCGGTAAAAGCTTTTCCAAGGCCTTTTCCCGTTCCGGCTATTTCGGATGCTTCATCAATTCCGGTGGCAAGTTTTTTGCCCATATTTTTGACGGAGCTTTTGGCGGTTATAAGCCCACCCTCAACGGCTTTTTTTCCAACACCTTGAACTCCTTTTTTAATGAGCGAGCCGGCCCCTTTTGAAAGCGCTATGAATTCTAACAATTGGGGCACGAACTCAGCTCCATGTGTTGACCAGAACTTGGGGTTGGTCAATGTGCTTACCGAGAACTTGGGGTCTTTAAGTTCTTCAGGAATGTAGACCTGATTGTTTTCAGCTATCTGATCGCCCCATTTTTGAAGTTGTCTGGAAATAGGATTTCCGTCGTACATGTCAGAAAGTCCCGTCCATCCGCCAAGGACTTGGGCTATATCACCGAAACCACCTATTACATGGGACCCCACGCCCTTCATAAAGGAAGTTCCGGTTTGCTCGATAAAGCCCTGTTGGGATTTTTCCGCACCCATTGACCCAGGGTTTATACTAAGATCATCGGTACGCTGCATTTCGGTCGTATTGCCGTAATTCTTTTCTGCTACCCTGTTGTCTACATAGTTGCTCCTTTCTTCTGGAGAGTTCATTGTAGCTGGGTCTACTGGCATTTTTTTCTTTGGCTCTTGGTCATTATCGAAAACACCCGGAACATTGTCCTGGGTGCTTTGAGAGGGGCTTTTTTCACCGCCCTGCAATACTTTTAATATGTCCATGAATTTTAGTTTAAGGCCCGATATTGTTTGAGCATGTATTTCCAACTTTCCCCGAAGCGGGTATTACGGGCGATCACTTCTGGGTCTTCCTCTCCCTTGTTGGATGCTTTCAAGTACATATCGATAAGCTCGTCTTCGGTATGTTCCCCTCCAAAGGTCTGAAATTTTGCCTTTACTTTTTTAAGGTCCGGAATTTCTTTTACAAGTTCCGGAGCGAACAATTTACTAAAAGAGAAATTCTCGGCCAAAGAAGTAGGGTCACTAAAATTGGAAACCACGGAGTAAAATGATTTCATCATGGCCGACCTGTTCAAAGAAGGGTCGTTAACATCTGCAAAATCCCTGCTTTCCGCTTGAAAACTTTTATTGGAAGTAAGTACGTTGTCTATAACAACGGCAGCTTGCTGATATTGCTCTTCACTTTGGGCAAGCTCTTGCTGGACTACGGCTTTTTCCTGTTGTTGTCTTTGATTGGCTTCAACTTCATCGTTAAGCAAAAATGCCTCTCCACCATGCTGGGTTATCTTGCTTCTCAATAAAGGGTTTTCAATATTGATGCTTTTATAGAAAACATTTCCATCCTCGCTTTGTAATGCCAAAAGCATTACTGGCTTGACTTCGTTGCCCGTAAGGTCGTCAACAAAATCTTTGGTCATCTTGACGTCAACGCTATCATTGTCGTTAAGAACGTTCATCAACAATTGTCTTTGACCTTTGCCGTTTGTAGTTAAACCGCCAGTAGCTATTCCGACAGGTTTGTATTTCGCTTTATAGACACCAGGCTCCAAAGATTCGTTTCCGGTCATTTGAAGACCGTCCATTCGGTACATTTCCTGATCTGGCTCTATATCTAAAAGTCCATTATCGTCCATAGTAGCGTTGAGTACAGCTTCTGCTACTGTACCTTCAAAACCTTCAAGTACTTTTGTGGCATTGGCAAGCTTGAATTTATCTTTGAACATTCTTCCGAATACGCTACCTTCATCAGTATAGTCCCATCCTTGTTCGTCAAGATTGAAATTTTTCGCAGAAATGGACCAAGGTTCATCAGAAACAAAAGTTTTGATATGCTTGTTGTTTTTTGCAGCTTCCCTGAAGAAATTTTTGTTTTCATAGGTTCCGCCTTCCACATCGTAGAAATCCTCGACACGCTTGCCTTTGGGTTGAGCGGTCATTACTTTGGTCATTTCGCTAAGACCATCGATATGTCTTTTGTCTGGTTTGGGCTCTTTGGCTGTTTGAAGGGCTTTTTTCATTGCGAAATTCCTTGCCGCACGTAACGCTTCACGATTACTTCCTTTGGCACCATAACCCATTTTAATGGCAAAGGCTTTAAGGTCTACATCATCCGGAGGCATAGGAAGGTCTGGATTGGCCATTGCGTAATTACCTATCAGTTTCATGTAATTCTGATTATGGGTAATAATATCGTTGATAGGAATATCCTCGCCAAGATCATAATTGTTGGGGTCTGGCATTTCAATTTCCGAAAGCATGCCCCCAAAAGTTATTTCACCGCCCTTGTTCTCCTTGTAGTTCTGCATGGAATCAAGGTCTTTTGGCATAACAAGATGCCCAAGCCCTTTTTGCTGGGCATCCATGATCCGGGTAAGATTCTCCTTATTGTTCCGAAAAGTGGTGAATTCCCGAGAAGATAATATTTGATTGGAATATTGGCCCAGTTGTGAGTGCCCGCCGTTTTGCATGAACTTTTTACGGTCGCCACCGTATAGGGCTATTTTTTTTCTTATATCGCGCTGAAGCTCACTGGCGCGTTGCTGGATGCGCTCTTTGTCATAACCAAGAAGGCCATCAGCTTTTTCATTGATATACTGATAGTACTGTTGCTCTTGAATAGCGGCCTGTTCTTTTTCGGCATTTTCTTGCCTTGTATATTGATCAAGAGCCATTACAGCTTGAAAATCCCTATCTCCTGATTGCCTATCGCTCAAAGACTGGCTTAATATACCTCCTGCGTTGTTGCTCATGCCGTGTTAAGATAATCCGTTAAATTGTTGTTTGCATTTTCCGGGGCCACTGTCGGAAGCTCATTGTATTTTTGGTAAAGCCCTTGATAATCGTCTTTTTGAACAGCTTCGCCAAGGTTTCCATAAACCGTATTGCCAATAGTATTGCTCTTTGCAAACTCAGCTGCTTTATTTAATTTGGAAAGGTCTTTGGTCTTTCCGTAGACAAGCTCCATAAAGTTTTTCTGCTTATCGTCGAACATATCGTAATTGTTGCGGATAGATTCGATATTGTCATTATGACCTTTTACTTTTTGAACAACATTTTGTTCATACCATGATCGGGTGCCCTTGGTATCACCAAGGCCATTGTCTTTCATTTCTGGGTCATACCCAAAAGCATTTTGCCTGATCATAGATGAAAGCATATGCCTTGCCGATCCAGGCCCGTTTTCGCGTTGGTTCCTAAGAGAATCTATCATAGTACCGAAACCAGCTTCGATAAGCCCTTCAGCTCTTTCGTGCTTTCTTAAAGCTAGCTCTTGTTGCAACTGTTTATTGGCTACATCACGATTGGTATTGAACTCGTTGATATACATAGCACCTTGACCATATTCCTTAAGCGCTTGGTTCTTGGCGTAAAAATCCTCTATTCCTATTTGGCCCTGGGCGAGCATACTTGATAAATCTAAAGATGCTTGATTTCCTAATACTAGGTTTCGATTGCCTCCGGAGGCTTCCGTAAGGTTTTTAAGTCCCAATTGATATCCGCTGGCTATCTTGTTCTTGGCTTCCGCTTCGACTTCCGGGGGAAGCCCCATGTTGCTTAATTCCCCCATTTTGGCAACGTAGTCCATAACGCCGGCAGAAACCTGCTCGTCACGCAGGGGAACAGGTTCGTCTTGCCGGTCAATACCGATAAGTCCAGTCAATGCCCCTCCTATGGCGTCAAAAGGGATTTCTTGTTTGAAGTCGGATTTATCATAGTTCATTCCATCGGGAACATCCAATGGCATTTCATTGCTAAGAAAATCCTGAAGGTTTTGTTTTTGGGAAACCTCAGCTACTTTTGCCGCTTCGGAAACTTTTTCTTCAGCGGTTTTGTTGTCTGCAGAAACAAGTTTTTTTGCAATAGTTTCTTTTATAGGCTCATCGGTATCGTAGTTTTTTTCTTTGGAAACCAGGTCTTTGTAGGCTATTTTTTCATCTTCCGGATATTCATATTTCTTATCGAAAGAAAGTTTTTTTGTTGCTGTTTCGCCAAGGTTTTTCAATACTTTGACAGCTGGAAAAGCCACACCGTCTTTAGGCTTGTGTATAAGCTTTTTTTCAAAGAGAGGTTCTATATTTCCATGTTGGGCAAAAAGGTCTTGACCATTGTACTTTTTGATATTCTCATTGATGTAGCTAGCGGTTTTGTCCGAAGGGTCCAATCTGAAGTTTAAATTGTAATATTCGTTTTCCCCTTCTTTGAACTTTCGGATTTTTACCGCATCCGGATTTTCTTTGGCGACAAGCTCAAGAACCTTTTTTTCCCTATCGCCTTTAAAAACAGCATTGATATAGGATTTTCCCCCAGAAGCCTTTCGATTGACCTCATTGTTGTTTGAGTTACTTTCTTCGAAAAGTTCGTAAAAAGTCTCAAATACCGCTTTGTCGTTTTTAAAAGCAGTTTGCTCTTGAGCGTTACGGGTCTCTATGGTTTTATTGATTTCTTCGACAAGCCCAAGATTGTTGTATTCTTGGTTAAGGCCCTGAAGCTTCATTTTTTTTGCGGCCTCATGATAATCACCGTTCTTGATTTCTTTTTTCTTGGAAAAATAATCATTGACAAGCTCTTGTTTTTTGGAAGGATCTAAAACATCACCTTCTTTAACGGGGGATATGTTTTGTTTTTGCAGCCCTTTTTCTCCTCGAGAAAGATATTCCTTTAAAGAAAGGTTTTTTCCGGGAACTTTCCATTTGCCACCGGAAACAAATTTTCTGGTGCTATCGGGATGCATGTGATATAGCTGGGCTATTTCGTCAAGATCAAGGTTTCTTTTGTTGTTTTTCGAGATTTTTACAACTTCGGGATAAACCGTGTTTTTGGTATAGTCTTCAAAAAAAGCTTCTTGAAGTTCGGGCAGATTTTTAAAGTCCTCTTTGCCTATATTTTCGCCAAAGCCTGATTTTTTGGCAAACGACTTTATCTTTGGCGACCATGTATTCCAAAGAAATTGATATTTACCTACTGCTGAAGATGTTTTGTTTTCTGCGGCATAATCACCTCCATTACTTTCGGAGTATAGCATTCTGGCCATAAATGCGGCATAAAATTTTTCAAAGCCCGGTGGATTGTTCATAACTTAAGAATATCTGTTAATGAATTTGGATTGACTGCCGACATTATTGCCTTCGGCTTTGGATACTTGTTCGCCTTTTGACATTTGATAGTCCCGTTTTCTCTGGGCTTTTCTTTCTTGCAGCATATCACGGTGGAACTTGTCGGCCTCTTCGATTCTTACTTGATTATCGTGGCCAGAATCTATAATTCCAGCTCCGGCACCTACCACCGCCCCTATAAGTGCTCCCCAAGGCCCCCCTATGGAAAGTCCAAGCGAAGCTCCCGATACCGTAGAGTTTATAGTTTGTTTAGTGCTTTCTTTACTGGAACCTGAAACGTTCGTAAAATTATTGTATTCATTGGCCAAAAAAGCCATTCCTTGATCGGCATTGTTAAGGGCATTTTGACCAATGTTCTGGCCATTGCCTGTTTTTTTGGAAGGGGTATCGCTATTAGAAAGCTTTGCCGCGGATTCAAGTCCAGCAGCTTTTTCTTCCAAAGGAGATAGATCTACTTGTTCAAAACCACTGGGCTGCATCTGCAAGGGCGCATAGTCCAGCTGTAGTTTTTCTCCTGGTTCCGAATATGGGTTTTTTGCTTGATACATTAGTGATAGCTTTTACGGGCATATATTATGGCCGAATTTATTTTTTTCAAAAGCCCGTCGTTGTAGGGGAACGTTATCGTTACTTCCATCCATTCGGACCTTAATCTTTTCTTTTCTTGGGCCTCGATTCCATCGAACCAATAGTTCAACAAAGGTACAGAATGAACCCCTTCTTTGACATCATACCTTTTATGGGTAGGCAATATTACCCTTGTAATTTCCTCTTTAGTAGAAAGCTCTATTTTTTCAAAAGGCGTTCCATCGTTAAGAACCATTGAGATAGCGGTATATATCGCATTGGTATTTGGGCTTATGTTCGTTATGAAGGAAATCTTCATTTTTCCTTGCTGACCGAAAATCTTCAAATAATCTACTTGGTTTAATTTATGAAGAAATTCTGAATCCGGTACAATTACATTGTTGATTTCCGCAAAAGTTTCTATTGGGGCATAAAGTTCTTCTTGAAAATTCATATAGATAGGAGCCTTGTACAATGGCCACCATCCGTTTAATTCTTTTACAACTTCATTGTAAACTATAGTTGTCACATCTCCGGATTTGGTTGTAATAGTAATTCCGGACTCTTTGTATTTTTCATCATAGAACGGCTCTGCATTGATAATCGGGTCTGCAAAATACTTTTTGTAGAAATCATGATGAAACTGTCTGGTAAGGGAAAGCTCTTCGTTGACTTTTACGATTATCCGCTTTTTTTCATCAATGAACATAAAGCCGTAATCGGTATTTTTGACTACGGACCTTCTTATAGCGGTACCGTACTTAGATATCCTTTTTATGCCGCTAAATGATTTTCCGGAGCCTTGGGTCACTGTAACTGCAGTTCCGGCCTCTGTGGTGATTATTTCGTCCCTATCGATATAAAGAAGCGTGGTCTGCATTTCTTGAATGGCATACAGATCGTTTTTTTCTTTTACCAAGTTTAAAGCCGCTCCCTTATCCTTGTCCAATGCTTGAAACTCGTTTGGAAGGAAAGAAGACCACGAGTCATAATATTCCCCGCCAAGTTTTACTTCTGAAGCGGCTACAATATTATCAAGGTTTGGATCGTCCTTAAACCTGAACGGCTGAGGTATGTATTTTCTGGCAGTGTTCTTTTGTGTATAGGCTGAATTTAGAACTTCTTTTTTGATTATTCCGAAATCGATACCTGAAGTTTCGCGATAAAATTCGTATTCATCATTTAGCTTTGGCTCGATATTGGTTTCCAGTACTGCGGCATAGCACCAGGCTCCGTTCATTCTATAGGATGTAAGTATATCTCCTCTATTGGCCGCGGTAGCGGTTCTTCCGTTGTTAAAGTCGCGGGTAACATTGCCCTGTTCGTTGTCACCATGGGAATTTTTGGTTCTTATAAAAAGGGATACATAAGCATCGCCCTGCATTTTTATGACCTGAGAGGCATTGCTTTCCTTGTTTACGGGAATTGTTTCGGACAACGGAATAAAAACATTTTTGCTGTAAGCCTGTTCGGAACGGCCTCCGTAAATAGAAAAATTGTTATTGCGCTTGATATTAATCAATGCATGGGTATCATAAAGAATGTATGAATTCTGACCTCTTCTTAATTGGGAGTTTATTGTTCCAAGAACATTGGGGCCCACAAAAGAATTGGTGAATACATCTGATGTTGTTTTTAAGAACAATGTCTTTTCTCCAAAAGAAATGTTGGCGCGGGGAAGGGCCTCGAAACCATATTGGTCATTTTCCTTTCTCATTCGCCTTACTTCTTCCGAATACCACCATGGCATGCAGGGAAGGCAGAAAGCGTTGTTCGATAATTCAAAAGTGGTTCCAAGATCTGTTCCTGGAACTACTTGGCCCCTTAAAAGTGATACGGCTCCAGAAAGAACTTTTTCTGATGGGGAAGGAGTGAATTTTGAAAACACCGATACATTTACAAAATGGGAAACATATGTTTCAAAGCTCGCGTTTTCATCGCCGGCAAGCTTTGGCCAATCATTTATTTGTGAAAGAGTGTTGAGTTGACTTGTCAATATCTTTCTTGAAAATTTAGGATATGCTTCTTGTGGATGGGAGCCCATTCCGGACTCTCCGGATATCATCGAGGTATTTACCCCGTGATCGGTGTTGAGTTTTCCAAGTACGTTTACACTGGAAGAGGATATCAAAGTGTCGGAAATGTTTCCATATATAATATCTGGAGAATCGAAATACATCATCGCCCTATGGTGCATTACTCTTTCCAAATGGTTATAACTGGCATTTTCGTACTCGCCGCCCTCGGCATCGTATTGGTCAAGCCCTGCCTTATCGTATGTAGGGCCTCCGTGATAGGGCAATACCCATTTTGAATCCAATCGTTCGTCTATGGCCACTCCACCAAGCAAATCGGTAGGTTGT
>ENA-ORXM01004593-ORXM01004593.1-marine-metagenome-genome-assembly--contig:-NODE-4593-length-11922-cov-4.121824_pt1 | contig 11922 bp, 9 predicted proteins | sample MGYA00237867_ERZ511480 | MGnify/ENA primary metagenome ERZ511480 (study PRJEB26309, sample SAMN06266103) | marine metagenome | isolation source: Algal blade | place: United Kingdom:Sidmouth, United... | reverse complement strand
CGCCGAGGGATACGCGCCATGCGGTGTCACCCGTTTGGCGGTCGAGAGCGTAGAGATCGCCGCCGTCATCGACGAAGAAGACCGCGTTTCCGGCAACGTAGGGGGCTTGCGTACCGCCGATGCTGCGGGTCCAGAGGCGATCCCCGTCGCGCAGGTCGATGGCGACCAGACGACCGGCCTGACTGGCCGCGTAGACCACGCCATCGGCGATGACGGGATCACCCGTCACGTCGGTCATGGCGGCAAGACCGCCCGCTCCCCGGATGCCGGTCAGATCGTCTTCCCAGATCGGGCGACCGGAGGATGCGAGATAGGCGACCAATTCGCCGGAGGAATAGGGAGCGACGACGACCTTGTCGGTCGCTGCCGGTCCCGCACCACCAAGGATACCGGCGGTCTGTTCGAGACCGCTTTCGTCCCAGACGGCCTCGCCCGTCTCTGCATCGAAGGCGAAGATGCGGTTTTCGCGGGTCACGGCATAGACGCGACCGTTCGCGATGGCCGGGGCCGACCGGCTTGGGGCGCGCATGACGCCCTTCCAGATTTCCGCGCCGCTGCCCGCATCGAGAGCCGCGAGGAAGCCGAAGCCGCTGGAGACGTAGAGCCGTCCGTTCTCCGCCGCGAGACCGCCGCCGAAGCCGTCGATGGCGTTCTCGGTATCGGGCGTGAGATTGACGCTCCATATCTGCGCGCCGCTGCTCGCATCGAAGGCGGAGACGGTCGAGGCGGCATCCATGGCGTAGAGGCGGCCATCGGCGACGATGGGAGGCGAAACGACGCGGCCTCCCGAGCCGCTGCCCGCACTGACGCGCCACGCCTGCTGCAGCGAACCGGACGAAGCGACATGGCCGATGGAATGGGCGGCGTTGCCGTTGAACTGCGGCCAGTCGGTATTGGAAATGGCAGGGGGCAGAACGATCGCGATATCGCCGGAGACGGTCGCCGCCTCCACGCTCGCCTTGCGGACGGCAAGGCGCTCGCCGCTCAGGCGAACCTCGTCATCCTCGAAGAAATCGAAGGCGCTGCACCCGCCCAACAGACCGATGCAGGACAGGGCGAGGATGCTGGTGCGAAGCATGGAGGTCATCTGTCGTCTCCTTCCCCGGTGGCGGCTGGGGTCTCGTCGTCGGAGGACGTTTCAGCCTGTTCGGGTTCTTCGGTTTTCTCTTCTTCGGCGGGGGTCTCTTCGGGATCGAGCGTCGCCTCGATGGCCTCGATCAACTCGCTGGTGCGGCCCTGGGCGGCCGGGGGAAGCCGGGGCAGGTCGAGGATCGTGCGCAGGGAAGCGAGCGCCTGTTTCGGTTCACCGTTCCTGAGATGCGCTGCGGCCTCGTATTCGAGGGCGGGCAGACGCCAGACCGCCCCATCCACGGTGAGCGGACCGAGGCGGTCGAGCATCTCGTCCGGCTCCAGTCGCTCGGACAGGAGCATGACGCTGCGCAACTCGGCGAGATCGCGGAAACGGGGATCGACGCCCTCGGTGGCCTTGATCGCATCGTACTGGGCGGCGGCCTCGTCGATCTTTCCGGCAGCGGCCAGCGATGCCGCCGCGCGCAATCGGGCGAGGACGGGATACTGGTATTCGCCCTGCTCCGCGATGGCGAGGAAGGCAGTCGCTGCCTCGTCGGAATCCTCGATGGTATCCGCTTCGAGAAACGCGCCGCCAAGCTCGGCCTTGCGCGTCTCGACCTTGTTCTCCCACCACCCCTTGCCCGCCGCGAGCAGGACGACGAGGACGATGGCCGCGATGAGCCACGGGCCGTAGCGCCGCCATACCGCATACATCCGGTCGCGGCGAACCTCCTCGCTGACTTCCTGTATAAAGCTGTCCGATTCAGCCAAGGCGTGTTCTCCCGTCGGGATGTTCCCGGTTCGCGTTCATCGTGCACGGCGACGCATTCGCCGTAACGCGCGGACATTACGCAACCCGCCGCGCGGCGCAACCTTTCTGACAGGTCAAGTCGATCAAAGCAAAATTTGCATGGCGACGGCGGCATCGGGAATGACCGGATATCGTACCGATTACGGCCAGGTTCGCAGCGGATCAACTTTTTGGCGATCCTGCTTTAAACTGCTGGCATACGAAGATCGAAGGTTGATGGGTGTGGGCAGTTCCTGTTTCTCGGAGTCCTTCCCATGCGCCCTGTCGTTTCGCTCGATCTGCAGTCCCTTTCGGTTTCGGGGGAAAGCATTACTTCCATCGGTCATGGCTTCAAGGAGGGCGACCTGCCCGCCGGGGAGCAGTTGAGCGCCTCGGTGGGCGATACGAATGTCTCGGTCCAGATGGACGTTCTTTCGACCTGGCCGGACGGATCGGCCAAGCACGCGATCGTGAGTTTCAAGACACCGAGCAGCGACGACGGAACGGCGACACTGGTGCTCGGCAGTGCCGATGCGGAAGGGACCGGTGTGGTACGGCCCGATCTTGCAGGGCAGGCGGCGGCTCTGGATTACGATTTCACCGTTACCGTCGATGGGGAAACCGTGGATGTCGCGGCGCTGCTGCAGGATGGACCGGTCGACATGTGGCAGTCGGGTGCCCTGGTCAATCAGGGGCGCGTGACGCATGAACTGGCGAACGGGCTGGAGCTGCGCGCGGACATCACCGTGAAGTCCGACGGGACCATCGACACCTCCATCATCATGGGCAATGACGATATCGAGACGACCGGCCTCGATGCGCTGACCTATGCGGTCGAGATCGCGCAGGATGGCGAGGTCGTCTTCAGCGACGACGCGCTGACGCAGTATCATTTCACCGTCTGGCGCGAGGCGTTCTCGACGGCAGAGGCGGCGAATACGGCCCATGTCGTCTATGACATGGAGTATCTTCGCGGGACCGGGCTGGTGCCGCTGGTCGATACCGGCCTGACGCTGGCGGATGGCGATGCCTATGGGGAGGCGCTGGCCCATCCCGATGCCACCTACGACCCGCTGGAACTGGGCGGGATCGACAACCGTGGCGGGATCGACGAGGACCGGGGACGGTCGGGGGCCAGCAAGAGCTATGGCATCGTCACGGACGATCAGCACAGCTATCTCGTGACGCAGACGGCGGCAGCGCGCGAGGGGATGCTCGCGCTGACGGATCAATACGGGGCCTATTCCGATTTCTACCGTAATCCCGAGACCGGCGAGGCCTACCTTCTGGAGGATACGGATTCCAACTCGTTCTATTCGGGCATCCGCAAGGATGTGACGGGGACGGACGGGGTCGTCGATCTGACGAATGACGGGCTGGCCCTGCGCAACAAGCAATCCCACGATCCGAGCGCGTTCTACACCGCCTTTCTGTTCACGGGCGACCGCTTCTATGCCGACGGGCTGGCCAGCGAGGGGGGATCGTCGCACCTGCTCTGGGCGAATGCGGCGCTGCTGACCGCCGAAGGAGCCGTGAATTTCGGCGACCAGTTGCGGGCGCAGGCATGGGGATTGCGCGATCTGTGGCAGGCGGCGACGCTGGCCCCGGACGGATCGCACGGCAAGCCGATCCTGGAAGCGCGGCTGGAAGCGGCGCTTCAGGATTACGTGGATTACTATATCGGCGGCGAGACGCTGCAAAGCCGGTTGGGCCGGGACCTCGCCGGGTCGCGCGAGGCGGCGGCATTCTCGGACGGGCCGCTGTCGGGGGTGTTGCAGAGTTTCAATGGCACGGCGCTCGATCGGCCCTACTGGCAGGACTGGTTCGGGATGGTGATCGGTCAGATCGCGGCGACCGGGAACGAGAACGCGATCGCACTGGGTCGTTGGATGGCGACCTTCTCCGCAGGGCGATTCCTGCAGGACGATTTCGATCCAACCAACTCGCTGTTCTCGCTGACCGGCAGTCCCAATGGCTCGCGGTATCTGACCGGCGATCTGACCTGGAATGAGGTGCAGACCCTTGCCGAAGAGGGCGGGAGTGCGGCCACCGATGATTGGGAAGTGGACGGTTTCTATACCGCAGCGGCCTTCGGGGGCACGGCCTCGCTGCTGAACGGGACGCGCGACGTGCGCTATGCCGAGGCGTTGCTCTGGATGACGCAGGCGCTGTCACGGCAGGCCGAGGACGTGGCCACGGGCAACGGGACGACGACTCAGTTCGCGATCCCCGTGCAGTTCCTCGATGACAGCATCGCCGGCATCACCGACCGGACGCTCGGCACCGACCTGAACGATACGCTGGCCGACGGGAGCGGCAATCGCCTGATCGCGGCAGGCACGGGCGACGATGACGTGACGACCGGCGCGGGGAACCATCTGGTCGATGGAGGCGACGGGAACGATTCTCTCGCGGGCGGCGCGGGGGAGGACTGGCTGTTCGGCGGCAGCGGGGCGGACTGGCTGTCGGGCGGGGCGGGCGTGAACATCCTTCAGGGCGACCGTCACGATGCGGATTTCGGGCGGTTTGCCGATACCTTCGCGTTCGACACGGTTTTGGGCGATACGCAGATCGTCGATTTCACGCCGGGACAGGACGGGCTGTCGCTGACCGGTTTCGAGGGGCTTCGCCGCCCCGGCGACGGGCTGTCGGCCTTCATCGATACCGCCGAAGGCGCGCTGCTCGATCTGGGCGAGGCGGGACGCCTGTTGCTGCGCGGTGTCGCGGTATCGGCGCTGGGCGTGGATGATCTGGCGGTATCCGGCTCCAACGACATGCCGGTGACGACGGACGATGACGTCGGGGCATTGGCGCAGGGCGAGAGCATGATCCTCGCGGTCGCGGACCTGTTGGCCAACGATCACGACCCGGATGGCGATCCCTTCACGCTCGTCGATATCGGCGTCGGGACGGGCGGACAGGCCGTGATGAATACCGATGGCACCGTCACCTTCACCGCCGACGAAGGCTTCGTCGGACAGGCCTCCTTCACCTACACGATCCGCGACGACCTCGGCGGCGAAGGCACGGGGATGGTCACTCTGTCGGTCGAGAGCATCGTGCCCGACATGCCCGAGACGACGACGCTGCTGACCGGGGCCGGATGGCTGCACGGTACGGGCGGAAACGATCATATCCTGCCGACGAGCAACAACGTGCGCGTGTTCGGACGGGACGGGGACGACCTGATCGAACTGCATGGCTCATCGACGGTCGCGAAGGGGGGCGCGGGCGACGACACGATCCTCTTCGAGGGATCGCGGCATCTGGCATGGGGCGAGGCCGGAGCCGATACCTTCATCGTCGGGACCGGCGACACCCGGATCGATATCATGGATTTCGACGCCGCCGAGGATCGCCTGTTCTTCGCAGACGGCGCGGGGGGCATGGACACGGCCGCCGATATCGAGGCGAGCATGGCGCAGGTGAACGGGAATGTCGTTATCCGCATGGAAAGCGGTACCGTCACCCTGCGCGATACGACCGTCGAGGCGCTCGAAAGCGCGTCGATGGGCACCTACAGGCAAGCGCGCCCGGATGGCGATACGCTGGTCCTGCCGGACATCACGGAGCCGACGATCACGGGGCGGGGATGGCTGAACGGCACGGAAGACAACGACAGGATCGTCTCCGGAGGCGGGAATGTGCGACTCGACGGGGGGTTCGGAGACGATCACCTGATCGCGGAGCATTGGGCCGTGCGGATGCAGGGAGGCGCGGGCAACGACCTGCTGGAAGCGCGCGCGCATGATGCGGTCCTGCGCGGCGGCGGTGGGACTGATACGTTTCTGTTCCGGGGGCAGGTCGATGGCCGGGTGCAGGATTTCGATATCGCCGAGGATCGTATCGCCTTCGATATCGAGGGAACGGGATTGGCGTCCTTCGACGCTGTGCTCGCCGCGATGGAGGATGGTGCACGCGGCGTCACGATTTTTGGAGCGAACGACGACCGGCTGACGCTCGACGGCATAGGAGCAGCCGCGCTGACGGACGACATGTTCCTGTTCGTATGATGCCGAAGACGTCGGGAAGGTGCGGAAAAACCGGTGTCATCGCCTTGGGGACGTTCTATAATTCCCACTCAATCGCTCAAGGAGCCTGTCATGAAATTCACGAATGTCGCCGGCCTTGCCATGCTGATCGTCTTTGCGGGCTGTTCATCGAAGCCCGATCCCAACACTTTCGGCGGCAGGCTCGCGCTGGAGGGCGGCGAGGTCGCGGCCATCGGCGAGGACTGGAACGACGCCCAGAAGCGGATCGCGACGGGTGAAGCTCTCGTGGAAGACGGCAAGGATCGCATCGATCGGGGCCGGAACCAGATCGCAAAAGGCGAGAAAGCCGTCGATCGCGGCCAGAAGGAACTGGCCGAAGGCCGCGAGATGATCGCCGCAGGCAAGCGCGCGAGTGCACTGGCGGAAGAGACCTATCGCTCGGTCATCGCCGCGAGCGCGACATCCATCGCGCCCCGGTAGTACGGAGAGAGGCCGTTCGGGATTCGCCATGGGATGTATGGATCTCTACGATCTCGAATGCGCAAGTCCGTCGTTGTTCTGACGGCCCTGGATAATGTCTTTCGCGGGCGCGCCCGAAGAACGCGAGCGGCATCGAACACCGTCGAGAGCCACGGTTCCGTTCCGCAGACATCAACTCGTCATCCGGCCCCAGAATTCCTTGACCTGACCGAAGAAACCGTCGGATTCGGGGCTGTTGGCGGTGGTTTCGCCGATGGTGCGAAACTCCTCCAGCAACTCCTTCTGGCGTTTGGTCAGGTTGGTCGGGGTCTCGACGCCGACCTCGATATACAGATCGCCCTCGCGGTTCTGGCGCAGGACGGGCATCCCCTTGCCCCGCAGGCGGAACTGCTTGCCGCTCTGGGCACCGGCAGGGATGGCCACGCGGGCGCGGCCCCCGTCGATGGTCGGGGCTTCGATGTGACCGCCTAAGGCCGCAAGGTCCATCGGGACGGGGATGCGGCAGAAGAGATCGGGGCCTTCGCGGCGGAAGATCGGGTGATGCTCGATATCGATGAAGATGTAGAGATCGCCCGGCGGGCCTCCCATCAGGCCCGCTTCGCCCTCGCCCGCCAGCCGGATGCGATTGCCGTCCTCGACACCCTTCGGAATCTGGACGTTGAGGGTGCGCTCTTCGCGCTTGCGGCCCGCACCGTTGCAGGCATTGCAGGGGTTCGTGATGACCTGACCGCGACCGCCGCAGGTGGGGCAGCTCCGCTCGATGGTGAAGAAACCCTGCTGCGCGCGGACCTTGCCGTGGCCGGCACAGGTGGAGCAGGTATCGGGCTGCGCGCCCGCCTCCGCGCCGCTGCCACTGCATGAATCGCAGGTAACGGCCGTGGGAACGCGGATGGTCGATTGCTTGCCCTTGTAGGCATCTTCCAGCGCGATCGACAGATTGTAGCGCAGGTCGGCACCGCGTACCTGCCCGCCCTGCCCGCCGCGCTGACGCCCGCCGAACTGGCCGAAGAGATCGTCGAACACATCGGCGAAAGCGGAAGAGAAATCGCCCGATCCGCCGCCGCGGCCGCGCGGGCCGAAGCCCCCGTTGCTGCCATCGACGGCGGCATGGCCGAACTGATCGTAGGCGGCGCGTTTCTGCGGATCTTTCAGGATATCGTAGGCTTCGTTGACTTCCTTGAACTGCGCTTCGGCGTCGGGCTTGTCGCGGTTCCGGTCGGGATGGAGAATCTTCGCCTGCTGACGAAATGCCTTCTTCAGCTCGTCGGCGGAAGCACCGCGAGAGACACCCAGCAGGTCGTAATAGTCACGCTTCGACATTGAACGTCCTTAAGCAGAGCGAGCGGCGGTCGGAAAGAGACGGCTCGACGGGTGGTAATCCGTTCCAGGCCGCCCTTGCAAGGTCGGAAAGGCCCGGCATGAGCGCCGGGCCAGTCGATATCGTCGAGAGAAGATCAGGACGACTTGCGAATCTCGTCGTCGACTTCCTCGAAATCGGCATCGACGACGTCGTCGCCCATGTCGCGGGTCGCGCCGTCCGCCTTGGCGGCGGCTTCGGCATCGGCATCGGCGTCATCCTGCTCCTGCGACGCCTTGTAGATCGCCTCGCCCAGTTTCATCGATGCCTGTGCGAGGGTCTGGCTCTTGGCATTGATGTCCTCGACATTCTCGCCTTTCAGAGCCTCCTTGAGATCCTCGATCGCGACGCCGATGGCTTCGCGCTCGTCCTCGGCGACCTTGTCACCATGCTCGGCCAGTGACTTTTCGGAGCCGTGGACGAGGGATTCCGCCTGATTGCGCGCTTCGGCCACCTTCTTGCGGTTGGTGTCCTCCTCCGCGTATTCGGCGGCGTCCTTGACCATCTTGTCGATCTCGTCGTCGGACAGACCGCCCGATGCCTGGATCGAGATGTTCTGCTCCTTGCCGGTGCCCTTGTCCTTGGCCGAGACGTTGACGATGCCGTTCGCATCGATGTCGAAGGCGACCTCGATCTGCGGCACGCCTCTGGGCGCAGGAGGGATGTCCTCGAGGTTGAACTGGCCGAGCATCTTGTTGTCGGCGGCCATCTCGCGCTCGCCCTGGAAGACCCGGATCGTCACTGCCGTCTGGTTGTCGTCGGCGGTCGAGAAGATCTGGGACTTCTTGGTCGGGATCGTGGTGTTGCGATCGATGAGGCGGGTGAACACGCCGCCCTGCGTCTCGATCCCGAGGCTCAGCGGGGTCACGTCGAGAAGGACCACGTCGGTCACGTCGCCCTGCAGGACACCGGCCTGAATGGCGGCACCCATGGCGACGACCTCGTCGGGGTTCACGCCCTTGTGCGGCTCCTTGCCGAAGAATTCCTTCACCGTCTCGTTGATCTTGGGCATCCGGGTCATGCCGCCGACGAGGACGATCTCGTCCACGTCCTTGGCGGACATGCCCGCATCCTTGAGCGCGGCCTTCATCGGGTCGAGCGTGCGCTTGACCAGATCCTCGACCAGGGATTCCAGCTTGGAGCGGGTCAGCTTGATCGCGAGGTGTTTCGGGCCGGAGGCATCCGCCGTGATGAACGGCAGGTTCACTTCGGTCTGGGTCGAGGACGACAGTTCGGTCTTCGCCTTCTCGGCAGCTTCCTTCAGGCGCTGGAGGGCGAGCGGATCGTTCTTGAGGTCGATCCCCTGCTCGTTCTTGAACTCCTTCGCGAGGAATTCGACGATGCGGAGGTCGAAATCCTCGCCCCCGAGGAAGGTATCGCCGTTGGTCGCGCGCACCTCGAAGACACCGTCGCCGATTTCGAGGATCGAGACGTCGAAGGTGCCGCCCCCGAGATCGTAGACCACGATGGTCTTGCCGTCGTCCTTGTCGAGACCGTAGGCGAGGGCCGCTGCGGTCGGCTCGTTGATGATGCGCAGGACTTCGAGGCCCGCGATCTTGCCCGCGTCCTTGGTCGCCTGACGCTGCTGGTCGTTGAAATAGGCGGGAACCGTGATGACGGCCTGCGTGACCGGCTCACCGAGATAGCTTTCGGCGGTTTCCTTCATCTTCTGGAGAATGAAGGCCGAGACCTGTGCGGGAGAATACTTGTCGCCCGCCGACTCGACCCATGCATCGCCGTTGCCGCCATTGACGATCTTGTAGGGGACCATCCCCTTGTCCTTGCTGACGGCCGGGTCGTCGTAACGGCGACCGATCAGGCGCTTCACCGCGAACAGGGTGTCCTTGGGGTTCGTGACCGCCTGACGCTTGGCGGACTGGCCGACCAGTCGCTCGCCTTCGCCGGTGAAGGCCACCATGGAGGGGGTCGTGCGCGCCCCTTCCGAGTTCTCGATGACCCGTGCCTGCTTACCGTCCATGATGGCGACGCAGGAGTTCGTGGTCCCGAGGTCGATTCCGATTACTTTCGACATGCTGTCTTCCCTCTTCAGCAAAAGCCCTTGGGATGCGCATCGCGCCATCCAAGCGGGCTATCCTGTGGTTAATTCTCGCGCAGCCCGCGCGTTCCCGGTGCATATATGAAGAGCAGGGAAGCGGTGCAAGCGGTGGAGGTGGCAAAAAAGTGGCCGTGCCTGCCGCCACGGAACCTTGCCGGGCCTGTCCGCGCGCGCCACCATGGGGCCGATGGACCAGGGCGACCCCGATACCATCCACGGCGTTTCCGTAATACGCGGCGCGCTGACGCCCGAAGAACAGGGCGCTTTGCTCGCCGACCTGCGCGCGGTGGCGAAGGCCGCGCCGCCCTTCTCGCCGATGACGGGATGGGGCAAGCCGATGTCGGTGCGGATCACGGCTGCGGGGCGATTCTGCTGGTTCTCGGACCGGAAAGGATATCGCTACATAGAGACGCACCCGGAGACGGGGCAGCCGTTCCCTCCGATCCCCGATCTGGCGCTGCGGGTGTGGCGGAATTTCGAGACGCGGGCCGATCCCGATTGCTGTCTGGTCAACCATTACCGCGAGGGCGCGCGGATGGGGCTGCATCAGGATCGCGACGAAGCGGATTTCGGGTTTCCGGTGGTGTCGATTTCGTTGGGCGATCCGGGGCTGTTCCGCATCGGCGGGACGGAGCGGAAAGCGCCGACGCGGTCGTTCTGGCTGTATTCGGGGGATGCGATGGTGCTGGCCGGGGAAACGCGGCTGGCCTTCCACGGGATCGACCGGATCAAGTTCGGCGAGAGCGCCTTGCTGGCGGGTGGAGGGCGACTGAACCTGACATTGCGGCGGGTGGCGAAAACGGATTGAAACTCTGAATATTTATGCATATATAAAACAATCGGAGAGTGGGCTGCGATGCGTTTTGAATGGGACGAGGACAAGAACGCTTTCAATCTCAATAAGCATGGCGTCAGCTTCGATATCATCGAGATGGCTAACTGGAATTTTTCCTTTCTTCTGGAAATGCAATGGATCGATGGTGAGGAACGCGAGGTCCATATTTTGCCTGTCGGCCAGTCACTTTATGTGGTCGTGACGACCGAGCGCATCGACAAGGTTCGTATCATCTCGCTTCGTCTCGCCGAAACACACGAAAAGAAGGCTTGGAAAGCAGAGTTTCAACATGGGTAAAATCAAGACGGTGACGTCCAATCCCCTGATCGTCGATCCTATGGAGATCGACACTTCCCCTAACGATCCTGAAGTCGATGCCCGCATACGGGCAGGTATCGAAGCCGATCCCGATGCCTGGTCGATGCCCGCCGGCCACAAACCTATCGGTCGGGGGCGACCGCGTGGGTCGGCGAAGACGCGGGTGACGACGATGCTGGATGACGACGTGATCGCGGCGCTCAAGGAATCCGGTGAGAAGGGCTGGCAGACGCGGCTCAATGCGACGTTGAGGCAGGCCCTCGGCCTTTGAACGACCCTTCCGCCATGAAAGGCACCCCATGAAACTGACCGTAGACGGCACGATCCACGAGATCGACGTGGAGCCGGAAATGCCGCTGCTCTGGGCGCTGCGCGACGAATTGGGGATCACCGGGCCGAAATATGGCTGCGGGGCGGGGCTGTGCGGGGCCTGCACGGTGCATGTGGATGGGGAGCCAAGGCGCTCCTGCATCACGCCGGTCGGGTCGGTCGAGGGCGATGTCACGACGATTGCGGGGCTGGGGACGCCGGATGCGCTGCACGCCGTTCAGGAAGCGTGGATCGAGCATCAGGTGGCGCAATGCGGGTATTGTCAGCCGGGGCAGATCATGTCCGCCGCAGCCCTGCTGGACGAAGTGGCACGGCCGACGGATGCGCAGATCGATGCGGCCATGGCGGGCAATCTTTGCCGTTGCGGCACCTATCCGCGTATTCGCGCAGCGGTGAAGTCGGCGGCGACCGCCTTGCAGGGAGCCTGATATGAGCCGGATCGGAACCATCGCCCGCCGGACATTCCTGATCGGCTCGGTCGCCATCGCGGGAGGCGTGGCCTTCGGAGCGTGGGCCTATCGCCGACCGCTGGAGAACCCACTGGAGGGAGGCGAAGGGATCGCATTGACGCCCTATGTCGAGATCACCGGGGACGGTATCACGATCATCGCGCCCCGTGCGGAGATGGGGCAAGGGGTGATGACGACCCTCGCCGCGCTGGTGGCCGAGGAACTGGACGTATCGCTGGACGAT
>ENA-ORXM01004591-ORXM01004591.1-marine-metagenome-genome-assembly--contig:-NODE-4591-length-11925-cov-2.938049_pt1 | contig 11925 bp, 15 predicted proteins | sample MGYA00237867_ERZ511480 | MGnify/ENA primary metagenome ERZ511480 (study PRJEB26309, sample SAMN06266103) | marine metagenome | isolation source: Algal blade | place: United Kingdom:Sidmouth, United... | reverse complement strand
GCCCAAAGTCATGCAGCTCTTCGTGCTTGACGGAGACACGCCCGTGGGGATTTTGCATCTCCATGATTGTTTGCGGGCGGGACTGGCTTAAGCACATGGGTGCGATGTTTCATCGGCGCGATATTATTTGGAGAGTTATTGCTGCCATAGGCTTATTTTGGACGGCCATTTTATTTGGTTATGTCGCGTATACGAACCTGATAATTCGAGGACCATTTGGCTTTTTTTCTGATCCGTTTTCGCTCTTTTCAACCTTTGCAACTGCCATACTCATCATAGCGGCCATAGGGCAAACTATCCGCCCCAATTTCAGGCTCGTGATATTCGCAATCGCTTTCGCCATAATGTGCTATTTCTGGATAGCACTGGATGCAGGCATAACTTTAGGTCAAACAGAAACAAGTGAATACGTTAAAGTCAATCCGCTGGCTACGCCTGATAAAATAAAATACTCCGTGTTTGAGGTTGTAGCGATATTCGCCACATTTTTCTCACCGAGCATTTTAGCCATTTGGTTCAATTGGCCTGTTAAGGTGTCACCCATCGAAAATGAGTTCACATGATAAAACGTCAACGACATTATTCCGGCTGGGAAATTGCGGGCTTGATCGGAAGCACCGCATCCCTGTTATATATGTTGGGTCTACCGTTACTTTTCTTGCTGGGATATTTAGTCGACGGCTTTTATTTTGATCTGATTGACGCAATACCTGTCTTTTTCGTCGCGCTTATTGTTGCGCTGACACTTTCTCTTTCGTTTCGGCAGTGGCTCAGCCCTTATCCTAAAATGGCGATTGCAGTTGCTGTGCTTTCGATAGCTTCCGCCATTATCTTACCTCTTATTCCAATTTTTGACATGATAGCTTTAGGGGATGAGACACCTCAATATGAATTTACCGAAGATATTGTATACTTGCTTCTTTGGACAATCCCGTTTTGCATTCTCCCCATCTGGATGAACCGGCCGCGGTGGCGCAAGGTTACTCCGTCGCCGGCTGAGGCCTTTGAATAGACGTCTCGCTCTCCACCTTCGCCAATCGCATTTCCTCGCGGATATCGCCGCGCACGACGGCGGCTTCGACGCTTAGCTCGTCCAGCGCCAAAGCGCGCTCGGCGTCGGCGAGACCTTCATCTAATTTACCTTGGCGGCGGCGGGCATCGGCGCGGTATATTAAGGCTTGGACATTAACGGGGTCATAGGCGAGCGTGCTGGTTAGGTCGATCTCGGCGTAATCCCAGCGGCCTAATTTGGCATAGGCGCGGGCGCGAATGATGCGCAGATCGGTATCAGATTTCGCAATCTCAAGCCCGCTATTGGCGGCGCGGTAAGCGGCGCGGGGGTCTTGACCCACCAGCCAGAAATCGGCGGCTTGGGCGTAAAATTCGGCGCGCATTCCGGACGGGCCGATGCGTGTCTCGCTGCCCATTTGCTCTAATTGCGCGGCGGCCATACGCGTCTCGCCGGCTGCGAATAAGGCCAGCGCTGCGCAGTGACGCGCGCGCCGACCACCGCCGCGCGATTGCCAAATCATGGCCTCTTCAAAAGCGATTTCGGGATCATCATTTATGCTCTCAAGGCAGGCTTCATGCCGCTGATCAAAATCCATATCCTCGATAGCGGGCGCGGCAGGAGCCACATTAGGGATCTCATCATAATCCAAAGCCTGCTCGCTCGGCGCCGGCGCAACCTGCGCAAATGCGTAAGTGCCCATGACAAGCGGGCACAGAGCGGCTAGAGCGAAACATAATAAAGAGCTATGTATTTTCATATCGCCTCATCGCAAATTAGGGCCACATCAACAATGCCGCCACGCATTAAACATCAGCAAGGCAAAATCGCGCTCCTTGGCGCAGGCTATGTCGCAGGCGCGGTAATCCCGGCGCTGCAAGACGCAGGGTGGGAGATCATCGCAACGACGCGAGATGGACGCAGCGATTATGACTGCGAGACACTGCGCTATGACACCGCTGAGGGACTGAGCGGCACGCTTAAAACAGCGCTCGAAGAGTGCACGGCGATCATATCGTCAATCCCGCCCAAGGCCGATTTTGATCCTGTTGTAAGAGATCTAAAACCGCTTGATCTACGCCATATTAAATGGGCAGGCTATTTATCCGCCACCAGCGTTTATGGCGACCGCGCAGGGCAATGGGCGTTTGAAGATGAGCTATTATACCCGACATTAAAACGCGGTCGCCGCCGTGTCCTCGCGGAGCTGGACTGGCTGGAATCCGGTCTTCCCGTTCACGTCTTTCGCCTCGCCGGGATTTACGGCCCCGGGCGCAATCCCTTTGAGAAACTCCTCTCAGGCAAAGCCAAAATTATCGACAAGCCCGGCCATTTTGTGAACCGCATCCATGTCGAAGATATTGTGACGGCGCTTCGCGCGAGCATGGCTCGTCCCAATCCCTGCACGGTTTATAATCTTGCCGACGGTCACCCTGCCCCGCCCGGTGATGTTTTGGACTATGCCGCCGCGTTGTGCGGCGCCTTGCGTCCGCCGCATTTCAGTTTGGAAGAGGCTGAGATATCTGACATGGCGCGCAGCTTTTACGCCGAGACAAAACGCATTGCGATTGACCGCGCCGCTCGGGAGCTTGGCTTTGCGCCGAAATATCCAACATATAAAGAGGGGCTCGCCGCAATATGGGCGGCGAGAAGTCTCGCCTCCTAGCCCGCTTTCGCAAGCGCTTTGTCAAACCGAGCCCGAATTTCATCCGGCGTATGGTTCATATTGACCGGCCGCGTCAGCATCTCCCCCTCGGGAGATAACAGCATCAAACGCCCGGTAATAATACCGCCATTAAAATAATTACGAACAGGCGCTTCGACGCCGTCTTTGGCCGCTTCGGCGTAAAATGCAGAGATGTCTTTATCGGTAAAATCCAGACTCACAAATACCATGCCCTTGGCTTCATAATCGGCGCGCAGTTTATTGATTTTTGGGGTTAGGATTTTGCAGCTCGCGCACCACTGCGCATAAGACAGAACAGCAATTACTTTTGCCTCTTCTATTTGCGCCTGACTATATGATGTCGTGATAGGCTCAGCAGTCTTCGAACAGGCCGACAGGGCTGCACATAAACTCAACAGAAAAACGACCCCAAGATTACGCATATACCCTCACAATAAAGGCACCTTAGAAAGATGCCCTTAAAAATTCAATTTATATTCGGTGAAACCTATCCGGCCTTTTTCAAGGCCATCAACATTTTGTCTTTGATTTGCATAGGCGTTGCCGTTTTGTCGATCATAGCAACAGCGCTATCGCTCCCTACAGGCACAAGATAGAGGCGACCTGTTTTGATGTTGCCGTCCAGCGCCGTGCGGATGGCGCTCTCGACGCCCGCCGCTTCGGCCTGAGCGAAGAAATCATCTGCATTTTTATCGGTATAATCCAATTTGACAAATTCCACGCCCTGCTTTTCCATCGCGGCTTGCATAGCTTTGATTTTAGGATCAAGAATTTTGCAGCTTCCGCACCAATCGGCATAGGTCAGAACGGCGACCACTTTGGTGTCAATTTTCGTTTCGCCCGTGACCCCGTTCGCTGCGATTGTCGGAGAGCTGTCCGCGGCCGGAGCTTTGGAACATGCGCCAAGTGCCAAAGGCAGGCTGAGTAAGGCGGCGGTGATTACAGATTTCATGTTTATCTCCCATTAAAATCAAACCGGAGATAGGCCGCGCCATTAGATTAGGCGAATAAAGTCGTTTCACGATTTCGTGCGCGTCAGCCTCGCAAAGAGCCAGCCGCCAAAGACGCCGACCAGAAGCTCTGTTAAATATCCGGGCAGAAAGCGCGCACCGCCTATGGGCTGCGTGCCAAATCCTCGAATTTCAAGCAGCTTGAACATCACGATGAACAGAACCAATCCCGCAACGGTAAAGACGAAGCCGCGCGCCCATCCTGTCTTGCGCGCTGTCAATTCAGCAGCCAAAAACGCGATCAATGCTCCAAGCGCAATGACGCCGCCGAGCAGAGGACCAAGACCTTTAACATCAGAAACAAGCTTATCCAAAAATGGCCCAAATCCCATTTTGACCGGAAAGTTCAGGGCATCAAACACAGCGGAAACAGTCACAGCCAAGATGGCCATAATGACCACGCAGATCAGATAACTTATACCCCAGCGTAATTTACTTGGGCCGCCTACGGTGTTGTGAATTGCATTCTCATTTGTCATGCGGCATTTATGACGCAGGAAAGAGACCGCCGCAATGGCTAAACCTCGGAGGATATATGTTTCGATCATTTTTAATTTTAAGCACGGCGCTTGGGCTTGGCCTTTCGGCCTGCAGCGCAAAACCCAGTGCAGAAACTGCATCATCAGCGCAGAGCGAATCTGCCGCGCCTGTCCTGTCTAAAGCGGTGATCGATACGGCAAAGCTGCAAACGCAAACCATTGCCGCAGGTTTCAAAGCTCCTTGGGGGCTCGCCCTGCTGCCGGATGGCGGATATATTGTGACGGAGAAAATGGGCGGCATCATTCGAGTCGCCGCAGACGGAACAAAGACGCCGCTGTCGGGCGTGCCGGACTCCTACCAAGCCCGCCAAGGCGGATTAATGGATATCGTGTTGTCACCGAATTACGCGGCCGATAATACGGTCTATCTCAGTTACGCCTATGGCGATAGCCGCGCCAATGGCACAGCCATATTCAAAGCCGTGCTGGGCGAAGACAGCCTGTCCGGCGAAACTATTTTCAAAACATCTCCGCCCAAAGACACGGCCAATCATTATGGCGCGAAGCTGGCCTTTATGCCGGACGGCAATGTCCTGCTGAGTATGGGCGAGGGCTATTCTTACCGCGAGCAGGCCCAAGACCTTGATAACCATTTCGGCAAATTACTGCGCTTAACGCCCGAAGGTAAAGCCGCGCCGGGCAATCCCTTTATCGGCAAAGACGGGGTTCTGCCTGAGATTTACTCCTATGGTCACCGCAATCCGCAAGGGCTGATATATGACGCGGCGAGCGGGACAATCTGGATGCATGAACACGGCCCCAAAGGCGGTGACGAGCTTAACCGGATCAAAGCCGGCGATAATTATGGCTGGCCCGTTGCGACATTCGGCATTGATTATTCCGGCGCGCAGATCAGTCCGTTTGAGACCTATGAAGGCATGACGGACAGTATCTATTATTGGAAGCCGTCTATCGCGCCGTCCGGCATGGCGATGGTCAGCGGTGATATGTTTGCCGATTGGAGCGGCGATCTATTGGTTGGCGGGCTGGCCTCTCGCGATCTTCGCCGCGTCAAAATGGATGGTGGCCGCGCCGTATCGGAAACAATTCTGCTCGATGATCTCGGTTTACGGATTCGTGATGTGCGCGTGGGGCCGGATGGCGCTATCTATGTCCTGACAGATGAAAAAACAGACGGAAAACTCATCCGCGTGACCCCCCAATAGAAAGTCCATTATGCCCGAGACAAAGAACCAGACTTTATCTGAATACACCCCGCCAAAGATTTGGGAGTGGGATAAAGATAATGGCGGAAAATTCGCCAATATTAACCGCCCCATTTCCGGGCCGACCCATGACAAAGAATTGCCCGTTGGCGAGCATCCCTTGCAGCTTTACTCGCTGGGCACGCCCAATGGCGTGAAAGTCACGATCATGCTCGAAGAGCTTTTGGCGGCTGGTCACAAAGGCGCGGAATATGATGCGTGGCTGATTAATATTGGCGACGGTGATCAATTTGGCAGCGGCTTTGTCGACATTAATCCCAACAGTAAAATCCCCGCCATGATGGACCGCACAGATGACGGCGAGCAACGTATATTTGAGAGCGGCTCTATCCTGTTCTATCTGGCTGAAAAATTCGGCGCTTTCCTGCCCACCGAAACGGCGGCGCGAACAGCGACCATGTCATGGCTGATGTGGCAAATGGGCAGCGCGCCTTATCTGGGTGGCGGCTTCGGGCATTTCTATGCCTATGCGCCGTTTAAAATCGAATATGCCGTTGACCGCTTTGCGATGGAAGTAAAACGCGAGATGGACGTGTTGGATAAACAGCTCGCAAAGTCAGAATTTATCGCGGGCGATGAGCTGACCATTGCCGATTTCGCGATTTATCCGTGGTACGGCGCAATGGCGCGCGGCATTCTCTACAGCGCAGAAGAATTTCTGCAGGTTCACGAATATACAAATGTCATTCGCTGGGCCAAACAACTTGCCGAACGTCCGGCGTTCAAACGCGGGCAACTCGTTAATCGCACATGGGACGATAAAGGCATTAAAGAGCGCCACAGCGCGGCGGATTTAGACGCTAAGGTTTAAGACGCGTCAAGACTTTCCAGCGTCAATTCTCCATTGGTGAACACACAAATCTTGTCCGCAATCGCCATAGCCTTGCGGGCCAGAACTTCCGGGTCTTTTTCATAATCGCTGAGCGCGAGCGCGGCGGAGTAAGCAAAATTACCCCCCGACCCGATGGCGGTTATCCCGTCTTCGGGCTCGACCACATCGCCATTTCCGGTCAGCACATAAGTCTCTTTTTTATCGGCGACGATCATCATGGCTTGAAGTTGGCGCAGATATTTATCTGTGCGCCAATCTTTGGCCAGCTCAACACAGGCGCGCGCGAGCTGTGTGGGGTGGGCCTCTAATTTCGCCTCAAGCCGCTCCATCAGGGCAAAGGCATCTGCTGTCGCTCCCGCAAATCCGCATATGACGTTGCCGCCCGCAATGCGGCGCACTTTGCGCGCATTGCCTTTCATCACTGTGTTTCCGGCGCTAACCTGACCGTCGCCAATCACAACAACTTTGCCGCCGCGGCGCACGGACAAAATCGTTGTGCCGCGCCATTTACTTGCATCGGCGTAATCATAAGGCTGTGTCATAAATTTCTCCTGCTCACTTATAATTGGGCGCATTGGCCGTATTTTCAAGGGCAGATATGTTGCAAGATAATGCCGCGTCAGCTAAGCGGCGCGCATGAAAAATATAGCCATACTTGTCTCAAAAAACATGCTGCCCGGAAACGGGGAAACGCGCGATGATATCTTCGAGCTCGAAGATCAAATGCGTAAAATTACGCCCGCCTTCGCGGCGCGCGATATGAAAACGCATATTGTGCTCTGGAATGATTGCGCGGCAGTGGCCGATCAATATGACGCCATGCTCCCGCTGTTCATTTGGGATTATTTCGAGACCGGAAACCTGCCGCTGTTCATGGCGCAAATTGAAGAAGCCGCGAAGAAAACAATGGTCTTCAACCCCGTCAATCTGCTGCGCTGGAACACCAATAAGCGTTACCTCGAAGAACTGGACGCCAAAGGCGCGCCTGTTATTCCGGCGCGCATTGTCGATCTGGCAACGCCCGAAATTATCGAAAAAGCCTGCGCCGATTTCGGATGTGACAAGCTGGTGATTAAACCGCTGGTCGGCGGCGGCGCGTGGCGACAGGCGCTCTATGCGGTGGGCGGCGCGATGCCGAGCGCGGATGAACTTCCCCCCGCCGAGGCCATTCTGCAACCCTTCGTGCCCAGCGTCCTGACCGAGGGTGAATATTCCTTTCTCTATTTCGGCGGGCAGTTCTCCCACGCCGTGAATAAACGCCCCAAAGATGGCGATTACCGCATCCAGTCCATCTATGGCGGACGCGAACTCCCCTATGCGCCGAGCGATGAGGAACTTGCCGTCGCCGAAGACATACTTGGATATATGGATGATATGCCGCTCTATGCCCGCGTCGACCTGCTGCGCGGTGAAGACGGGCAGCTCAAACTCATCGAGCTGGAAATGGTCGAGCCCTATTTATATATGAATTTCGCCGAGGGTGAGGATGGGGAGAATAAAGCGGCGCAGATGCTGGCGGAAAAATTGAGCGCGCGGATTTAGACTATATTATTCCCACCCGCTCATCCCTGCGTAGGCAGGGATGAGCGGGGGTCTGTTGTAAATTCCCTACCCAACCCGCTTCGGCAAGTCCTTAAACTCGCCGTCGCGTTTCTGCCCCTTGGCTTGCATCGCTTCCATCATCTCAGATGGTATAAGCATGGACATGTTCCACATGGCGATATTGTCGAGCGCGTCGGCGGTGCTGTGATCGCGGCCATAGGTGATGGCGCGTTTGCAGCCATAGACGGCGAGCGGCGGGTTCTTGGCGATGGTTTTGGCCGTCTCCATTACTGCGTCCAGCATCGCGGCATGGTCGGCATAGACCTCGTTAAACAGCCCGCGTGATTTACATTCATCGGCATGCATTTTGCGGCCCGTATAGGCCAGCTCTCGCACCACGCCTTCGGGGACGTGATTGAGGATGCGCGGGAATGTCCCGACATCGGCGGTCATGCCGACAATAATTTCATAGATGGTGATAAAGCTATCCTGCGTGCCGTAGCGCATATCGCAGGCCGTGATCAGATCAACACCGCCGCCATAACAGCCGCCCTGAATCGCGGCCAAGACAGGAATGCGGCATTCTTCTAATGATGACAGGCTGCGCTGCAGCTTCTTTGCGCCCTCGTAAAATTGCGGGCCATATTGCGGATGGTTCTTGTCCGTAATCGTCGATAAATTACTGAACATAGACAGGTCGATTCCCGCGCTAAAGACGGGGCCCGTTGAGCTAATCACAATCACGCGGGCGCGCGCATTATCATCAATATCGGAAATAATTTGCGGCAGTTCTTCCCAAAATTCCTTACTCATCGCATTGCGTTTTTCAGGGCGCGATAGAATGATATGGGCGATATTATCGGCGATTTCGACTTTGAAACATGTAGGCGTCATAGGTCGCTCCTAGAGTGTAAATAGATAGCCTTTATCGGGGCCGCTTTGCCCGTTCAGAAGGTCTTTGTAATTTTCTAATACGGCTTCGATGCCCGTTTGCTTTTCAATGGTCAGCCACGCGCTTGCGCTATCGAGGAATGGCATCCAGCGCGCGCCGAGATTTTTCGCAAAGCCCGCCTGCCCCCAATCGCCAATGCGCTGCTTGGCGCGGTCCGGCGCGAAGAAAAAGGCTGTCGGCGTATCGGTGCGTTTCGGCGGCGCTTTGGCTGCTTCTTGCCAATGCGAAATTCCAACGCGGCAAATATAGGTCAGGCTATCGCCAAAATGGGCTTCGAGGTTTCGGATGACGCCCATATTGCCTGACATATCGACAACGACGGTTTTCTTGGTTTTATCCATCGAAGCAATATCGTCATAGGCATAGACGTCATCATAAAACCCTGTGCCGTCGACAAAGGCTTTGTTGCCGCCTGAGGTCAAACCGATCACAGGTTTCTCAGCCCGCGCTTTCAGGCAATAGGCCGTGCCGAGCGCAGTCTTAGATGACGCCGAGAGCAGCAAAACCTGCTCGGCATCAAAGAAGCCTTCATCGGCCAGAAAATCATCAATTAAAAAACTGGTCGTAAAGAGCGGACGCAACACGGGCTGAAGATCGCTGTGGACGCCATAGCTGGGATCGGCATCGGTAAAACTATAGGTGCTGTAGAGGCCATGCAGGCCTTTGCGATGCTCGGCGATATCGGTAAATCCATGCGCGTTTAACTTGCCCGGCTGCATATCCATTGATTTGGCAATCGGGAAAAATCCGTAAATACGCCGCCCGACATCGATGCCGTCAAAATTGCTTTCGCGCACCACGCCATAGCCCCATACGGGCATGCGGCCTTGCTCTTCGCTTCCCAAATCATAGGCGGCGGGATTAAAGACATGCCAATATCCGATCTGATCACCCGTCACCATATAGGTCACATTATTCGCGGTCAGGGCGAATGAATTAATATCGACGCGGATTTGGTTATCGGCCAGCGCGCCTTCGTCATAATTGACGACGGAGACATCTGCGAAATCTGTTTTTTCTACGAGTAAAGTCTGGGTCATCTAAAATACTCCTTCGTCGTTACAGCTGATCAGGAGCTGCCCGGCCAGCCCCGCTTTGCGGTGATAGTGAATTTTACGATAGGCGTCACAGGACACGGTTTCAAACATTACCTTTGCATTGGGGTACCGCACAACGGCCACCGCGTCCCAATCGGCCTGTCCGATTAAGACGACATTGGCCGCGCCGCCATAAATCGTCTCCGCGCCCTCGACATTGAGGTCTTTGAGCAATTGCCCAAAGGCTTTGGCATAGCGGCCATAAGCGACCTTGCCGGAGACATCCTCGCCGTCATTATAGGTCGCTTTATCCTTAAACTTGAGCAGATTGAGCATGAAGACAGGCGCGTCATCAGGCTGTTTTAAAAAGGCCTGAATCTGCTCCGGCGTCGGGTCGATGGCGTTTAGACTGCTCATGAATTATATCCCGGCGCGGGCATAATCTCCGACAGGCTGGATTCGATAATCTCATCGCTGACAAAGAAGTCGGCCATCAACGGACCGTCATATCCCGGCTGATTATACTGCGCCATGTCCGTTACGCCGTGCTCGCGCAGAACAAGTTCATCAATATAAAAATTGCCTGTATGGGCTTTGGCGTCCGAGGTCAGGATGAGATGCGCGGAGTCCGCCAGAATATCGGGCGTGCGGCTGATTTTGGCCATAGCGTCCCCGCCCAGCACATTGCGCACTGCGGCTGTATCAATTGATGTCATCGGCCACAGTGCATTGACCGCAATGCCCATCGGTTTAAATTCCTCGGCCATGCCGAGCACGCACATGCTCATGCCATATTTCGCCATGGTGTAGGCCGTGTGACGCGCAAACCATTTGGGGTGCATATCGAGCGGCGGAGCCAGATTGAGGATATGCGGATTAGCGCTATTTTTTAAATGCGGCTGGCATAATTTGGATAGCAAAAATGTGCCGCGCGCATTGACCTGGTTCATCAAATCATAACGCTTCATTGGCGTCATGGCAGTCGGCGTCAGAGAGATCGCGCTGGCATTATTGATACAAATATCAATGCCGCCAAATTTCTCGACGGCTGCATCGACGGCGCGCTGTACATTGGCTTCTTCGCGAATATCGCAGACCACAGGGAGCGCTTTGCCGCCGGCCTCTTCAATCTCTTTCGCCGCGGTATAAATCGTGCCGGGGAGTTTCGGATGCGGCTCTGCGGTCTTGGCGGCGATCACAATATTTGCGCCGTCGCGCGCCGCGCGCATCGCAATGGCCAGACCGATGCCGCGCGATCCGCCGGACATGAAAATGGTTTTTCCTTTAAGCGACATGATTTCTCCTCTAATGTAATACTCTGCGCATATGCACATAGTTGCATAGTGTCAAACAAGAGCGGCGCAGAGCCGCCATGTTCAAATGAACGGGGAATTTAAAATGGCTCTCGCCGAAGCAATCCTGGTCTGCCTGACTGACCGTCCTATGAGTGGTTACGATTTGGCGAAAAATTTCGATGCCTCCATCGGGTTTTTCTGGCGCGCCAGCCATCAACAAATTTACCGCGAACTTGGACGTCTGCGCGATAAAGGCCATGTCGCCAGCACCGAAGTGTCCCAGTCCGGCAAGCCCAATCGCATTGTACACCGCATTACCAAAGCGGGGAAAATTTATTTGCAGAATTGGTCGCAAAAACCGTCGCGCAAACCCAGCGTCAAAGATGATATGCTGGTCAAATTATATGCACTGGAAGCCGTCGATATTGACGCCCTGCGCGAACAAATTACACTTCGCATGGAGCAGCATGTCGGCCGCGCGAAAACCTTTCAAAAAATCAAAGAGCGGTTCTATGAAAATAAAGAATTATCGCTGACGGAAAAAGGCAAATTAATCGCGCTTAATATCGGGATTGAGCAAGAAGACTCGCACGTCAATTGGTGCGCGAAAATGCTGGACGAAATCGGAGCGCTGGCCCGTGAGCATAAAGTCGAGAAGCTACACAAAAACTGACGTAATATATTGCGCAAATTGCTGAACAGGGTCGCTGCCCCATACCGCGCCGAAAAAGAATATGCCGTTGACGATAATCATACACATGACGGCGAAGCTGCCGAGATCTTTGGCCTTCTTCCC
>ENA-ORXM01004590-ORXM01004590.1-marine-metagenome-genome-assembly--contig:-NODE-4590-length-11931-cov-5.081070_pt1 | contig 11931 bp, 19 predicted proteins | sample MGYA00237867_ERZ511480 | MGnify/ENA primary metagenome ERZ511480 (study PRJEB26309, sample SAMN06266103) | marine metagenome | isolation source: Algal blade | place: United Kingdom:Sidmouth, United... | reverse complement strand
GCCTCCCACCCCCAGAATGCTTGACTGGGCATTCGGTGGCGGTCCGTGCCACCTCGTCGTCTGGCCCCCCCTCTCACACGGCCAAGACAGCACGTTCGTGGCGCCAGCCCGCGCGTCAGGGGCACCCGCAGCGCGGCGCCCTAATCCGAGGCGCGCCCACCCACCCGCAGACGGCTGGAATTGGCATTCGGTGGCCGTGCGTGCCACCTCATCGGCCGGCCCCCCCTCTCAGTTGCCCGAAACGGCCATTTCTTAACGCCATGTCGCGCGTCGGGGGCGCCCGCAGCGCGGCGCGCTAATCCGGGGCGCGCCCACCCACCCCCAGATGGCTGGAATCGGCGTTCAGTGGCCGTGCGTGCCACTCTGTCGGCTGGCCCCCCCTCTCAGACGTCCCAGACGGCCATTTGTTGGCGCTACCCCGCTCGTCGGGGGCGCCTTCGCGCCCGCGGAAATATTAGGGACACCCCTGCGTAAATCACTGCCTATCTCAGTCGGCGTTAGCTAGCCGGAGAGTATTCCCTGTCGGCCGCTGCGGCCACACCATCGACGTCGCGCCACCCGCGCCACCGCCGTCGTCGTCACCATCCCCACGATCGTGCTCACCGAGACCGCGGCGCTTTTTGCAGCAGTTGCTGATCACCACCGGATTTGTTCAATCGCGTGCACACGCCCCCTTGCTTTCGCACTCCTTTTGCGGACCTCTTTGGTGCCGTCGTGCAACACCGTACCAGCGGCCGATCTGTGCATGCCTGTTCTCCTTTATCTTTCCGTTCCTTTATCTTTCGGCCCTCCTGCAGCCTCATTCTCTCATCGGCTCCTCCTCCATGGCCACGCCTCATACCTCGGCTCGGGTTGCCCAGGAGTGCGGCTCGTCTTGCTTTGCGTGATTGCATTGTACGGGAGTCGGGCTCTGCCGCGGCGAGTTCTGATCCGCGTCGCCTTTCTCACCGGTTGCTCTTGCATGTCTTCATCATGCCTGGGACCCTCTTCTTTCGTAAAGCTTCCGTCTGTTCTTTTTTTTGTCCCTCTCGTCGACTCATTGCCCTGTCCTCTTCTATCTCTATCACCTCCCGCCATGGCTTGTTTGTTTCTCTGCGGCGCCTGCTCTCGTTCTTGGCTCATCTTGTTGTGTGTGCATGCGCCGCTGCTTTGCTCCGACCACCTCCGATTGCATCGTGCTTTGCCTTCTACTTTCTTTTTGCGACCCCTAGATGCTCTGCGCCCCCCACCCTCTTTATGGGAACCCGTTCTGTTTCACACTAGCAAGGTTTTGTTCGGTCTCTGGTCTGGTGTGTCCTTCCCGGGCCTGCGTTGAGCCGGCTTACGGTGTCTCAGGGACTTTTTGACTAACGCTATGCCCGAACTCTTCTTTCTCTCGTGGCTCGTGCGCGCACCCACCGTCCTCTGCCTGGTCCACTGGCCGGGTGTGTTTCTTTTCGCTGCTGCCCTCTTCTGTGTCGCAGATGCCCCCCCGTCCACTTCATACCGTTTCTTGCATTGCTTGCAGTGTGCTTAGATTTTTTTGTGCCTGCCTCCTCCGTTCTGTCTCCGTTTCCGTTATCGTTGGTAAATCCCGGACGCGTCCCATCTCCACGTTGTCGTTGGCGCGGTATGTCATCAGCACGTGTCCCAGAGCAGTCCATGTGCGACGTTGCATCCCGCTGGTGTCAGTGCGCTTTTCCAAAGCTCTACGAAAACGTAGAGGCCCAGTCCTTTTGCATGTGCCGCAGCTTTCACGTTCTCGTGAAGCTCTCGAGGAAAGGCACATAGCGCGTACCGACCGTTGCGTCGCATGCATTTATTCTGTTACCGTGCAAACCCGTTGCATGTGCTGGGCGCACTGCCGGTGGTCTCTGACATGCAGATGGATAGTCTCGGGTGTGTGCGCGATCACTTCATACGCCGGCGCGGGCAGCTCCCATTTCTTCAACGTTAGTCTCGCGGCGAGTGGGTGTGCCTTGCCCCTCAACGACATGTCCCCGTTCCGGTGGACGCTGTCGTCAGGCTCCGCCCGGCTTGTTCGCCATGCTGTGTGCTGTGATAGCACGTGCGATGTGGCTTGACGCATCATATCAAGCTAATACATGTGAAGAGGCCCCCCTGGCACACTATACCGATTGTTGAACGTTTCCCATGCGGGCTACATGTATTTTGGAAAACTGTTGTTGCATTCACAAGGGTCTAGTGTAAATGCAACTGGCAAGACTTTGTACAGACCTGTGCAGGGAATTGGCCAGGCAGTGTCGGATATACGGACGTCAAGGAAGGAGACCGGCTCTTGGCAGCAGCCGCTGTGCCTTCATCTGCAGGCATCTGCTGCGCGCAAACCGGAACGTCTACGGTTGCACTACGACGGCGTTAGATGTCTCTCACAGAGAATTGGTGGCCCAGTCCCTGTAGCCGAGCGCACGAGGTACGCGGACGGCACACTTCGGAAGGCTTCAGCTGGCGAATCCGACGCTACTGGCAGGAAACGTCCCCAGCAATGTGCAGTCGTGCTCTGGGTGGCGTTGCGGATGCGCTTTCTGTTGCAGCATGGCATGTCATCTGTAAGTTCGCTACAGTGGTACACCGTGTATGTGAGCAACGGGACCAATGTCAGTGCTGCTGTTGAAGGGGCGCCAGTTGGGTGCGGGTCGTTTAAGAGCGCATAGCTCATGCGGGCACATCGCCGCGACGCTGTGCATCGATCCCTGCTCCTCAGCTGGTAACTACGGAGAAGCCGAGGCCTCTACCGACCATGCTGGACTTTCTGACCGTTTCTCACTCCGTTCATGTCCCGGCGCTGCTCGAATTGTTCCCTGTCGCGCCAGTCACCTCTTGCGCACGCAGCTCCCCGCTGCCTCTTCTCCGCGCACCGGCACACGCCCTCTCAGAGCATTTTCCCGCGCCGCCCCTCCCGCACGGACGGAGTAGGTGTCCGCTCGGAGCGTTAGACATACGTCATCGCGCTGATGCACTCGCCGCTGATGTGCCACATACGTGTCAGCGGCCATTGTTTGCTGAGATGCCTGGCGCCCCAAAAGTTTGGCGTGCAATGGTTCGCGCCAGAGTGGGTCGCTGACGCGGTGTGAAGTTCTACACCGCCCCATACCGACGGCCAGCCGCCCTCCAGCACAGCTTTGCGCCCAAAACGGTGCTACGCTCTGCGCCTCACTACACACAGCTTGTCGCTGAGGCAGCTCCGTCTTGGGCTGCGGCAGTGTCGCCCCCATTGTCCCTCACGACTGTTGTCTGTACTCCCCGTCAGTGCCCTCAACGCGGTTGGTGCCTCTCGTCCGGTTGACCTCCTGTACTGGCGCTAACATGAAGTTCTGACAAGGTATTGTCGTCGAGGATGTAGAACAGGAAGGGAACGAAGCGTTCGCGAGCTAAGGCCGTAGCAACATTCCTCTTAGACCCAGGAAAACCAGAGACAAATCTTGCAGCGCCCATGTGTCACAGACAAGTGTTGTAAGCCCCATGATTCAGGCTGGCTCTGTCAAAGGTTCCACACCGGCCCAGGAGGGAGTCGCACATAGCACATATGTCTGCGACCCGGGTAACGCTTCTTCCCGCATCTGTCGGTTCTGGATCTGTCTACTGGGCTACCAGCGATACCGTGGGCTTCTATTCACACATAAAAGTGCTTTGTGTTCAATACTACAGGAGTCATCAACGTTTAAAAAACAAACGGAAGCTTCCCAATCTCCCCAAGCCGGTGGCCTGCCGCCCAGGCTCTGCAACATGGTCCCTCAACACCATCCGAAACCACCGCTGACAAAAAACGGCAAAGACGCTTAAGCCGGCAACCAACAAGAGCAGCAGTAGCAGTAGCGAGCCGTGTATTGTAGAAGCAGCGGTGGTCAGCGAGGGAAGGAGCGGGGGGGAGGGGGTAGGTCTTTACAAGCGAGATGCCACGGCAGTCAGAGGGCAGCGATGGTTGTGAGGCCGGCGTACCCACGGTCAGACCGCGGTAGCTCCAGGAGGCCAGGCGGTGGCGGGCGGCGGCGGGCGCGCAGAGGCAGCGCTGAGGGGGCAGACGACATCCAGAGTAGCGGGAACCATCTTGGCGCAACGACTGTCCGTCCGGTCATCCTGCAAGCCGGGTAGCGGGCGCAGATGGCAGTCACTAAGGTTTCGTGGGCAGGAGCCTGGGCTCGGACAGCCGTCAGAGGGAGAGGGGGCGTGAAAAGAGGCAGACACGAAGCAGGCCATGGCTCTTATTGAGGGGAGCAGCCCTCGGGAGAGGGACCACGAGTAAGTGGCGGCGGCTTGGTGGGGATGAAAGGGGGAGAGAGTTCCTGGATGCTTTCAGCACGCTCCAGACGGCTGTAAATACGCAACAGGGAAAGCGCCCTGAATTGGGCCGAGCTGCGGCCGCGGAGAGCGATCGCGGCCAACGCGGGGATAGGGTCAGAAGGGGGGGCGGCACTCTCGGCACTTGGGTTTGCGGGCCGGGTAGTGGGGCGCGCCACCGGGGCGGCCACGTCGCCGGCCGCCAGCCCCTCCGCCGGCGATCAAGCGTACTGGCCAAATATTTGTATTCTCTCTGTACACTGCTGTACAGTCTTTCTCCGCTGCTGGGCACCCTTTGTGACAGTCACACTCCGCTTACGTGGCACCTGATTTGTGTTTGTGGCCGACGATCGCGGACAGGAGTCAGGCTTCATCGCAGGCAGAGGCCGGTAGATATACTTTCGAAGCCAAGCAGCAGTGACAGAAAGAAAGGACGTCGCAGGAAACGAGAAAGACTGCACCCCTCCGACGCTGCGCCAATCCGATCTAGAACGCTATGTGAACATGCAACTGAGATTCGCTTCCCAACTCTTGAAATGCAACGGCTCCTTGTCTCTTCATTGCTGGCACTCTCGCTCTCGGTTGGCGCCGTAGGTGCCCATTCAACCTCTCGTCCGTAGTTACATCACGTAAAACGCTGATTGCATCCCAAGTGCATGACACGGACCCTGGTCATGACTGAGCGCCGTGACGCACCTGGTGTGTCCAAGTACGGGATAGGTGGCGCTCACTGGCCGCTGTCTAATCCAGCGCATTTCTTGCCCTGTATAACTGCCTCTAGGCTCCGTCCGGGCTGCGTTGGCCGCCGCCGTCTCAGCGGCTGTTGCCTCCACATTGCAGTTATTTTCAAGAAGCAGAAAGGGCGACAGCCCCATGCCCTTCTCCAAAGCCGCCTCTGCTAATTGCGCTCCAGCTGGCGGTAACCAAAAGGCAGCTCACGCTGACGTTCAGCGTGCGAGCAGCGTACCCCACGCGCAGCCCAAAGAAGAAGCGCAGAGAGAACCGCCTGGTCTCCAGCTTGGCCACCCGGACGGTAACAGCAGCTCCTGGCCCCTCGAAGTACTCAAATGATATGGCAGCGACACTCGACGCTACGAGCATGCATCCGCCATCTGAAATGGTGAGCTGCCCCATCCCATCCTGCTACGGCCAGAAGGTCAGGTCGAGCGGCGCCGCGGGCGTGTCCGGTGACCTCGCAAAGCACTTGGAGGGAGCCAGCTCCGCTTCCTCAAACTTGCCAACCTGAGACGCTCACGCTACAAGCGCGCCCATCACAGCCACTAGCATCACAGCACCTCCATCGTCACCGAATGCGTCGATAACGTGCGCGGAATGAAGTGGTGGCAGCCGCAGGGAATGCACTCGCGCAGGTTGCTGTCGTCGTCGGCGTCGATGAAGCCCGGGCAGTCCGTGTTGCCGCCCCCGACATCGGCGCCGTTTTAGTCACCGTAAGTGTCGTCTTTGATGATTGGTGACGCCGCCCACCCTTAGGCAGAATCCGCGTTGCCGCCCTGCGCCGGCCGCACCTGCGCCATTGCATACGGGGCAGGACATGAGGTGGAACGCGCATTTTCAGGCGAGAAAGAGGATGCCCTCTCCTTGCGGCACCTCCCACTGAGCACCACATCGTGCAAGAGGCCCTAAACTGCGGTAGATATTCTGCCGTACTTCAGCATTGGCGATGTCAGTGCGGACGCAGACGGGCGCATGTCTCGCCCGAATGACCTACGACCATCTCTCAAAGCGTTACCGGCGTCCAATTTGTCTGGAGTCCGGGCACCCTGTCGGCGTCCTGTGCCCCAGATTTTTTAAGCAGATGGAGCACCGCGCGCGCGATCTCGTGGCCTCTAGCTACCGCCACCGCCGTCGCGACGGCATTGGACGCCAACGGCCCCACGAACCCTATCAGCAAGAAATGATGCACAGGAGCCCCATCCGCAGGCGTGGTGGGCCGCGGGCAGAGCCACACATGGCTGACCGGATGTTCGCCACAACTGAAGCCACAGGAAAGCCGTGCAAAGGACCCGCGCCGGGACCGCAAGCGGTCGTGCCGTCCAAGATTTGGCCGACAGCCGCCTCTACAGGTTCCATAGTCGCCAGTCCTGGCGGAGCAGCCGGAAAGGACCGCCGCACTGCCCTCCATACGGCACGCGCGCGGGAAGCAACAAGCGCACCCAGCAGCCTGAGCGCTTCGGAGCAGCGGCGCCTGCTTCCCGCCAGACCCCTATTCCACCCTTTAACGCGTACCATGCGCAGCCTAGTGCTCGGCTGGCGAATGCGGACGCCAGTGCCCACACACAATGCACATAGAGATGCGACCGCCGAGCGGCTGGAAAAGTGAGAAAGGCTGGGGACACCCAGCAGGCAAGCGACAAGGAGGTTCGGCGTTGGTGGCGCCGCGGACACCGGCATGATGGTGTCTCCGGCAGTCTCGGGGGGCTCGCCCAGCACACAGACGTTGCTGTCTCAAGACGTCACCGCGAAGTCCCCGTCGCGGAAAGCGAAGACGCGCGCTGCGGAGCTCAGCGTCGCGTGAGCTTTCTTCTGATCCACCAGCCTGCGGGAACATGCTTCAGAAGCGAGCAAAGAGCCCAGAGTCACATCCACTCAGCCGCATTCCGCGACACCGGCTGCACTCGCGCGAGCTCATGGCCGACTACCGTCCGCCTCGCGGGAGGCTTCGAAGAGCTAGGGGGGTAATAGACGCCACGAGCGCCGGTAGCGCGTCAAAAGTGCGCCTCAGCACGAGCCGGAAGACAGCGCGCCTCCCTCCTACTCGGATTGCTACCATTAACACTCATTGGGTGGAAGGGAATGTGGACGTCGGGGAAGATTCAGCATTATCCCGTGTGCCGGCCGCGACGACCCCAGCCGCGTCGTCTTTGTGGTCAACGTGGGTTATGCCAGCCCGTGCACTGCTTAGCGACTTTGGCGGTGGGTTTCTCTGCCCTCTCCCTGCTTAGAATAGGGATGGGCGTCGCATCGCCTCTCTTGCAGCAGCACTCTTCCGTTCTGCCCGTTATGAACCAGGCAGTACCGTCGGCAGCAGTGCCGGCTGCCGGCCAGCCGAAGTGGCGTCACACACATGGTAGGGCAGCACATCTTGTGTGTGCGCGCGCCAGGTGCGCCGAAAGTGTGCACACCATTACGTTGACTCTAGATGTGGCGCTGCATCTGCCGAATACACATCCCATAAAGGTTGGCCAGTTGAACATGTGGGCCACCGACGCCGACGCCGCACCCATCACCTTCGCCTCTTGACGGTGACCCATGGGCATCAGCGTGTGCATGGTGCAATAAGGCTCGTAGGAGCGTACGGGGCGAAGCCCAGTGGCGGACGGCGCTACCAAGAGCAGCCTGTGGCGTTGCCGACGCCCCATAACTGCTGCAGCTCGATAAGGGCGGCGGTCACATTGGACACCGTGTTCGCGGTGGGCACAAACGCCACAATATCATCGAACCTGCCTGCATGTGTTCCTCAGATTGGAAGTGCTCGCACACACAGCCGAGCGTCCGAGACCCCACATGCACCAACACCATCAGCCTCAGAAGCTGTCAGCGGCGGCACGGACGGGTCCGGCGTTCCCGCAGTGGGTATTTCACAGTCGTGGCACCAGAAATACTGCCGGCCGCCCGTGCGGCTCTGAGCCGTACAGGGTATGCCGCACGTTGGCGCGGTGAACAGCTCTCCGGGATGAGCCGCACGCGCAATCGCGTGATATGATTCTTCATGTGGCGACCACAATCAACGTGTCCGTGGATCGGCAGCCTGCAAGTATGCAACGCCTGAGCACTCCGAATTCATGCACTCCAGAAGAGCTGGGGTGCCCGCGCAGGAGCGCGGACAGACGTGCATCTGTGGTATCACATTGGCTGAAACGGCATTCTTTTGCATCCCACGACGGTTGCCAATTCGTCTAAGCTATACCGCAAGTCCCAGGCCTGCGGGGTTTCGAATGTACGCAAGACGCCAGCATGCTAGTGTTTATGACGTTGTGCGTCTGATGGAGTCTGTGGACAACTGCGAGCTCTTGTTGGTGGACCAAGACACTGTGAAGGGCCTCAACAGAGCTGCCCGACAGGGGCCCTCGAATGACTAAACCTGAGTTACTGCCACGAGCGAAGCAGAGACGGCCGCACTGGCCGTGTAGTTCCATTCTGCTCCCAAGGCAGTACACTCGGAACTCCATATCCGAACTTGATGACCGCAGTCTACTTTTCCGCGTGTCGTTGTGCCCTCGGTACTGCTTTGAGCTTATTTTTCAGTTCATTCAGTTTGGGGGGACCACAACTCGCTGACTACTGCTCTTAAGGCGTAACACACTCGCTCTGGCGGCAACGACAGTCAGCGCACTGAGGGACAACGACGGGGACGGTCTCGACGCAGAATGTTTGACGACACTGCCCGCGGGCTGGCCGTCGCCTGGGTCCTGTTCGAGGGCGTCACCAAGACGGCAGCGGCACGGCGACTATGCTGCAACCGCGCGACCGTCTCGGGATAGATCAACGCGTACATCGAGTCGGGCGAATGGTGGCCGGACCCTGTCATCCGCAACCGCACGCCGAGAACATTCTGGTCGATTCTCACTTCCTGCGCGCAGTAGACGCTGTCGTGCGGTCGGACCCTGAGCAGTTTATTGGAGAAATAAAGGACGTCTTTGAGTTTCTTTCCACACTTCCTGGCCACCGGGCCTCGTAAAAGGCTTCGACTGCGACGCTGGACAGGGTGCTGCGAGCAATCAACTTCTCGTACAAGCAACTATACCGCATGTGCCGGGAGCGTGACCAAGCCCGCCGCGAGGAGTTTGCGCGCATACTCTTAACCATCCCGACGCGGTGTGTCGTGTCAGTCGACGAGACCCACAAGGACGGTGGAGATTTGCGTCGTCGCAAGGGACGGTGGCGAAGGGGGGAACGCTACGAATGCCTATCTCGCAGCAGCAAGGGGATGCTAAGGACGTCTACTATGATGGCAGTTTGTTCCCAGACCGGGGTGCTGCACGCTGTGACTACACCGACGCCACCAGCTGAAAACTCATCTGACTGGGTCGTCTTCCTTCATGGTCTTTTTTCGGCAATGAACCGGTTCGTTTCGGGGCTTCCGTGGACAATGCATGCGAGCTGGTGTGTTATACTTTTTGACAACGCCCCCATCCACACAGCGGCCGTTGAAGACTTCATCCGGGCCTGTGGCGTGTTTCCTCTTCGACTGCCTCCCTACAGCCTCGAGTTCCAGCCTATAGAGGAGGTCTTCAGCGAATTCTCCTTCGCCCTGAAGTCGGCTCACCACAACTACCCTGGCTCTGCCGAGGCGTTCTTGCATGCTATTGCCATCTCTTCTTTGGACGCCAGCAGTATCGCGTCTCACTTCACACACTGCCTGATGGAAGCCGTCCGCAATGTTCCTGAGCTTGGGGGACCAGGAGGAGTGTTTGCCGATGCCATTACGGCTCTGCCCTTGGAGAGGGAATAGGAACAGTCTTCATGTCAATCAACACTATTGCAAACTGGCGGCGCAACGGGTACCATCGTCAACGATGCGACGCCACCCAGGCCGCCACAGCGTCTCGCAACCCCAGGGGAAGACTGTCTAAGTCTGGATGCGGTCCTCCCTCTGGCCCCCACTCGCTCAGGACCAGCCCAACAACCTCCGAAACCGCCACGGAGGAGCCCTCCACAGTGTGCCCTCGGAGAAAGTTGCGCCTCATTCCCGCGGCCGCCTTTCGCTCAAACTCGATGCGGTCGGGATCAGACTCTTCCCCAAAGATGAAGTCGCACAAGCTGCTTGTCAGAGCAGACGCACCCATTTTCTGCAGCGGAGAGGGTGGCGGACGCTCGGATGCAGGAGGCCGGGGTGGCGCAGGGGCCGACGCCGGCTCGCCACCAGTGTCCTGGCCGTCGGTTCCAAACCGAGCATTCCTGTGTGTGGCAAAAGTGAAGTGTGCCACCGAAACTACGGCCAGGGGCAGAAACCAGTCAAGTGTGTTAGAGCATTGTCCAGCGCAGCCCAGACTACGCAACGGGCGCACGTTATGCAGGTGCTGCACCGTAGCCTCAGGGAAAACGACAACAATATGAAGCAAGACAAGGTGGCTCACAACTTACACTCGAGGTGAACCAGCTGGCCCACTCAGCTGTCCCAGCCGGATCGCGACATTGGCAGCTTGCTCGTTGCGCTTCTGGCGCGCCCGAGACGAGAGGGCCTTGTGGATGGCCCCGGCCAACTCTGCTGAGTTAGGCACTTGTCCAACGCTTGAAGAGCCAAAACTCTCGCCCGCTTGCATCGCGCCAGCGTAAAGCCTGGCCTCCCGGGGGTCCAGCTCAGCGCGGAGCCCGCGAGCGTACTCACGGTGGAAGGTTTCACCCTGGGGATTTCGGGCGACGGCGGCGCGAGCGTTGGGTCCCGAGTGCGCGTCCAGGGCCCGGTCCATCACGTCAGCGCGACCTCCCGCTGTCAGGTCCACCACATCCGGCTGCAGCGCTGCGGCACGCTGCCGCCCAATGGCGTGATCGGCGTCTGCGGCCGCCGTCGACTCGAGCCTTGCGGCCGTAGCGGCGCGTGCAAGATGAACAGGCTGAACTTGTGCACACACCATGAATTCGACTGTGTACGTGGCTTGGCGTAGTTTGCGGATAGAGCGCCGGCCAGTTGGCGACACCTTGAGCTCATACGCCTTGGCGAGAGACATCGTGATGGGGAGGTGTCCCTGCTTTTGGCATAGTGTGCAACTGGAAACAAAGACAATCAACGGACAGACTACCGCAAGACAAACATTGGGAACCCGCGACACCGGTTAGACAGACGCTTGCAATCAACAAAGAAGACCGAGCATTTCACACCCAGACTGTCCCACAGCTCTGTGCGAGCACCGAAGACGTCGCCCGAAAACTTACAAAGACTTGGTGGTACACTTCTGCTTGGCGGCCTTCCCCGCGCAGGAACAAGACTCCGTCTTGAACTCTGAGGGAGCCGCTGGGCTTGACGTGCATTCTCGGTTGAAAGCACTGCAGCTCTGAATGTTATGGCCTCGCTCTTTCTCGTACCGGGGACGATACGAACAGACGGTGCAGCAATGACCATTGTCACCGTCGCCTGCACCGTCCTCTGAATCAGAGTCGGACGCCCCAGCCGCCGCAGGTGTCAGCGGCGTCCTAAAAACAGGCCGCTCAGACGTCTGTGCGCCAATAGCGGGCGCGATAGCAACTGCCCGACCGCCTGGGGCAGGCCTCTCGCGATGGCGAGCGCCAGCCGTTGTGGCACCACCACTCTCCACTCTAGGCGCGGCCAACGTCTCGCCGGCCACAGTTGTAATTTCGTTGGCCCGTGCCATTTGGGGTGCGCGACGCGGAGCGCGCGTGGCGGGGATGGAAAGATGGTATTGGAAGAAAGTCGTGGTGGTCAGTGCGCAGACGGCGGAGGGCTGGTCTCTGAACGCTAGCAGCTGATGAACAAGAAATACGGCTAATAATGTTCCTCCTAATTGTAGCACAGCCCGATTACAGAGACAGGGCCTTTCGCGACCACCCTGACGCCAAGTCGCAGCTGTCATCCAGGTGACGCTATGCTTGATTAGACATTTTCGTTTAGCCCCACCTCCCAGGACCCTCTCGAACGTTGGTGCCCTTCGGTGACTGGGAACGCACACGTGCGTG
>ENA-ORXM01004588-ORXM01004588.1-marine-metagenome-genome-assembly--contig:-NODE-4588-length-11933-cov-7.996964_pt1 | contig 11933 bp, 15 predicted proteins | sample MGYA00237867_ERZ511480 | MGnify/ENA primary metagenome ERZ511480 (study PRJEB26309, sample SAMN06266103) | marine metagenome | isolation source: Algal blade | place: United Kingdom:Sidmouth, United... | reverse complement strand
CGGAACCGACGAAGAACGTCTCGATTCGTTCTCCGGCTTCGGTCGCCGCCGGCACCTCTGTGGGCTCTTCGGTTGGTCCTGGCGTGGGTTCCGGCGGAGTAGCGGCATTGGTCACGTCATCATCACTACCGCATGCGCTGGCAAAGAGTGCAACAACAAGCAAGAGGCATGCGAGCCGGGTAACGGTATTCACTTCTGTCTCCTTCATATTTCGTCATCAACTTTGACGTTCAAGCTCGGTGTCGTGGTTCCCGCGATCACAGCCACCTCCGGTGCAAGCGCCTCGACGTGGAACTGTCCCGCACCGCGCCGCACAACTAGTGTCGTCTCGATGTCAGATGTCACCACAGTGAAGCAGCGCAAGGCTGCGTTCCCCATCGGGGTGGTGATCACCGTTGGTGGCATCTTGACGGCGGTCTCGCTGGGCATTCGTTCCACATTCGGTGTGTTCCTGGATCCGGTGGTCGAGGGCGTACTCGATGGCGTGCAAGGACCATGGGGCATCGCCATTGCCGTCCAGAGCATCATGTGGGGCATAAGCCAACCCGTCGCGGGCGCCGTATCGGACCGCTACGGCGGTGCCGTGACGTTCGCCGGTGGCACGGTGCTCTACACCGTTGCCCTGCTGCTCATGTCGACTGCTCAGAGCGCGTTCATGATCATCCTGGCCGGAGGGTTCCTGACCGGCATCGCCGTCGGCGCAGCCAGTTTCGCCGTCGTCCTGTCGGCGGTCGGGCGCATGGTCAGTCCAGCACGCCGGTCGATGGCATTGGGGATCGTGAGTGCTGCTGGATCGTTGGGCCAGTTCATCCTGGTCCCGCTGGCCCGCGTCCTGATCGACCGCTGGTCGTGGCAGCAGGCATTCGTTGCTTTCGCAGTCGTTGCGGCTGCAACGATCGTGCTGACGCCGTCGTTGCGCGGCAGCGCTCGTCACTTCTTCCCAGAGCCAGCCGAAACCGCCACCGATCGCACGCTGCGCCAGGAACTTCGCCGTGCCGCCCGAGCCAAGCCGTACCTGCTGCTCAATGCTGCGTTCTTCGTGTGTGGATTCCATGTGACGTTCATCGGCGCCTACCTACCTCGCTATGGCGAAGATCTTGGTCATGAGGGCACAGCTACCACCGCACTGGCGCTGATCGGATTGTTCAACGTGTTCGGTTCACTGGCGGCCGGCGCTCTTGGGGGTCGCTACTCGAAGACCAAGCTTCTCGGCGGCATCTACGCGGCGCGCGCCGTTGTCATCGCGACGTACATTCTGCTGCCACCCGATCCCGCGTTCACCCTGCTGTTCGGTGCTGCGATCGGCCTGCTGTGGCTGTCGACCGTGCCCTTGACCTCGGGCATGGTCACCGAGCAGTTCGGTACCACCCACTCGGGTGCGCTCTTTGGTGTGGTGTTCTTCTCACACCAACTCGGCGCCTTCGGCGGCGCACTCGGCGGGGGTTGGGCCCATGACCGCTACGGCAGCTACGACCTAGTGTGGTGGATCGCCGTGGCGCTCGGTGTCGCCGCCTTACTCATCCACCTGTCGATCGAAGAAGGCCCCATTCAGGACCCGCCACCTGCACCTGCCCGCAGCGGCGGCTTGCTTCCCGCCGGTGGCATGGCAAGTGTGATGCTCGTGGTCGGAATCGGCGCGGCGTTACTGCCTGCGTTCTCCGCCTCGGCAGGCGACGACCTGGAGAGCATCATGGGTTGGTGCTTCTCGGTGATCGAGTAGCCGACGGTTCGTGTGGCCGGCCACCGCTATTCAGCGGTCGAAGCGGCTCTCGTAACCCATGCGCATTGCGGGAACGAAGAATTGTTCGGTGTAGTCGTAGACCGCCGCCAGCATGCGGTCGATCAGGTCGGCATCGACGTGGCGATTGTCGACCTGGCCCCGCAGATACACGGCGTTCTCGCCCCCGATGACGAACTGCAGCGGGTGCATGGTCTTGTTGCGCACCAACAGGTGCTCGAACAGGGCTTCGCGATTCTCTTCGGGCTCGGGCATGAAGTAGCTCTCGACCACCAGCGTGCGCTGCCCCAGCGTGTACTCGGCGCTGAAGTGCTGCTTGGCTTCGCCGTCGATGCGCACGTACCAGAACGGGTTGTCGATCTCACCTCGCTCGACCGCAGCAACAGCGTCGATCTCGCCGAGCGCCGTTTGCAGCGTGGCGTCGATCACCGATTCGATCGCTCCGAGCTCGGTTGCGTCGTGCAGCGCGGACATCAGCAGCTCACCGGCTTGCGCGATGCCAGATGGGCGTACAGCTCTCGCAGGTGCAGTGCGGTGTCGAGCCAGCGGTAGTTCTGCGCCCGTTCGAACGAGGCCATGGCCAGCTCGGCTGCCAACATGGGGTGGCTGAAGATCTGGTCCATGTAGGTCGCAAACACCGACGGGTCGCGTCCCGCAACCAGGAACCCGGTCTTGCCGTGATCGACCAGCGTGAGAAGGCCACCGACGGACGAGGCAACGACCGGGGTACCGCATGCCGCGGCTTCGAGTGCGACCAGACCAAAGGACTCGCTGCGGCTCGGCACGATGCAGATGTCGGCTGCTCGATACCAGCTCGACAACAAGTGGTGCGGCACCGGCTTCTCGAAACGCACCCGAGCCTGGAGGCCGTGCCTGGCAATGGCCTGCTTCACGAGCGCCAGTTCCTGTTCGCCTTCGCGTCCACTGGGGCCGCCGACGATGACCAGCTGAGCGTCCTTGTTCTTCATGCGGCCGAGTGCTTCGGCGGCCACCGACACGCCCTTGAGCGGCTGGATACGACCGACGAAGAGCACGGTGGGCTTGTCTTGGAGACCTACGGCTTCGCGAGCCGCCGACTGCATCCCCGGCGAGAAGATCGCGTGTTCCACGCCGGGCACGACAAAGCTGATGCGTTCTGGCGGCGTGTCATAGAGCCGCCGCAGCCAATTCGCTTCGGCGACACAGCTGGCGGTCACGGCGTCGCTGCACGCAATTACCTCGGCTTCTGCATGGGCCCGACGCTCGGGTTCGTGGTCGCCGGTTTCGGCCTTGACCCGGGCCAGCGTGTGGAATGTGGTCACCAACGGAACGTCGAGGCGATGTTTGATGCGATGCCCGGCGACGCCAGAGAGCCAGTAGTTGGCGTGCAGTACGTCGACGCCTCCTTGCTCGATGATGTCGGCTTGAACCTTGTCGGCGAACTCGTCGACGATGTCGTAGAGCTCTTCCTTCTCGAGGTCATAGGGCCCGGCGGGGATGTGCACGACGCGCACACCCGGCTCGAGTTGCACCTCTGCCGGCAGATCTGGGTGCCATGCTCGCACGTAGACGTGCACGGTCGCTCCGGTATGGGCGAGGTGACCGACCAGCTCGCGTATATAGACGTTCATGCCGCCGCTGTCGCCCGATCCAGGTTGGGCCAGCGGCGAGGTGTGTAACGACAGCATGGCAATGCGAGTTGCCGTGTCTGGTGCGCCCGAGGTCACGCCGTAACGGTATCTCGCGTGGTGTCTGGTCCGTAAACCCCTACCAGCATTGTCGTGAATTGGGTCGGAAGCCATCTTCACTCGGCTTGGGGTGACGAGCGTGCCCGAAACGGCCATCCGATCACCCCAATCACCAACACCGCAGTATCAGGGTCAGCAAAACCCTCAATGGGCATTTTGATCGCCCCAACGAGTGGATCGGGTCAGCCGCCGGAGACGGGCGGGAGGATGGCGACCTCGTCGCTGTCGGTCACGGCGGTGTCGCGCTCGGCGGGTTCGCCGTTGACCCACGTCTTGCACGTGGGGATGAGGGCGCTGAAGTGATCTCCGAACGTGTCGCAGGCGGCGTCGACGACTTCGCCCACGGTCGAACCGTCGATGGTGATCGAACGCTCACCGCCAGCAGCTTCTCGCACCGAAGCAAACAATCGCAATGTGGCCATGGCTGCCAGGCTAACGAAGCAAGCCCTGCATGATCGTTCGCCTCCGATAGGTTTGTCACCAGTGAGAAGTGCAGTGGTGCAATGACCGAAATCCTGATGGTGCGACACGGCCAGTCCGAGTGGAACGCTCAGGGACGCTGGCAGGGCCAGGCCGACCCGCCACTGAGTCAGCTGGGCCTCGACCAAGCCGAAGCCGGTGGCGCCTACCTGGCCAAGCTGCACCGCGAGCTGGCCTTCGATGGCATGGGTTCTTCTACGCTCGATCGGGCCGCCACCACCGGTGATGTCATTGCCCGCCATCTCTGCTTCGACACGCCGTTTCGCACCAGCAACCTCGCCGAACGAAGCGCGGGCGAGTGGAGCGGCCTGACACGCGACGAGATAGAGGTGCAGTACCCCGGCTATCTCAAGGCCCGCAAGTTTCCGAATGGCTATGAGAGCGACGACGAGCTACTGCCCCGCATTCGCCGAGGATTGCGCGAAGTCGTCGACAATGTCCCCGGCGATCGTCTGATCGTGACCGCACACGGCGGGATCATCTACTGCATCGAGAAGAGCGTCGGACTGCCATTTCGCCATATGCCGAATCTGGGAGCGCTGCGGTTCGACTTCGACGAAGACAACGATTTCACCATGGGCGAGCGCATCGAACTGCTTGTCGACTTCGACGGCGAGTCGACCACACCCGGCCAGATCTAGCCGGCCCGATCTAGCCGGCCCAGGGTCAGCGGTCCTGGGTCAGCGAGGCTGTTTGGTGCTGGCGCAGCGGGCCAGCATAGGCCGACTTTCGAGCTCACCTGCAGCCTGGGCGGCGTCACAGGTCTGGCACAATGTGGCCGAGTCACGCGCCAGGCATTTCAGCACTAGGTCGGTGTCGTTCAATTCGTTCTGAACCGTGTCCAACCACTCACCATCGGGGCGGGTCGCCAGATCGATTGCACTCGACGGGCGCTCGGTGGCAACCGTTTCGTCGGCGGCAGATTCGCTTGGGTGAGACTGGTCTTGATTCACCTCGTGACCCTATCCAGCCAATGTGTCACTAAACCGGACCACACGCGTCAAAGTCCCCGGTACGATCGATTCGCCTCCGTGGCGCAGCTGGTTAGCGCAGTGGACTTTTAATCCATTGGTCGTGGGTTCGAATCCCACCGGGGGTACAAATGTGTTGTGGATTACACAACGGCCTGCTCGCCAATGTATAGATGCCGGCGCACGAAGTCGAGTCCGCCAGCGGTTTGCTGCCGGAGGGCGAACTTGTGCCAGTCGTCTCCAACTCTCGTTGACGCATGGGGCGGGTGGCTCTCCCAAAGTTCACGGACTGACCCGGCCTCATCGGCACACCATGGTTCAGAAGAGATAGCCCGCCGGTAGCAGTCAGCCACGATCCTTCCGTTGACGAATCCGACTTCCGGCGCTGTCAAGCGGCGGCGGTCCAGAAGAAGGGTGTCGGAGGTAACGGCCACGAAACTTCACGAGGCCAACCTACGTTGCGTGAGTGGTCGAACTTCGGCGATTCGCTCGTAGTCGCCGTCGACATGAACGACTCCGAGGTCGTTGTACAACGCAGTCTCGGTGATCATGAGATCAGGAATCGCCACACGGTGCCACATGCCGTGATGGTGGGCAAGGTCACGCTGCAACGCTTCGGAGCGGTCTAGAAGATCAGCGGGTGCTTCGGCCTGATGCAGTCCACGACTTAGCTGCTCTGCCAATAGGTCATAGTCGGTAGCCGAACGCGCCGAGTACAGCTGCTCAAGCCGACCAACAGGACAGATCCAAAGCTGTCCTGCGAGCTCGCCAAGACTTGTTGCGATCTCCGGCTGGCCGATCCGGGCCGCAGCGCTCTTGTCCAGCAGCCAGCCCTTCACTTCCACATCTCATCGCTAGCAAGAACATCGAGATCGATCCGCTGAGCGAACTCGTCAAGAAAACTCTGCTGCTTTTGACTCGCGACTGTTGCAGCCTCGCGCCCCGCCTGCACCGATCGGCGAAGCGCTTCCTCAACAGTTGCACGGATCGTGGTCGTCCCAAGAACCCGCTTGGCCTCATCTATCAGAGCATCGTCTATCTCGATCGTCGTTCTATGCATACACAAAGCCTACGCTATGCATGTGTATTCCCGCCGAGCTTTCTGCATGCGTCTCGAATCAAAGGGTTCAAATGGTTTCGACCGCCCGGGATTGTGTCGTTTTCCCCTAGCAACGCCGGCGCGCTCTCGGCGTGTCACTCAGCTCGGCCAACGATGGGATTATCGAGCGGTCCCGACTCAACTGGTGCGACTTTGTTCGCCGGCAGTGCGGCGCGAGCCAGATCGTTGGGTTCCGTCGTTATGCGCCGACCACGCCCGAGCTCCGTGCCAGAGACGCAATAAGGGAGACGGCCGCTGAACGAATTGCAATAGTGTCGAGTCATGTTCGAAGTTTCAGAGGCGACTCCAGATGAAATCGACCAACTGGTTGAGCTAGAGATCGCTCTCTTTGCCGAAGACGCGGGACGTCACGATCCCTTTGCGGATACGACTTGGCCATCCCGCGAGGGCCGAAAAGACTTCGAGAACTTGATGGGTTCGCCAAACTGCATCGTCATCGCAGCCCGTGGGTCTGACGAGGTGGTCGGCTTTCTCGCTGGATACACACAGAAGTCCTCGCCGACTCGAAAGGCGGTGGAGTACGCGGTGCTGCGATCGATGTATGTCTGTCAAAGCGCACGCAGAAGTGGTGCAGCGACGATGTTGGCCGAGCGATTCTTGGGCTGGGCGAGCGATCGCGGTTGCGCTGAGGCTCACGTTGACCACTACGCCGCGAACGAGGGAGCCGCTGCGATGTATGAGCGATGTGGCTTCATCGCACGCAGCACGTCGCGAGCTGTGGATCTCTCACCAACATGAGGGTGGGCTTGGTGCGCCGCTCCATAACGACCACGCAGAATCACGACCGCCGCTAACCGCCGACCACTCGGTATCGGCCCTTATCCCGTGCTCCATATTCGCGGTGCAGCGAGACTCCTCATACGGCCCGCTGCCGTTCTCTGACCGGTCCACGGTCAAAGGGAGAATGCGACCAGATCAAGACTGGAGGATCGTTGGCCCGGCTAGTTCGACATGTTCTCGTGTCCAGGCTCGCGAGTGGATCGGTGCGTCCGGCCACACCTTGCAGCACTTACCCGACCGCCAGTACCGATCGATCTCGATTCCGGTGAGCTCGACTGCACCGTCAGGTGCTAGCTGACCAGTGACCACGAACGCGCGCACGACCGTGCCTGATCCAATGAGCACCCTGTAGTCCGAGCGGCCACGAATCAGCTCAGGCAGACGGTCCCAGTCTTCGGCAAAGCGCTCGACGATTGCGAATAGCTCGTGGCTCTGGAAGTCGTAGCTGCTCGGCTCGCCGTTCGGGCCGCGTTCGTCTCCGAGCTGCGAATCGAGTTCCTCGAAGAATGCTTGCGTCGCCCGGACCTCGCGGCGCAAGTCGCTCAAGCGGACTGCTTGCCTTCGGTTTCACCAATGCGAAGCTCGACCTTGCGACGGGCCCTCTCGATCAGGTCCAGCGGAGCATCATCGAGGTCCCACACAATCGACTCATCGAAGATCTTCTTGCGCTCAGCCGGGGTCATCTCATCAAGCTCGGCGGCGGTCCAGATCTTCCTCTCCATGACTTCCAACCTACCGCAACAGTGCGACACTCTCGATCAGATTGGTTAGACCAGGGTTCGAATAGCGTCCCATCAGGGGTACAAAAGTGTTGTGGATTCCACAACGAATACAGGGCGCAACGCGTACCAGGATGAATAACTGCCACCGATCTCTCCCTCGTCGTTCACACGAGTCCGACGTCGCATCAGGGGCTCCCGCTCGGTCAGCAGTCCGCTAGGGCTCGAAGCGCCCGACAGATTTCATCGATTTCATCGACCTGGAGTTCACCCGCCCGTTGTGTAAGGAACGACCGTCGAATTGGCTGAAGATTATCGAACGAGGCCACACATTCGTCTGGCAGTCCATGAGTCTCACCCAGATTGACCTCAGTTGGGATCCGGCGAATCGTGCGAGTTACCGGAGCCACGACAACCCAAGTCAGAACCGATACGGCATCGCTTCTCGTCACAATCAGCACTGGCCGCCGCTTGTCCTCAGCTTCAGCCCACCAGACCTCGCCCTGACTTGGCGTCACCGCTACCAGGGCTCCTCAGCAATCATTCGCACCGAGGACTCATCCGCCCACCCAACCTCTGCTTCGTCTTGCGGGAGATCTCGATAGCCACGGGCGATCCTCGCTCCGATCTCATCACGACGACAGCGATCGACAAGCCGCTCGAGACCAAGCCGCACGGCTTCAGAACGACTGGCCACGATCCCAGCCTCGACGAGTTCGTCAACCGCTGCCGCAAGCCGGTCTTCCACTCGAGTCACCAATTGAGCCATGCGCCGAGCATAACAATCAGCATTGCGTGTTGCAATGCAGCATCAGACACCGAGAGTGCCCGCCTCGTCCAAGAGCGCTACCGCCGCCTGCAATAACTCAGATTGACTCACGAAATCAGATTTGCCAGGGCCTCGCCGTGCAAAATCCGCAACCACTCCCGATGCACTTCATCGGCGTTGAAGTCCGGGTTCCGATGGACAATTCCCGCAAGCGTGATCTGCTTGGCCTCTTCTGCCATTTGCATCGAACGCTCAACACGCTCTCCACCGGAGAGAGACGAGTACGCCGCCACATACAAGGAATGCGGTTTTTTCAGGTTTCTGGAATGTTCTCTGCCCCCTACCTGTTGAGGGGGTGCGGACGAAAGGTGGCCATGGCCACATCCCGCAAACGTCGCCCCAAGAGCGCCGAACTGATCAAAGAGGCACGAAATCGAGCTACGCCGCCCGACCGCCTCCGAGAGCTTGCAGTACACCCCGAAACCCGTTCTGTCCTTGCTCGCAATCCGCTCACACCTGTAGATCTGTTGTGGCAATTCGCCGAGACGGGTCCCGTGGGTGTCGTGCGAGCAGTCGCCACCAGTCGCCATACTCCCGAAGATCTTCTCGTCGAGATTGCAGAAACCGCCGACGTCCGCATTGCTCGCTCCATGGCCAGCCGAAGCAAGCTGCCAGATCGCGCCTGTGTGCAGCTCGCCGGCTCTGCGCACTACACCGTGCAGTGGGCGGTCGTGCTGCGAAAGCAGTTGCCCGTTGCGGCCATCGACGTGCTGGCTCGCAACCCCGAGAGCAAGATCCGACGCAAACTCGCGAGCCATCCCGATGCGCCGGCTGATCTGCTGCGAGAGATCGCTGCCGATCCTGACCCCACATGGGCGATCGACGTGCTGCACAACACCAATGTCGACGAAGCAACGGTTGCGGCCCTGGCGTCTCATGGGGATCCTGCGGTCAGGACCGCTGCCATCGAAGCCCAGGCTCGGCGCAACGGCGACGGCGCCGAAACCGCAGCGGGCGAGACTGCGGATCAGGCAGTGGCGAGTCGGTCGAAAAAGACGCATACGCAAACGTCGCTCCATGAACTGCTGCAGTCACCTGACCATCGCAACCGTGCGTTTGCCGTGAACAAGGTCAAGTCGCTCACGCCAGATGAAGTCGACATGTGTGCAGCCGACGCATGCTGGCTGGTGCGCCACGCACTGGCGCGGCGCCGCGATGTGTCTGCCGACCAACTGCAACTGCTCGCCAGTGACCCGACCTTCGAGGTGCGAGGTGTCGTTGCGCAAAACAAGGCCACGCCCGCCGACGCGCTGCAACGACTTTCTACGTCCGAGCACGCGTTGATCGTTGGCAGAGTGGCGAGCCATGCCAACACCCACGCAGCCACGCTCGTCTCGCTCGCAGAGAGCCGACCGAATATACGTCGGTCCATTGCGAAGAACCCCAGCGTGCCGACGGATCTGCTGTGGACTCTCGGAGACGATGAAGCTCCGAGATCGCTTCGCGCCGCGGTCGCGCGGAGCGCCAACGTGAACGGACGTATCTGTACACGCGCCGCACTCGACGACGACGTTGCGGTGCGGCGCACCATTGCCGGAAACCACGCGGCGACACGAGAATCCCTCGCGCTGCTCGCAACCGATAGCGATCACAACATCCGCGCCAAACTCGCAGCGAACCCCAACACGCCACCCGACATGCTCCACGAGCTGGCTGTCGATCCGCATCCCACGGTGTACAAAGCGCTCGCTCACAACCCCTCTGCTGCGGCAATCGATCGAGTGCTCGCCGCACTGCAATAGTCACCGGCCCTCGCAGGCCCACACCGCCGAGCGCGGACGAATACCGGACCACTTCCAGGAGAACCAATGCCCAACCCAACTGCGATCGCTGCGCTTTCGGTGGCCGTTGCTGCAAACGTCCCCGTCATCGTGTGGGGGCCACCTGGATGCGGCAAGACCACCACGGTGACCGCAATGGCCGAGGCAAACGATTGGCCCCTCGAAGTTGTCATTGCTTCCATTCGCGAGCCGTCGGACTTCGCTGGTCTGCCGCACCTGAGCGGCGAAGGCGTGGCCCTTGCTGCCCCCCGCTGGGCCGAGCGTCTCGCCGAAGAAGGGCGAGGATTGTTGTTTCTCGACGAGTTGTCGACTGCCGCACCATCAGTGCAGGCCGCGCTCTTGCGGGTGCCGCTCGAGCGGATGGTGGGCGATCTGGCGTTACCGGGCGAAGTCCGCATCGTTGCCGCGGCAAACCGCCAAGACGAAGCCGCTGGCACCTGGGACTTGTCATCGCCAATGGCCAATCGGTTCTGTCATCTGGCGTGGGATCCCTCGCCGCGCGACATTGCCCAAGGATTCATCGACGGTTTCCCGGTGCCCGAAATCGCCGAGCTCCCACCAGGTTGGCGTGATGGCACGGCCGATCATCTGGCAAGCATCGGTCGATTTCTGCGTCATCGCCCCGAGCTGGCCGTGGGCCTTCCCGAGGACAGTTCCGCGGCTGGCCGTGCATGGCCGTCGCCGCGGTCGTGGGAGATGGCCGCCCGATTGCTGGCAGCCGCCGAGGCGGGTAGCGTCGACGATCAGGTGGTCGCTCTGTTGGTCTCGGGTGCGGTTGGCGCTGGTCCGAGCCTCGAGTATCTCTCCTGGCGAGGCGACCTCGACCTGCCCGACCCCGAACATGTGTTGGCAAACCCCGAGACACTCGACGTTCCCAAACGCAATGACCGAGCGTTGGCGGTGCTCAGCTCGGTGACTGCCGCAGTGGCGAGCGATCCAACCGCACACCGCTGGGGCCAAGGATGGAAAGTCGTGCAGCGCTATCTCGACGACGGCTACGCCGACGTGGCCGCGCTGGGTGCGCGCAAGCTGGCTCGGTGCCGCCCCGAGGGCGCCCCGGGTAATGCAACGATCGAGGCGTTGTTGCCAATCCTCGAAGAAGCCGGCCTTGCCTGATTCAGACGCAGCTTCTGCGGCACTGGTCGCAAGCCAGGTTGCGGCAGCCAGGCTCTGGGCATGCAGTCGGTGGCCGTACCTCGCCCATGCAATGTTGGCCATGCAGCCACATGCCGCTCCTGGTCTCGGAGGTTTCGCCGTCGACGAGGGCTGGAACCTCTATCTCGACCCCACAGTGGTGAAGGACTGGACTCCGTCGCAACTCGGCTTTGTTCTCAACCACGTCGCTCAGCATTTGTTGCGTGGTCATGCTGACCGCGCCCGAGGGTTCGGCGTCACGCACGAAGAGCGTCTCGCGTGGAACATGGCTGCTGATGCCGAGATCAACGACGATCTGGCACGCGAGATCAGCCCCCAAGACCGCAGGCTGTTGAAGCCCGTGACCCCGAGACACATCGATCTCGAACGGGGAAAGCTGGCCGAGTACTACTACACGAAGCTGCGCGGCTCGGATCCATCGGTGCCCGACGAAGGTTCAGGGGTGCACGGTCAGGCTGCGCCCGGCGATTCGGGAGATTCGGGCGACGGGTCCGAAGAACCTGCCGTTTCCCAGATGGAGGCCGAGGCGCTGCGCCAACAAACTGCAGATGCGATCGAGGACTACGACCAGGGAAAGGTGCCAGCCGGGCTGGCACGTTGGGCGCAAGCTCGGCTGGGTCGTTCGTCTGACTG
>ENA-ORXM01004587-ORXM01004587.1-marine-metagenome-genome-assembly--contig:-NODE-4587-length-11937-cov-3.545278_pt1 | contig 11937 bp, 12 predicted proteins | sample MGYA00237867_ERZ511480 | MGnify/ENA primary metagenome ERZ511480 (study PRJEB26309, sample SAMN06266103) | marine metagenome | isolation source: Algal blade | place: United Kingdom:Sidmouth, United... | reverse complement strand
GATATACATGTGAAGAGAAATAAAAAATTGCTTTTTATTAACAATTTATGAACATTTGTTGGGGTTTTAATTAATGTCCTTACATTTGTCCTAAGTTTAACAATTATAAATTATTTAAAATGAAAAAAGTATTATTTAGTCTAGCTGTAGTTGCTTTATTTGCTGCTACATCTTGTAAAAAAGATTACACTTGTGAATGTACAACTACTAGCACTGTTGATGGTGTTGATGATTTTACAAGTGAAGTAGAATTATTAAATGTTTCTAAGTCTGATGCTGAAGATGCATGTGACGCTGCAGATATTTCAACTGGAGTTACAACAACTTCTTGTGATTTAAAATAATAGTTGCAAAACTATATTTAACAAAAATAGCCCTTAAAGGGCTATTTTTGTTTATAAGCATTGTAGAATTTTTAGCTTTTACACTAAGTTTGTTATCTTTGTAAGGCTATGTGTATTTCAATATGCTTAACAACTATAAAATTATTCAAAATGAAAAAAGTATTATTACTACTACTATTGATGGTGAATGTAATTTCTATAGGATATACTCAAGATATAGGCTTTGATTGGGTTGAAGCTATGGGAGGAAGTAGTTCAGATGATGTTGGAAAATCAATAGATACAGACGAAAATGGAAATGTATATACAACGGGGACTTTTAAAGGAACGGTAGATTTTGATCCAAGTCCTAGTAATGTACAAAATTTAACAGCCGTAGGTTTGAAGGATATTTATATTCAAAAATTAGATTCTAGTGGGCAACTTCTATGGGTAAAGCAAGTAGGTGGAATTAATGATGATGAAAGTAGTTCCCTTAAAGTGGACGCTAATGGGAATGTTTATATAATTGGATTTTTTAGGGATACGGTGGACTTTGACCCTGATATTGCTATTCAACAAAATTTAGCTTCTGTAGGAGGAACGGATATTTTCATTCAAAAGTTAGATTCAAATGGGAATTTAGTCTGGGTAAAACAGATGGGGGGAACTTCTTTTAATCGTGGTCTCTCTATTGCTTTGGATTTGAGTGGTAATTTATATGCTACAGGATATTTTATAGGGACGGTAGATTTTGACCCAAATCCTACCACTCAAAACTTAGTCACTTCCTTAGGTAGCCAAGATTTTTTTATTCAAAAATTAGATGTGAACGGGAATCTAGTTTGGGTAAAACAAATAGGAGGTAGTAATTCTGATGTTGCTAATGCGATTGCGACAGATAAAGATGGAAATGTATATACAACCGGATATTTTAGAGGGACAGCAGATTTTGACCCAAGTGGAAGTGTATTTAATTTGACATCCGTAAGTAGTGATCCAGATATTTTTGTTCATAAACTAGATAGCAATGGTAACTTTGTTTGGGCAAAAGGAATGGGAGGAAATGGCGATGAGAAAGGTAATGCTATCACAGTAGACCAACACGGTGCTATCTATACAACAGGGTATTTTAGAAGAACAGTGGATTTTGATCCTGGTACAGGAAGCTTCTTATTGACAGCCCCAACCATTCAACAAGCAAATATTTTTATTCAAAAACTAGACAATAATGGAAGTTTTGTTTGGGCGAAGCAAATGGGAAATAATGGAGAAGATATTGCATTTTCTATTACCACAGATAAGGACAATCATATTTATGCAACAGGACATTTTGAACAAACAGTAGATTTTGATCCTGGTGTGGATACATTTAATCTAACATCTAATGGAGTAGAGGATATTTTTATCCAAAAATTAGATAGTAGTGGTAACTTTATTTGGGCAAGAAATATAGGTGGTGCAAGTTCAGACTATGGAAACTCTATAACAGTAGATATGTGTAAAAATGTTTATACGACTGGTTTTTACAAACTAACCGTAGATTTTGATTTTGATACAATTGGTGTTCAAACTCAAGTTTCTTCTGGTTCAGAAGATATTTATGTTTTAAAATTAAAAGCAATTAATAATTTTTTGACAGGGGTGGATGTACAAACGGCTTGTGATAGTTATACTTGGATAGACGGAAATGTATATACTGCAAGCAATAATACAGCAACAGATACCCTAAGAAATTCGGCAGGTTGTGATTCTATAGTGACCTTGAATTTAACAATTAACAATGCAAGTACAGGAACAGATGCTCAAACGGCTTGTGATAGTTACACGTGGATAGATGGGAATGTATATACTGCTAGTAATAATACAGCAACCCATACGTTGACAAATGCAGCGGGATGTGATAGTGTAGTGACCTTGAATTTGATCTTGAATACAGTAGATACAACTATCAGTCAAAATGGATTGACATTAACAGCAAATCAAAACGGAGGAACTTACCAATGGATAGATTGTAACAATGGAAATGCATCAATAACAGGAGAGACCGCACAGAGTTTTACTCCAGTTGTTAATGGAGATTATGCGGTTATAATTACGGCTAATAATTGTACAGATACCTCGACTTGTTTTAATCTTATTGTAAATTCTATTCCTGTGGCAATAGATAAGTCAGAAGTGCGCATTTATCCCAATCCAACTCTTGGACAGGTTGTGATAGATTTTGAGCAAATAGTTGAAAAAGGAACTGCTCGATTAGTAGATGTTCATGGACGTTTATTACTAGAAAAAAGCTTAAATGATAGTAAGAGTATAGAGTTGAATATTAGTCGGTTACCTACAGCTGTTTATTTCTTAGAGTTACAAACTTCAAAAGGAAGTTACAATAGTAAAATTATAAAAGAGTAAAAACGCAGTAGCGAACTTAGAGATTGAAGAGTCGTATTAGATGTATGTTGAAAAACATGGTCTAGCACGACTCTTTTTTAGTTATTTACGCCTTAAGATTTACAATGCATATTTAATTATTACTTAATTCTAAACAAATTCAATGTGTGATAAACGCTAATATTCTAAAAATAAATGAACTATTTATAGGTAATTATTAATTAAAAGAAGTTATTTATACCTTTATGAAGAACTACTAAGATAAGTATAACATGGATGTAAGATTAAAGGCATTTGAGCGACTGCTCAATATAATGGACGACTTAAGAGAGAAATGTCCTTGGGATAAAAAGCAGACTTTGGAAAGTTTGAGTATATTGACCATAGAAGAGACCTATGAATTAGTTGATGCTATTCAAGAAGGGGATATGGAGGAGTTGAAAGGAGAGATTGGAGATTTAATGTTGCATCTAGTGTTTTATTCTAAGATTGCTAGTGAGAAAAAAGCTTTTGATATTACAGGCGTTTTGAATGCTGTTTGTGATAAACTAGTACATCGGCATCCACATATTTATGGTGATGTAGTAGCTGAGGATGAAGAGACTGTGAAGAAGAATTGGGAAATGTTGAAATTGCAAGAAAAAGGTAAAACTTCTATTTTGCAAGGGGTGCCCAAGTCTTTGCCTTCTATGGTAAAAGCCTATCGAATCCAAGAAAAAGTAAAACAAGTTGGCTTCGAATGGGAGGAAATTGAAGATGTTTGGGACAAAGTGGAAGAGGAACTAGGAGAGTTGCAGGTTACTATTGATGATCGAGAAAGTTCTGAACGTATTGCAGATGAATTTGGCGATGTTGTTTTTGCCTTAATCAATTATGCACGTTATCTTAAAATTGATCCAGAAGCTGCTTTAGAAAAGACCAATAAAAAATTTATTCGACGATTTAAATATATAGAAGATCAAGCCACTAGACCTTTGACTGATTTGTCTTTGGAAGAAATGGATGCACTTTGGGACAAAGCAAAGCGCTTGGAGAAAGAATAAGAGTTAAAAAAGGTTTCTTTAAAATAACAATTAATCAACCATAAAAACTACTACTAACAATGTACGTTTCTGACCGTTTAAAAAATATGGCGGAATCTGCCACCATCAAAATGGCTCAACTAGCTAGAGAACTAAAATCTCAAGGACATGAAGTCATTAGTCTCAGCTTGGGAGAACCTGATTTTGATACGCCCAATCATATCAAAGAGGCAGCCAATAAAGCATTACAAGATGGATATACCAAGTATACACCTGTGCCAGGACTAGTAGAGTTGCAAGAGGCAATTGTTACTAAGTTTAAGCGAGACAATAACCTTGATTTTAATAAAAATCAAATTGTAGTTTCTAATGGGGCGAAACAGAGTTTGGCAAACCTTTCTTTGTCTTTGTTAAATGAAGGAGATGAAGTGGTTATCTTTGCACCTTACTGGGTTTCTTACAAAGAAATTATTGGATTGAGTGGTGCAAAGCCGATTTTTGTTGATGCAACTATTGAGAATGATTTTAAAATAAAGCCAGAACAACTGGAAGCAGCCATTACAGATAAGACACGTTTGGTTTTATTTTCTTCTCCTTGTAATCCAACAGGAATGGTCTATACAAAAGAAGATTTTGCACCTTTGGTTGAAGTATTAGAGCGATACCCTCAATTATTAATTGCTGCGGATGAAATTTATGAGTATATTAATTTTATAGAAGGAGGCCATTTTAGTATTGCTAATTTTGATTCTATTAAAGAGCGTTGCATTATTATCAACGGATTCTCTAAAGGTTTTTCAATGACAGGCTGGCGCTTGGGCTATATGGCTGCACCTACTTGGGTTGCAAATGCTTGTGCTAAAATGCAAGGTCAATTTACTTCTGGAGCCAATTCTTTTGGACAGAAAGCGGCGTGTGCAGCTTTGTTGGGAGATATGACACCTACCAATGAGATGAACCAAGTGTTTAGAAAACGTAGGGATTTAGTCATAAAGCTATTAAAAGAAATTGATGGATTTAAGGTGAATTTCCCTGAAGGTGCTTTTTATGTTTTTCCAAACATTAGTGCTCTATATGGTAAATCTATAGATGGCAAGGTTATCAATAATTCCTCTGATTTTTGTGAATATATTCTATACAAGGCGCACGTTGCTATTGTAGGAGGAGGAGCTTTTGGTGCTGATGATTGTGTGCGTATTGCTTATTCTGCTTCTGAGGAGCAACTGGAAGAAGCTATTCGTCGAATTAAAGTGGCAGTTGAAGCCTTAGTTTAGGGGTTTTTAGTTAGAAATTTTGAAGATTTGGAAATGTGATTTATTCTTACATTTTTAAATCTTCAAATGACTAAGCTAGACTTGTCCTTTATCCTAAACTTGTTGCTTAATGCATTGATTTTTTAATAAATTTTTTATCTAAATGAAATACTCCATACTATTTATTTTTTGTCTTATTTTTTCTAACTTATTTGCACAATTAGAATACGAAGAAAGTATAGAAATTATATTAGAACGAACAGGTATAAATTTATCAGTGCCAGATGGTTTTAATCTTGTAAAGCAAACGAATAAAAAAGGGAATGGTCACCTTCTCTTTGAAAAAGCAGTGGATGATATCAAGGTAAAATATGTTATTTCAGGTACAAGAGATTATATGAAGGGGCTATCTGATAAGAAGAAAAAAAGCGCCAAAGAAAAAAAGGAGGAAGCAGCAAACTTTCTTCATCCTAATAGTTCTTACGAACAAACTTTTGGTTTGTTGCTCATGAATCTGAATAATAAAAAATATGTTCCTAATAAAGCTATAGATAAGGGGAAGTTGAACACCACTTATTTTGCAGACTGGGGAGGTGTTACTGGTATTTTTGAGAATGCCAATGCCGAAGAGAACGAAGGAAAATATAATGTTGGCTTTTGCCTTCATAAAAAGGACTTTGCTACTATTTATGTTTTTATGAGTGGAAACAATCAAGAAACATTATACGAGGCGGTTGGGGAAATTATTTATAAAATATCTTTTGAAAAAGAAGTGGATTAGAAACTCAACTAAAATGCCTTAAGCTTATAAAGCTCTATACGCAGTCCATACAACTCTACTATTTCAATATAAGACATACCAATCTTAGCCAACATATTTTTAGAAGCAAGGTTTTGCGCATCTACCAAAGCATATACTTCGGGCAGTTCTAAAATTTCTAAAGCATAATCTTTCAAAGCTTTTAGAGTTTCTGTTGCATAGCCTTTGCCCCAAGTAGCCCGCGTCAAATGCACCCCCAAATGTGTTAATTCAAGGACTTCTTGAATATTTAAATTTGCTGTACCAATAAATTCTTGAGTATCTTTTAGTCGGATTGCCCAGACTCCATGCCCTTTAGGATGGTTGTTGTGGAGTATTTTTTTCTGTAATAATGCTTGATATTCTGCTATACTTTTATTTTGTAATGGAGGAACAAATTTATTAGAATCCGCCTCAAAATACATTTGAATAATAGCCTCAAAGTCATCTTCTTTTAAAGGTGTTAAAGTCGTCCGTTTTGTTTGTAAGGTTAACATGGTTATTGTTTTTGAGAAATAAATGTGGTTCTGACACAGATATATTTTAGAAAAAAGATTACTTATTAGTTCTATTTTTTTACTCAGATATGATTTCTATTGCTTTAATTGAAAGTTCATAAGCTCTAAAAATAATAAAATTTATACATGAAATCAAAACAGCTTATCATAGAACAATATCAAGAAGAGTTAAAAAAAGGATATTTTACTGAAGCTATTGTTACCTTATTAGGTGGAATACAAAGGTTTGATAATGATATAGATTTAATTCAATTGTTGAGTGATCTTAGATCAGATTATAATTTATTAAAACTATTTACAGAGGCACAAATTTCCAAAATTCAAGAATTTAAAGAAAAAGCAACTGGAGAAAATTATACAAACTTAATACTCTTTGAAACAACTTGGTGGTCAGATTTTGGTTTTGGAGGACGACAAGTTTCTTGGGAAATTTTATTTGAAGCATTGATGGAGGATCAAGAAAATAATGCTTTGTTGAATGCTATTGAAGAATTGAATGATGTAGATGCTCCTACTTTTGCAGATGGTATGGAAACAATTGCCAGAGAAGTGGTGAAAGGACATTTTTCTAGAGAACTATTTGATTACTTGTTATTGGTATTAGAAGATTCTGAATATCCAGATGCTTTGGAATTTGCAGTAGAGTTGGCTAATAGAAAAGCATAATGTTCTGTTTGTAATAAGATAGCATCACTTGAATGGAAGTTATAAGGACGTTGAATTAAAAGGTAGCCTGCGGCAGGAATATTTTTTTGTACTGAATTTCTATTCGTAAACAAGCGTAAGGCTCTTGGCTTGTGGAATATAATTAAGGCATCTGAAGGTGTTTTTTCTTGGATGAACCGATAAATAGTTTGCATCTCTGAAGAATAAGCCTCGTTTGTATTGGTTTGCCAATAATAAACACTTATAAACAGACTTTGAGCCAAACTACTCAAAATTAATCCTATTATCAAAAAGCGTCGTAATTGAAAGGATATTGGAAGCGCTTTCATGCCTTCGATTATAAAATAGACAACAAAGGGCAAAATAGAAAACAAGAAACGCATTCCTTGAAAACTAATCCAAATCAAATAAATTCCCATTGTAGTACTTACATAAACTAGAAGGGCAGGTTGCTGCCTTCCTTTTTTATAAATTCCAAAGCAGAATAAACCTACAAAAACACTTGAAATAAGTAGTTGAATGCCCAAAGGAACACCTCTAAAAAGGAGAAAATAATTGCCAATTAACAAAGCATAATAATAGACATTATTAAGAAAAATTTCAACAGAAGTCTCTGATAATAAACTCAACTGTTTACTAGGAATTGAAGGGGAGAGAGACCAACGAGTTATCCATGCAAGAACAAAGATCAAATAGGGAAGGAGGAGGAGAAAAGAACGCTTTTGAGTTTGTTTATAATCTTGCCATTGATAGATAAATAAACAAGGCAATAGCATAATTCCAATATCTCTAATATTATAACTAAAGAAAATTAGAATACCCAATAAAAAGGCTTTTAGATAGCTTTTATAGAACTGTTTTTGAATTAGATAATAACTTAATAAGCTAAAGAAGAAGAAAGGTAAGTCAGAAAGGACGTGATCAGAAAACCGAATAAAGTGGTAATTAAAAACAACTAGAAGTGTTATAGAAAGTGCTTGGTTGATAGAGCAATTGAGTTGCCTACATATTTGATAAAGCAAAGGAATACTTGCTATAAAAAATAACAAACAATAAACTTTTAAAGCCCAAAAATTGAGACCAAAAATCATATAAACAGGTAACAGTAAAATAGGAAAACCATTGGGATACAGGTAAGGACCAACATGGGCATAAGAATGCTCCATGGCAAAGTAATTTGCCTTTAATAAATCTTTGGTGTTTCCTTCTAAAAGTGCTTGAGTTTGACTAATGTAAAGCGCAAAATCATCTGACCAATTGTGCCCCGAATCAATACAACACAAGCCCAATATTAATACAAGTAGACTACTAGCAAGTAGAAGCATATTGGGCTTGATGTGCATAGTTATTGATTACTAAGAGCTTCTAAGATAGAACCAAGAACAACACCTGTACCAATGGCTGCTGCATCGTAAAGTATTTGGTTTTTCATGGGACGAACTTGAATCATTTCCCAGCCATTTGACTGATTAAAACACAAAGAATTTGAACGATGATTATTGTAATAGCTAACCGTTTCAGGATGGTGCTTCCAGATAATATTTGGTATTTTGGGTAATTCAATGATTGGGCTTTGTCTTGCTTTTTTGATATCAATTACAAGTGGTGTCTGGCTATAGGTTTTTTCAAAGGAGTGTTTTGTTAATTTTAGATTGTTGTCTTGTGCTTGAATGGTAGAAGTAAGACAGAGGAAAGAGAAGAAAAGAATAAGTTGTTTCATGATAATTGTGTTTAAATTTGGAAGAATTAATGGAATAAATTGTTATAAAAAATAATTTTATCTGCATTGTTAGGCAAGCCCGAAACTTGGCCATCACCTAATTCTATGATGATCCATTGACCATCTTTTCGTTGCGCTATATCAACGCTAAAAAAGTTACTCTTTATAGTAGGAATAACGAAATCTAAGAAACTAAGGTTGGGTAGAATAGCTTGATAATCACCTTCGTCCCAATAATGAAAGGTTTGGATAATCTTACCTTCTTTGACCAAAATTCTAAATTCTTTGGTTAGTGGCATGCCACTAATAGAATGCTCTGTTAGATGTTCTAATTCTACAAATGCACGGTAGACTAAACCAATATTCAAATCTACATCTTGTAATTCTATAAAACGTCGAGTAATTTTTTCGACATTTTCCAAATCACTAGCATCTGGAATAAAACAAGCTTCTTTCCAATAATGCTTCTGTGATTTAACGTAGTCTTTAATAATAATTGCTTGATTACCAAAAGTCTTTAGACCTTCTTCTACGGTTTTAATATCGAAAGGTTGCTCTAATGGTTTGAAAAAACTCTTTGGGGTAAAATTTTTAATCGTCTCATAAGAATTTGGAAAGTAATGACAAAAAGCATACTCTGTTGGAGTATTGATTAACTGTATGTTTTTAGCCAATAAAGCAGCATAAAACAACTCATATTGTGTTTTGGACAACATCCAACCTCTATAAATTGCTTGCTCAATGTTCAATGCAGAAGGTACAAACCTAAGAGCAGTATTTAATTGACCTTTTTTCAAAGCTTCAAAGCTAATCAAAGAACAAGCAATAGAAGCAGCCTTAGCAGCTTCATATTCTTCTTGATACATATAGTCCACTTCCTTTGAACTAAATCCGCTATCACAAAATAGAATTCTCATGGAGTAAAATGGTTAATTATTTTTTAGACAACACTTTTTATACTTTTTGCCAGAGCCACAGGGGCAAGGCTCATTTCGACCTATTTTTTCTACATTTTTAACAGTGTCTATGTCTTGATAATTAGAATACCTAAATTCCTCTAATGCTAATTGTCTTAAAAGAAAATTTTTGCGATTTTCCTCTTCCTCATCTTCAAAATGATCCTCATATTCTTGATAATGGTTTTTCCATCCTTCTCTTTGTTCAGAATAAGGAATCGTATCTTTAGGATCTTCTATTTTTCCAGATTCTAATTGCTTAACAATAGAAGTCAATTCAGGCAGAAGAATGTCAGTACCAAAAAAATCATCATCAGATGCTTCACTTTTTTCTTGAATTAGATTCTTTAATTGGGGAATCAAAGCTTTGAATCCAGCATAACCAATTGTAATGGCAAAAGGAATAGCGTATTCATTATTAGGATGTTCCAAGATTTTAATTATCGTCTCTTCTTGTTTCGTTGAATCAGCATAAAACAGAATATCAAATAAATATAAATAGGGAGAATTAAGTCTATTTTTATCTTCTAAAATAGTTACTATAGCTGAGAGCGTTTTTTCTACAGCTACAGAGCCATTTTTTTTACCCATCAAACCAATTAAAACACTAACTTGTTCATCCAAAAATTCTGAACCATCAGGTAAAGTCACTAGACTTATGATAGAATCTAAGAGCCTTATATCCAAGTGATTTTCAGCAACAATAGCATACCAAAGTGCTAGATTATTAATATCCTCTTTTTTTAAAGAGTTGCTGGCATTGTCGAGCGCAAATTTTATTTTAGTTAAAATTTCTTCATCAGTAGGATGGTTGTACAAAAATTCAATTGCTTCAAAAGGAATTCCATGCTGATTCTCTTCTAAAATTTGGAATGCCTGTTCTTTCGTTGTAATTTCCATAAGAGTTAATGTCTAAATACGTTCTAACAAAGCCATGTAAAAACCATCAAAACCTTCATTAGGTAAAATTTGTTTTTCGTTGAGTAATTTAAAATTAGCACCAGCGACACTGTCCAAAAAAGTTTGAACCTGCCCTTGATTTTCAGAGGGCAAGATACTACAAGTAGCATAGACTAATTTGCCTCCTTTTTTGCAAATAGGACTATAAGTTTGTAAAATTTCTTGTTGAGTTGTCTTAATTTTTTCTAGAAAATCAGGTGTCAATCGCCACTTAATATGTGGACTACGTTTTAAGGTCCCTAAGCCAGAACAAGGAGCATCTAACAATAAACGATCTGCGCTGTCATATAAGGCTTCAATAACGGCAGAATTAGTAATCGTTTTGGTTTTGATAATAGAAATAGCAGCTCTTTTGGAACGTTTGTACAACTGATCCAGCTTTTCTTCTTCTACATCCAAAGCTGTAATTTTACCTTGATTTTCCATCAAAGCAGCTAAGTGCAAACTTTTACCACCTGCACCAGCACAAGCATCTACGACAGTCATGCCTCTTTCGACTTCCAAAAATGGGGCAACTTGTTGAGAAGAAGCATCCTGTATTTCAAAATACCCTCTTTCGTAACTGGGCAAAGCTGTTAATTTTTGACGTTTAGGAACAATAACAGCATCAGGTAATTCCATTGCTTGTGCTTGGACACCTTTTTTATCTAAATTAATTAACAACTCTTCAGTAGTTGTTTTTAGGCTATTGGCACGAAGGACTAGCTCCGCAGGTTCATTAGAAGCTTCCATACAAGCCACCCATTTTTCGCCCAATTCTTGATGCCCTAAGTCATCTAACCAATCAGGAATAGAGGTTCTTATCTTTAGTATGCTACTAAATTCCTCCTTTTTATCTTGTATTTCTTGCGAGTTTAAACCTGCAAACATCTCCCATTCAGGCAATTCTACCCCTTGTAAACTCCACATAATTCCTAAGGCTTTCCACCAGTCTTCTGTGCTTTGAGGTTCTTTGCCTAATATTTCATAATGCAGTCTATACCAACGGACTGCATCGTAAATAGTGGCAGCTAAAAAACGTCGATCTTTGGAACCCCATTTTTTATTAGAACGCAAGGTCTTTTGAACCACACGGTCAGCCAACTGATTTTCGTTGAAAATTTTTTTCAATGCCTTTATAGACGCTTCTACTAAATTTCGATATAGTCTCAATTTTTTCGTATTTTTGTGGTATTATTAGTAATAGTTGAGCAATTTAACACTCTACACGACGGTTTTTAAAATTTAAGAGCTAGGGCTTTTTTTTGACAGACATTAGATGTTAGACCACTTCGCTTTTACATATTACCTAAAGGTACGAGATTCTAGATATTAGACCCTATTGAGCTTTAA
>ENA-ORXM01004586-ORXM01004586.1-marine-metagenome-genome-assembly--contig:-NODE-4586-length-11940-cov-3.866476_pt1 | contig 11940 bp, 4 predicted proteins | sample MGYA00237867_ERZ511480 | MGnify/ENA primary metagenome ERZ511480 (study PRJEB26309, sample SAMN06266103) | marine metagenome | isolation source: Algal blade | place: United Kingdom:Sidmouth, United... | reverse complement strand
TCCATCTAATTGTAATAATAATAATTTAACGAATCTGAATATTACTAACAATACGGCATTAACGCATTTAATTCTTAGACAAAATAATTTAACGAGTCTGAATGTTGTTAATAATATAGCGTTGAAAATATTGAGTTTAGATTACAATAACTTGACAAGTTTGGATGTTTCAGCAAATATAAATTTGATATCTCTATCTTGTGTTCAGAACAATTTAACGATATTAAATCTTACCTCGAATGTTGGTTTAGAGGTATTGAATTGTTCGCAGAATAATTTGACGAATTTGGATGTTACAGCTAATTTAGCTTTAGGGACATTGCATTGTTCTAATTGTAATTTGACAAGTTTAGATGTTTCGATGAATGTAAATTTGAAATACTTGTTTTGTTATGATAATAGCCTGGTCAGTTTAGACGTCAGCAATAATTTAATGTTGATTTATCTTGTATGTCCTAATAATAGGATAGAATCATTAGATCTAACAAACAATCTTCAACTGACAAGATTGATGTGTTATAGCAATAAGTTAACAGAATTAAATACTAGTAATAATGTACTTTTGGAGGCTTTAGATTTTAGTAGAAACAACGTCACTAGTTTTGATTTATCGAATAATGTCAATGTGTACTCTTTTACCTGTTTTGATAATAAACTGTATTCTTTAAATGTAACGAACAATGTAGCATTGGAACATCTCTCTTGTTATAGTAATAGATTGGAGCGATTAGATGTAAGAAACAATACAATTTTGAGTACACTAAATTGTAGCAATAATTTGCCAGGATTAACAATTTGTGTACAAAATGTACAAAATGCTATGAACCACTCTTCTTGGGTTAAATCAGCTTCGGCAAATTATGCAGAAGATTGTTATCCCTTATCTGTAAAAGGTCAAGTAGCTATAGATGATAATCTAAATTGTTTGGTAGATACTTTAGAACAAGGCTTAGTAGGGCAACTTATAAAATTTCAAAAAATAATAGACACAACGTTTTTTTATTTTGCAAGCTATGATTCTTTAGGGAATTACAAGGCTTACCTAGATACAGGAACCTACATTGCTACAGTAATACCTAATAGTTCTTATTGGGGAGTATGTCCAGATAGTCAAATTATTGTAATAGATACCAGCTATATCGTACAAAACTTAGATTGGGCTCTACAACCATTGGTTTCTTGCCCTAATTTGCAAGTGGATATAGCCGCTCCATTTTTGAGAATGACAGGAGGAGGAAGTGCCTATACTGTTTCTTATTGTAATTTAGGAACAGTACCCGCACAAGGAGCTTATGTAGAAGTAGACATAGATGCAGATTTAAATGTTTTGACTAGTACATTGCCTATTGCTAGTCAACTGGGAACAGTATACACCTTTAATTTAGGCACCGTAGGAATTGGAGCTTGTGGAAGTTTCGACATACAAGTAGTAGTAGATACCAGTGCCCAATTTCAGCAAACTCATTGTACTGAAGCACACATTTATCCAGATTCAATTTGTACCCCAACTTGGACAGGACCTAGAGTGGATGGTTTTGTTAATTGCCAAAATAGTCAAGTTAATTTTATAGTGGAAAATAGAGGTGCAGCAATGTTGTCACCACAGCACTACACTATTTTTGAAGACAATATTGCTATGCGTGTAGGAACAGTGACCTTAGGAGCTGGGCAATCGACTACGGTTATGCAATCAGCTGCTGTTGGAAAAACGTACAGAATAGAGGTAGATCAAGCACTAGGCTTTCCTGCTTTGTTCGGAAACCTTGTTTACTCCTCAACGATAGAAGGCTGTAACCCACTTCCTGATGGAAGTTTTAATACTGGCTATGTAACTCAATTTTCTAACGGACATAGTGCTCCTTTTTTAGCGATTGATTGTCAACAAAATGTTGCCTCTTATGATCCTAATGACAAAGCAGCACAACCTGTTGGTTATGGTGCGCCACATTACATCGCTCAAAACATAGATATAGATTATAAAATACGTTTTCAAAATACGGGAACGGATACGGCTTTTAATATTGTTATCTTGGATACTTTATCTAGTCATCTTGATCTTACTAGCTTACAGATGGGAGCCTCTAGTCATGCCTATACTTGGAGTGTTTCAGGGAATGTTCTAAAAGTTAGTTTTCTAGATATTTTGTTAGTAGACAGTATTGCTAATGAACCTTTGTCACATGGATTTTTCCGTTACAAAATAAAACAACAAAACAACAATCCAATAGGGACATTGATAGAGAATCAAGCAGCTATTTATTTTGATTACAATCCAGCAATTTTTACAAATACAACTTTTCATACAGTAGGAGAAAATTTTGTCCCGATAGTACTTTCGGTAGAAGATATCTATGTAGATGAAATAACTGTGACAGCTTTCCCAAATCCATTTAATTTGGTGACAACGATTAAAGTAGAAGGAGAAACTTATGAAAGCTTGGAATTGACAATTTTCGATATTTCGGGTAGAGTAGTAACCCAAGAGCAAAGTAGTCAAGGAAGTGAAATTCAGTTTGCCAAAGGAAATTTACAAGAAGGAGTCTATATTTATCAACTAAAAGGAGATGGTGAATTGTTAAATACAGGAAAAGTTATCATACAGTAAAAACAAAAAGTGAAAAGGTCGTTAGAACAAGGTAATCTAGCGACCTTTTCAAGGTGCTGTTTAGAATTAGTATAGAAGTCTTTGGAATTGTGTCTTTTAGAATAAGACCATTACTGAAATAGACAGGCTTGTCAAAAGATCTATTTTTTTTCTAAATGGCTCAAAATTTCCTAGTTTAGGCTCAATTTTTATATACAAGGTTGTAATATTCATGCTTAACCAAAGCTCTCTCTTTAGAAGAAGTATATTTTTTTACGCTTAAAAATGGATAAAATATATAAAGGGGACAAAATTCCCTGACTCATTATCTTTGTAATTTTCCTAATTATAAATATATAAATAAGTAGTTTTTGGTTTAATTTTTTAGATCTAAAGATCTTTTAAGAAATTTTAAGTGAGTTTTGTAACTCTGTTGTTGATAATGCCTTGGAGAATAAACTCATTTTTGAATACATTACTTTCGAAAAAAAGGAGAACTTCCATGATTAAAATAGATTTTCTGTTATACCTTTTTTGAAAATTATTTTTACATGAAAAATGAATAAGTTGTCTTTTTTGTTATTGCGTGCTTATCAAAGTTGTATTAGTTTTGTAAGGTTAGTTAGAACTATGAAAAACTAAAACAATCAATAATGAAAAAAACACTAATCTATATATTGTATTTTATTTCTCTAAGTACTTATATCCAAGCTCAAACAACGGCTATTCCTGATGCAGCCTTTGAGCAAAAGTTAATTGCCTTAGGAATTGACTCTGATGGATTAGTTAATGGACAAATTTTGAACAGTGATGCAGCTAGTGTGATCTTATTAGATATTGACAGTTCTAATATTACAGATTTAACGGGGATTGCAGCATTCGTAAACCTAGATACCTTAACCTGTCATGCCAATAATCTAACAACCCTTGATCTTTCAGCGAATACAACGTTAATTTATTTATCCTGTGGTGGGAATAATCTAGCAAGTCTAGATGTCTCAATGAATACAGCATTAACGGAATTACTTTGTTGGAATAACCATCTAACGACACTCGATTTTTCAGCGAATACAGCCTTGGTAAATTTATATTGTCCTAATAATAATTTAGTAACGCTAAATGTTTCAACAAATGCAGCATTAGAAGAATTAAGCTGTAGTGATAATAACCTAACCACTCTCGATCTTTCAGGCTGTTCTTCTTTGGATGATTTAAATTGTATTAACAATAATCTAGCTATGCTAGATATTTCAACGAATACAGGGTTGGTGTACCTACAATGTGCAGGCAATAGTTTTACAAATTTAGATGCGTCAAATCATCTTGTATTAAGACATATTGAGTGTGCAAATAATAATAACCTAACGACATTAAATGTTTCAGGATGTACATCATTAGGTTATTTAGGTTGTTACAATACTAGTTTGACAGATTTAGACATCTCTAGTAATGTTCATTTAGACTTTTTATATTGTGACAATGCTAATTTAACCTATTTAGATGCCTCCTCTAATCTAGGATTAAGCGTTTTGTCTTGTATGAATAATAATCTAGCACATTTAGATTTAACGAATCATCAAAATACAGGGTCATTACGATGTCAAGGAAATGAGCCTTATTTACAAATTTGCGTGCCAGATGTTCAGCAAGCATTAAATAACTCTAGTTGGCTTAAAGATATTTCGGCAACATTTACAGAAAATTGTTCTACTTATTCATTAGCTGTTGTTGGCAAAATAGCAATAGACAGTAATAGCAATTGTTTAGTGGATAGTTTAGAACATGGCTTAATAGGGCAATTAATTAAATTTGAAAAACTATCTGATAATAGTATTTCTTATTCTTCAAGTTATGATTCTTTAGGTAGTTATAGAGCCTTTTTGGATACAGGAACCTATACCGTGACGGTTATCCCTAGTAATAATTATTGGCAAGTATGTCCTAGTAGTCAACAAATAACAATTGATACTAATTATAATATACAAACGCTTAATTGGAGTTTACAAGAATTAATTTCATGTCCATTTATGCAAGTAGATATAGCTGCTCCTTTTTTGAGAATGGCAGGAGGAGGGAGCCGTTATACAGTATCTTATTGTAATACAGGAACGGTATCCGCACAAGGAAGTTATATAGAAGTAGATATTGATGGAGATTTGAATGTTTTAAGCAGTACTTTGCCTATTGCTAGTCAAGTAGGGACCATCTACACCTTTAATTTGGGAATGGTAGAAATTGGAGACTGTGGAAGTTTTAATATACAAGTAGTCGTAGATACAAGTGCTCAATTTGGGCAGACACATTGTACCGAAGCACATATCTATCCAGATTCTATTTGTAACTCTGTGTGGAATGGACCTAGGATTAATGGCTCTGTTAATTGTCAGAATAGTCAGGTAAACTTTATCATAGAAAATAGAGGGGCAGCAATGTTGTCACCACAGCCTTACACCATTTTTGAAGATAACATTGCCATGCGTGTAGGCACAGTTAATTTGGGAGTAGGACAATCAACAACTATTGCACAAGGTGCTGCGATTGGAAAAACTTACAGGATAGAAGTGAATCAGGCATTAGGTTTTCCTTCCTTATTGGGGGATTTAATTTTTTCTTCTACAATAGAAGGCTGTAATCCTTTTCCTAATGGGAGCTTTAACACTGGATTTGTAACTCAGTTTTCGAATGGACACAGTGCCCCATTTATGGCAATTGATTGTCAACAAAATGTGGGATCTTATGATCCAAATGATAAAACTGCCCAACCAGCTGGATATGGAGTGCAACATTATATGGAACAAAATATAGCACTAGATTACAAAATACGTTTTCAGAATACAGGAACAGATACCGCCTTTAATATTGTTATTCTGGATACTTTATCCTCCTATCTTTCTATCTCTAGTTTACAAATGGGAGCAAGTAGTCATAGCTATGATTGGGAAATTATCAATGGTAATGTATTGAAAGTTAGTTTTCCAAACATACTACTGGTTGATAGCAATGCAAATGAATCCTTGTCACACGGCTTCTTTCGTTATAGAATTAATCAAAATATAAATAACCCAATAGGTTCTATTATCGAAAATAGTGCTGCAATTTATTTTGATTATAATCCTGCAATTATAACCAATACAACTTTTCATAGAATTGGGGAGCACTTCGTTATTTCTACTGTTTCAATAGATCAAATTTATGAAAAAGACATTTTGGTACAGGTTTTTCCAAATCCATTTACTTATTCTACCACCATTAAAGTAGAAGGAAAAATATACAATGAATTGGAGCTGACCGTTTTTGACATTTCGGGTAGAGTAGTAGCCCAAGAGCAGAGTAGTCAAGGAAGTGAAATTCAGTTTGCGAAAGGGAATTTACATGAAGGAATTTATATTTATCAGTTGAAGGGAGATGGAGTGTTGTTGAATACAGGAAAAGTGATGGTACAGTAAACTACTTTATAGTTGTATTTGTAGAGCAATAGGTATATTGTTTTGAATTAACAGGCTTTGTTATGATTTTCTATCTAAAAAATCATAACAAAGCCTTTTTTAATTAAACTGCTTAATGAACAAATTTTAATTAAATAAAAGCGTTTGTACAGGAGCTAGTAGCGTTTGTACAGGAGCTAGCAGCACTTGTTTATTAGTCCTAAAAAATAAGAATAAAACATGGATATTTGTAGTCCCATCAGTAGTTGTTAAACGACTTTACTGAAAAAATTTCTGCACAAAAAATTCTGTATAATTTCTCCCCTCTGTTAAGGAATTTTTTTACACCAAAACATATAATAAATTTATGAAAGTATTAATTAAAATCCAATTACTATTATTCTTTATGACAACTTGGGGAATGGCACAAGTGACAATTACTTTTGATGATATGCAACTGAATGGAACAACTTCAATTGGTCAATGCGCAACGATAGATTTAAAGTCTGAAGATTATGCTACTATAACTTCTAGGATTAATTTATCAAGAACAGGTAGTAGTAATACTTTTGGGCAAGAAGTATTAAAAGTTTACCATAAGAAAAAAACAGGGGGACAATCGACTTTGTTGACAGCTTATATCCCTCAGTCAAGTTGGTATTGGACGGGTAATACAGGGACTTATGATCTATCAGGTAATGTTTCGTTGACGGCATCTGATGTTGCTATAACGGGAGATTCATTAATTGCTGTTTTTACAACGGCGGGTAATTCTACTTATTATTCTTGCAAGTATCCATTAAAGAAAGATCCACCACCAACATTTTCTTTTGCAACAAGTAGAACGATTGATTGTGAAAGTCCCTATCATGAAACCTTTAGAGTCAATGCTCAATATGCTACTGGAGCAACTTATGAATGGAATGTCGGATCTGGTTGGGCAAATGCTTCAGGAGTGCCAATAAGTGGGATAGTTACCACTACTTCTACTTCATTACAACTAAAAGCTCATAGCTATCCTTATTCCAATATAAGTGTAACGCCTATACACAAGAGTAAGCGCTATCCTAAAATGACCTGCACTATAAATTTAAGTCCTTTTTATAGTGGATCGAATATCGTAGGAAATACTGCGATTTGTTCAGGTTCTAGTGTGTATGCTATGCATAATCTACAGAGCAATGAAACGGTGACATGGTCTGTCTCTGATCCTGCTATGGCAAGCTTAAGTAATGCAACAGGAAATCAAGTTACTTTACATAAAGTAGGAAACGGAAATGTAGGATTGATAGGAGTAGTTACTAATAGTTGTTCGCAAAGTAATACTAAAACAATAACGGTAGGATTGGGAATACCTATTGTTACCAAGCCTAATTGTGGAGGAGGCCCAGTTCTCAGTGATCCGATAGGGCAATTGCCTATTGATAACTCAGCGTGTAATTTGTGCCGTACATACAATTTCTATTCTGATAAAAACCTAATTGAAGCAGAAGCAACAGGTGGTGGAAACCTTACTTGGCAATGGCAGAAGGTGACCAATAATTTTGGTTGGACAACCAATTCTAATACAGCTTATTTTCAACCAAGCCAAATGGGAAGTGTTCAATTTAGAGTTCGTGCAGGCAATGCTTGTGGTTGGTCTGCATGGAAAGATCAGCAAATTATGGTTTCTGAAGAGTGTAATAGTAATACAGGAAACTTTAGAAGTGTAGATAATTCTGATCCTAAAGAGGTGAAAGTAGATGCTGTTAACTATTTTAGCCTTTACCCAAATCCTGCATCTGGTATGGTTTATCTAGAATTAGTGAATAGAGAGAATGTTCCCAGTAATGAGGAGATCCTTTTTGTAGAGCTGTTTGATTTTTATGGTAATATGAAAATGAAAGTTCCTGTAGATGGGTACAAAGCGAGAGTTGATGTGAGTGATCTACCCAAAGGAATTTATATTATGAAGGTTAATATAAATGGAGAAATCGAAAGTCATCAAGTTGTTGTACAGTAAGACTTATACGACATCCTTTATTCAATTCCGTATTAGTAGTACATTATATAAGAAAGGCTGTCCGAACAAGAGGTTTGGACAGCCTTTCAGTATTTAACGAAACGTTTATCTAATTTGCTTTTTCAGACAAGAAGGTCAGACGAACTAGAGAAATTTCTTCAATCGAAATATCATCTTCTTCCAGTTCCTTTAAGGCGTCGTCCAAAGAGTCCGATTTTGCTACCATGAAGTAATCAATGATTTCATCAAAAATTTCTTCGTCCAACATCTCCTCCGTATAATAACTGATGTCTAATTTTGTTCCAGAATTGACAATCATATACATTTCGTGTAACAAGTCTTCCATCGACAAGCCCAAGGTTTCAGCAATATCCTCAAAAGGTATTTTTTTGTCAATACTTTGAATGATAGTAACTTTGTTTTTAGACTTTTTGGCAACGGACTTAATCACAAAATCGATTGGGCGTACAATATCATTATCTTCTACGTATTTTTCAATAGCCTTGATAAACTCTCGACCATAACGTCTAGCTTTTCCTTCACTAACTCCAGAAATGTTTTTCATTTCTTCAATAGATAAGGGATAACGAGTTGCCATTTCTTCAATAGAAGGTTCTTGGAAAACGACAAAAGGAGGAACATCTTTTTGTTGTGCTACTTTCTTACGAACAGCCATTAATATTTTAAATAACGTTTTGTCCAAAACAGAGGTGTTTGCCTCTGCTGCTGCGGCTACTTCTTCTTCAGCTTCCTTGATAAAATCATGGTTCAACGCAATTTCGAAAGAAGTAGGATTTTCTATAAAGCTTCTTCCATTGGTCGTTAATTTAATAATACCATAGGTTTCGATATCCTTAACCAATAAATTATTTAACAAAGCTTGTCTTAAGATAGAATTCCAATAGTGTGCATCTTTATCTTTTCCAGTTCCAAAAAGAGATAGTTTATCGTACTTAAAATCTAAGATGTTTTTTGTTTTATTAGCAACAATAAAATCTACGATCTCTTTGATGTGGCAATTTTCTAGCAATTGTTCAACCGCTTTTAGAGCTAACTGTACATCTTGTTTGGCTTCAATTGTTTCCCGAGGATATTTACAATTGTCGCACATTTTTTCTTCGCTACAGCTAGCATCCGTATACTCTTCCCCAAAGTAATGCAACAAAAATCGACGTCTACAAGAAGAAGTCTCAGAATAAGCAATAATTTCAGAAAGCAACTGACTTCCCATCTCTCGTTCCGAAACAGGTTTGTCTCTTAAGAATTTTTCTAATCTTAAAATATCTTTGTGCGAATAATAAGCAATGCACTTACCTTCTAAGCCGTCACGTCCTGCGCGTCCTGTTTCTTGATAATAATTCTCAATACTTTTAGGAATATCATAATGGACAACAAAACGGACATCTGGTTTGTCAATTCCCATTCCAAAGGCAATAGTAGCGCAAATGACATCAATGTTTTCCATCAAAAAATCATCTTGTGTATCGCTTCTTACTTTGGCGTCTAAGCCAGCATGATAAGGTGCCGCATTGATGTCATTTACATTCAGCAATTTGGCAATCTCTTCAGTTGCTTTTCTACTTTGAACATAGATAATTCCCGATTTGCCATCCATACTTTTGACAAACTGGACAATGTTTTTCAACACATCTTCCTTTTTTGCTTTTGGTCGAACCTCATAATATAAATTATCTCTATTAAATGAAGAGACAAATTCATTATGATTGACCATCTTTAAAGTTTTGACAATATCTAAGCGCACTTTTGGAGTAGCTGTTGCAGTCAAAGCAATAATTGGAATTTGTTTTTCCATGGTTTCAATCATAGAACGGATTCGGCGGTATTCTGGACGGAAATCATGTCCCCATTCCGAAATACAATGCGCTTCATCAATTGCAATGAAAGAAATATTAGTATTAGCAAAGAACGTTAGATTTTCTTCCTTCGTTAAGGTCTCTGGTGCGACATACAACAATTTGGTACGACCATCAGTAATGTCTTTTTTTACTGCCTTTATTTGGGTTCGTGTCAACGAAGAGTTCAAAAAGTGGGCTATAGAATCTGAATCTGCAAAAGAGCGAATCGAGTCTACTTGATTTTTCATCAAGGCAATCAATGGAGAAATAACCAATGCCGTTCCTTCTTCCATCAAAGCAGGAAGTTGATAGCACAAAGATTTTCCACCACCAGTAGGCATAATAACAAAAGTATCGTGTCCACTCAAAATACTTTCAATGACTTCTTGTTGCCTACCTTTGAATTTGCTGAAACCAAAGAATTTTTTCAGCGATTCGTGTAAACTTATATTTTCTGTTTCCATACTCGAAAAGAGTTTCTTATTTTTTTTTCTCTACAAGGAGAAGATAATCTATATAATAGATATATAGAAAAAATGTTTGGAATGCTAGTGTGGGGAGTTTTAATTCATAACATTTTTCAGTGACCAAACTTGGTTATTGAAAGTACAAAAAAATAAAAGCAATTCCAAAATTAAATGTATAATTTTCAACTTAATAAATAGCTAAAAAAGCAACGCTAAAATTTACTGTTAAGCTATTTAAAATAGTCTTGAATCCGCTTTTTGTCACAGCTACTTTTGCTTTTTAAAAATCATTCATCTCCTATCAAAAATTATTCCTACCTTTATACCTTATTAAAAAATTATTTTTATTTAAGAAAATTCCTAGATAGAGGGCAAAAGGTATTCACTAATAATTTAGACTAGGAGCCTACTTAAAACTCTGAATTTAGACCATTATATTTTTAGCATTTAAAGTTTAGGAGCATGAACTATAGGGAATGAGTGCTTAGTTTTCTTCATCTACTTACTAGATTTTGTATAACATATAGGGTAGGGTTCTGAAATTTATACCTATTGTTTTTCAAGACATTTTTTATTAAAATAAATAGAACAATGATTATTAGATTTGTAAAAATGACCTTTCAGGAGGAGTATGTTGAGGGCTTTTTAGAAGCCGTGAATCAACGAAAAGAGCGCATTCGAAATTTCAAGGGATGCACCTATTTGCAAATTGTTCAAGATGTTCATCAGCCCAATATTATCTTTTCTCATAGTTATTGGGATAGTGAAGCAGACTTAAACAACTATCGACATTCTGATTTTTTTGGAGAAATTTGGAGAGAAACCAAACCAAAGTTTTCTGCAAAAGCAGAAGCGTGGACGGTTCAAAATGTATACGAATTAACTTAGAATAGACCAAGCCATTCCAAACAGAATGGCTTTTTTTATTGCTGGATGAAGTAGTAACTACTTGTATTGTCTTATTACTAAAATACAGGTTTTTAGGCTTTTAAAATGATAAATGTCTGAAATAAACAAGTAAATGTCCTTTTTGAAGTGGTATTGTTCCTACATTTATATTATCTTTGTCTTTATTCTAAGATAAATAATAGAACACACTATATTATTTTTATTTCGTATAAATAGTCAAACAAAAAATTACACAAAAACTAAATGTTATGAAACAAATATTACTTAATTTTTTACTCTTTATAAGAATAAATCCGTTTGCCATTAGGCAAAAAAGCAATCAACTTATGTTATTTGGTTGTTTCTTTTTATTTGCTTTGTCAGCAAAAGCACAAATAGGGACAAGTATCCAACTTTCAGGACCTTGTATATCAGGTAGTCCTATTACGATTCCTTATGCAGCTGATGTTGATGGAAAACCAGCATATAATGGTACAGGTTATACGATAGATGGAACCTCAGGCTTACAGATAACTGTGCGTTGGCAAGCTGCTTTTAATAGGTGGGTTGTTCTTGTAGGAGGAAGTACGGCATTTTTAGTTAATACCAGTAATACACCGAATCCAAACTCAACAAATATACAAGCTTGGACTCCTCAAGGCATTTTTTCTTGTGAGGGTGCTATGACTATCACAGGAGATGGAACAGTAGGGGGGGC
>ENA-ORXM01004585-ORXM01004585.1-marine-metagenome-genome-assembly--contig:-NODE-4585-length-11942-cov-4.425369_pt1 | contig 11942 bp, 10 predicted proteins | sample MGYA00237867_ERZ511480 | MGnify/ENA primary metagenome ERZ511480 (study PRJEB26309, sample SAMN06266103) | marine metagenome | isolation source: Algal blade | place: United Kingdom:Sidmouth, United... | reverse complement strand
CTGCCGTAGCTTTTTGGTCAGACGGTAGAACTAATGATGGAGACCTTAATATTTATATGGCAAAAGTAAATTTAACTGATGTTGTAAGTGTTGAAGAGGTAAGTTTAATATCCAATAACGTTTCTATTTCTTCATTGTATCCTCAGCCTGTCATAAATAATGCTTACACTGATATTGAACTTAAAGAGACTACCAATATTAAGTATCAAATATTGAATACCTCAGGGCAAATATTAAAAAGCACGGATTGGGTCGAATATCGAACAGGGAAGCATAAATTAGAATTTAATCTCGATCTATCAGCCGGAGTTTATTTAATTACACTAACAACTAACTACGGATATTTTAAAACCCTGAAGTTTGTCAAATTCTAATATGAAAAAGTATCTATTCCCAATGCTGCTTATATTTTTCACTAATTGTACTGGTGTTAAATCAATTGAAGGTCATGATGAAGGGGCCAAAATGGAAGATTTGGCTCATTCACATTTTGGGGAAAATTACGCAACTAAAAAGAATGAAACAGGAAGTCATTTCATTGTCTTTAAAAAATATAAAAAATTAGAGGATCTTTTGGCAACAGTCAAGTTTTTTATTTTTGAAGAAGACTCTCAATCCATAATTTTTCAAGATGTACTTAATGCAGGTAGTATATCATGGCATTCAGATTTCAAAATTATTGCCATATCTAGAAACATGAAATCAGATGCAAACAAAAAACCAACTTTCACATACTATTATGACGTAAACAAAAAAACAAAAACGATAATAAAACCTAAACTGAATTAAAACGCAGTTTAGCTCAATCGTTTCCATCTGAATAAGAAGATAGTAGGTTTGAAATATTTGAGAATTCTATTCGTCTCGTTTATCATGATGTATTTATTTGTCCTGTCATGCCGAATGTCTTAGAGTATCTGATATTAGTCTTGATGATAGATTTAATAAAATGATATAATAATATGCCAACATATCAGTAGTTACAGAAAGTAAGTTGACTAACTACATCTTTATGTAGTGCTATTTTTTTGCCAATTCAAGTAGTTTTGCAGAAATTAGCAATTCCAAAAAATAAACTTCATAAACCTTAAAGTTTAATTTCTATAAAAACCTCAAAAGTATATTTATAGAAACTGAAAAAAGATCGAAATTCTTTCGGATATCCTAAGATTGCTAAATGAAATTTTATTGAAAATTGTCTTTTAATATAAAAGACAAGACACCCCTAGATTGATTACTAGCGGAATAGACTTGCGAAAGTACTAGGTTTAAATAAACGAACTGTCGAAATGCAGTTTGCAATAGATGATTACATCTATTCACTCGATTAATTTTATTTTATTTTATAACAATTTTAATTTTTTATTATGAGTAAATTAACAAATTTCAACGATGCTGCCTTGAATACTAAGGAGCAAAACAACACACAAGGAGCTTGGGGTAACTCTAACAACAATTACAATTCTCATCCTACTTCTAACTCAAACAGTTACTCTAACTCATACAGTTATTCTAACTCTAATAGTTATACTGCACCTGCAGCACCTGTGCACCCTGTGTACGAAGCACCTGCAGCGCCAGTATACCAAGCACCTGCACATCCTGTATACCAAGCACCTGCGCATCCAGTATACCAAGCACCATCTTATAACTCTAGCGCATGGTCTAGCTGGCACTAAACAGTACCGCTATAAAATTGCGGTTTAAAGCTTATTAATTCTATCTATTACTTGGATAGGAGAAGTATTGCAAGCAATTTTTTTAAATGTACTAAATCGGACTATACTATAGTCTTATAAGATAAGAAGAGCTGATTTTTTAATCAGCTCTTCTTTTTTGTGTGCTTATTATTCTCAACTGGAATAACATTATTAAGCTGTTTTGCACACTTGATTATAGCATAAAAGAATAAAAAATGGAGATTCATTAGCAGTAAAATGATCTAATACGCTGAATCTTTATGTAAGCTTTTTTTATTGACAACATAAGGATTAAGACATATATTATAAAATTACTATAATCGTTGATAGTTACGAAAGGAAATTTATTTTTAATTATGAGTTGATTATCATTAAACTTTTAATTAATTTGTATGTCATTGTCAAGGCTTTTTACTTCATTTATATCCTCCTGTATTTTTTGATTTAAACAGATTCGTCATTATTAATAATGATGATTGGCTAATACTATGACTAAAAAATTTCCATTTTATAAGCAAATGGACCAAGCAGACTGTGGTCCTACATGTATCCGAATGATAGCCAAGCATTACGGAAAGGCTTATACATTGGAGTATATTAGAGAACGTAGTTATATCACCCGATCGGGAGTCTCTTTACTAGGACTCAGCGAGGCGGCTCAAGCCATTGGTTTACGTTCACTTGCCGTTAGTATTAATTATCAACGTTTGGCAGAAGAAGCTCCACTGCCTTGTATCGCTCATTGGCGCAATCGCCACTTTATCGTAATTTATAAGATTAAAAATGATACGGTCTATGTTGCCGATCCTGCACATGGATTGCTAAAATATACCAAAGATGAATTTGAAAAAGGATGGGTAGGAGAGCAAGATGATGAAGGTGGTACAGGGTCGATTTTGCTTTTAGAAAAAACACCTGAATTTGAAGATATAGAACAAAATGATAGTGAAAAAAATATCTCCTTTGCCTATATATTTAATTACGTAAAACCTTATCGAAAATTTATAATTCAATTGGTATTGGGTATGCTCATCGGTAGTACGCTTATGCTGATTTTTCCATTTCTGACCCAGTCAGTTGTTGATAGAGGTATTGAATATCGAGATGTAAATTTCGTTTATCTTATCTTAGGAGGACAATTGATGCTCTTTCTGGGTCAAACCATTGTACAGTTTATTCAAAGTTGGATACTGCTTCATCTGAGTACGCGGATCAATATTTCTTTGATTTCGGATTTCCTTGCCAAGTTGATGCGCTTACCGATTTCTTATTTTGAAACGCGCGTAGTTGGTGATATTTTACAGCGTATCAGTGACCACAACCGTATACAGTCATTTATGACTACGGACTCTTTGAGTGTTGTATTTTCAATTTTTAATTTTATCGTCTTTGGGGTATTGATGGCTTATTTTGATATGAAAATATTCTTGGTATTCGTTATTAGTACCATACTATATGTCCTTTGGATCTTAGTTTTTCTAAAGAAAAGAGAAGAATTAGATTATCGGTCTTTTGATCAAATGGCAAAAGATCAAAGCAATATCGTGCAGCTCATCACGGCAATGCAAGATATCAAACTCAACAATGCTGAACATCAAAAACGTTGGGAATGGGAAAAAATACAAGTTAAACTATTTAGGATTTCGGTAGACAAATTGAAGCTATCCCAATACCAAGAAGTGGGTTCGTTTTTTATCAGTAATCTCAAAGATATACTTATTACTTTCTTTTCTGCCAAAGCAGTAATCGATGGTGATATCACTTTAGGAACAATGTTAGCGATTCAATATATCGTAGGTCAAGCTAATGGACCTTTGGGCAATCTCTTAGGTTTTGTCACCAAAGCACAAGATGCTAAAATTAGTCTTGACCGTTTGAATGAAGTTAGAAGCAAAGAAGACGAAGAACCGGTAGGCATTCCCAAACTCAGAAGCATCCCAACTAATCGTGATATTTATTTGAAGGGATTAGATTTTAGATATGGTCCACCAGGGACGGATTTAGTTTTAGAGAATATCAACCTCCATATCCCAGAAGGGCAGGTGACGGCTATAGTCGGCGCAAGTGGAAGTGGCAAAACGACCTTGATAAAATTGCTTTTAAAATTTTTCAAACCAACAAAAGGTAGTATTCATTTAGGTAAAACAAGTATTGATAATTATCATAGTTCTTGGTGGCGTAGCCAATGCGGAACAGTAATGCAAGAGGGTTTCATTTATTCGGATACTATCGCAAAAAATATTGCTGTAGGCGATGAAAATATCAACTACGAACGATTGATGCATTCCGTAGATGTCGCTAATATTGGGGACTTTATAGAATCATTGTCATTAAGCTTTCAGACAGAAATTGGTCAAGAAGGAGTCGGCATCAGTGAAGGTCAAAAGCAAAGAATATTCATAGCAAGAGCTGTTTATAAAGACCCAAAGTATTTGTTTTTTGATGAAGCCACGAGTTCGCTTGACGCAAACAATGAGCGTGTCATTATGGAAAATCTTGATCGATTTTTTAAAGGTAGAACAGTAATCGTTGTTGCACATAGACTGAGTACCGTGAAAAATGCAGACAATATTATCGTACTCGATCAAGGGCAAATAGTAGAACAAGGAACACACGAAGAACTAGCTGAAAAGCGTGGATATTATTTTCACTTAATCAAAAATCAACTAGAACTAGGTGTATAGATAACATAGTCCTCTAATTATATATAATGACTATAATTTCTATTTGTCAGAACAAATGTAAGAATTCAATAGAAATAGAACATGCATTTAAGTAGTAGTGCAATTTATTTATAAACTATTGCTAAGAATTAATACAATCATGAATATACATAAACAAACATATTTTCATGTCAATCATCAATTAGATTGGCAAAAAGATAATACTTATTTTATCGGTAAGGAATATTCGAATAGGTACAAGGAACTATTGAGTCGAGGTTTTTCGATTCCTAAAGTAAATGGCGAACAAGTACCAATGAACGCGATCTTAGACGGCATGATGCAATTTTTAAGTACAAATGATAGAGCTGCATTTATGCCTGAAAATTATCATTTCAATGCCTCAGATACACTGAAGGAAGTATTGCCTTTGATTCGTTCACAGATGATTCTAATACGGGAATTGATATTTGAAGAAACTAGAAAGGAGTATTTTCCCGAAAAATTATCGCGTTACAAAGGAATACACGTCATTCCTTCAGCCAAAGATTCTTTGGCATTTTGGTTGCCCCAATTAAAAACGCCGAATGCTAAAATATATAAAATTGAACTCACTGGAAAAATACATCGAGCAGCTTATGAATTACTAAATGTGAGTAGTATGCCACCCGATTACATTAAATTCAATGCCTACCAATATTGGTTGGGTAACGAGAATAATAAAGTAGATAGCGACGAATGCCTTTTTGAAGGATTGGTGAAAGTAGTAGAAATCATAGATGCCAATCTAGTGTCGAGCAACGGATAAAACATGAATATTATAAATAAACAAACGGTTCAGTTATTCTTAGTACCCATCTTCTTTTCGATGATGACATGTCCGTTGTTTGCCCAAGATAAGCTCAACCTAATTGAAGCCATCCGAATAGGGTTGAGTAATAATTTTGGTATTAAAATTCTAAAAATTGAAGAAGACATTGCCCAAAATCAATTGAACAATGTTTATAGAAGAAGATTGCCAAAAGTAGATTTATTTGCTCGACAGCAAAATAATTCTAATAATAATAGGTCACCAACTTCTTTTGTACAGGGGTTCTATTCAGACCGAGGATTGGATCTTGGTTTAGATGCCACTTGGGTTGTTTTTGAAGGATTCAAAGCTCGACTAGACAAATCAAGATTAGAAAAATTGAATCGGCAAAGCAATGGTAATACAATGCTATTGGTAGAGAACACCATACACGCCATAATGCTAGCTTATTATAATACGCTCATCAAAAAAGAAGCTGGGGTAGTGCAGCATGAATCAGGTATCCGTTCCAAAGAAAGATACAATGATGCAAAATTTCAATTTGAAAAGGGCAAAGTAAGTGGCTATGATTTATTGCGTTTTGAAAATGCGATGCTCATAGATTCGACCAACAGCATTATTCAGCAAAAGGAACTTGATATAGCCATGCAGACTCTCAATTTGGCTATGGGAAATAAGATTTATAAAGTCTACCAACTTACAGATAAATTGGATTATCAAAAAGAAGATTATCAATTTATTAAATTGCAACAGAAAATGATCTCACTAAATAAGGAGCTTCAAAATCAATATCTCAATCTGATGTTGCGCCGTAACGATATTGGGATTCTGAAAGCAAACCGATATCCCAAATTGGCTATCAATACTGGTTTATCACAAAACTTCAATTCTACAAAATTTCAAGAAATAGATAGAATTAAGGGCGGAAGCTTTAGATTCTATCTCAATTTTTCAGTTACTTATAATCTCTTCGATGGTGGTCAAATAAATAGAGCAATAGATGAAGGGCAATTCAAAGAAAAAATAGCTGCCTTAGAAATTGAACAAATCAAACAAGAGTTGTCCAATGTATTGAAAAAAGCAGTTACCAATTACAATATGCAATTACAAATCATTAGAATAAATGAAAAATTGATTAATAATTTGAAACAAAATTTGATACTGGAAAAGGGTAGATACAAGAATGGGTTTTCCTCTTTACTCGAATATAGATCTTTGCAACAAGAAAATATTAATGCGGAACAAACGAGATTGGAAGCGATTTATGAATTATTAATTAGCGAAACAGAAATTCTAAAATTGACTGGTAGTCTGTTAAAATCCTATCCTGAAAATAAAAGATAATGGCAGACGATAAGAATCCAAAATTTGATGATTTATTCCAAGATTTTTTTAAAGAGAAAATCGAGGGTTCGGATAATGAAACTATTGATAAGGAGATAGTTATGCCTAGTCCACAAATATCAAAAGAAGGTAATATAAATGAAATAATCTGCGATTTATTAATAGGGAATAAACAAGAATTAGACACAGAGAAACCTCTTGAAAAAGAAAGCAAGGAAGTGCCTAAAGTTATAGATGTTCCTAATAAAATGCGCCAGAATGCGCCGAATGAAATCGCTATAACGGAGGCAAATAATATTGAAGGTGGCGCTTCGGCTTTTATCGCTAATCCTGAGTATTTGGTGCCGCGTAGTGATGAGGTCGATGAGATCTTGAGTTTTGTTCCTCATTGGATGATACGTTGGGGTATTACCACCATTTTCGTAATTGTGTTAGGCATTATTGCTATGAGTTATTTTATAAAATATCCAGATATTGTCACAGGTCAAATTACCATAAGCTCTTCCAGGCCACCGGCTTCTGTTATTGCCAAAGCTAGCGGCCCATTGAAATTATTTCAAAAAGATAAGGATATTATTAAAGAAGGCGAGGTCATTGCTTTGATAAGAAACGATGCTAAGTATGAAGATGTTTTGAAACTCAAAAAAAGTCTGAAAATTCTTAAAAGTAAGATTAACAAAGGTCGGAATCTGACTTATTTTGAATTTCCGAGAAACTTAGATTTAGGTTCATTGCAAGGGGCGTTTGCAGATTTAGAATTTAAAATTAAGGACAAAAGGGTTCAAGCGAATTCTAGAGGAAATGATTCTCGTCGTAAATCTAATTTAGATAATCAAATTTCCGAAATTTATAAAATGCAAAAAGAACAAGTTCGACATATCGCCTCCCTCCGGAGTGAATATATTAAAGTAAAAGAAGTTTACGATAATCGTTATCAAGCTTTGTTTAAGAATGGAAGTATCTCTGCCGAACAATTGGAAGCCAAGCAAAGTGAAGTCACTCAGAAACAAAATGCTTACCAATCTGCTAAATTAAGTTTGAATGAAAATAAAAAACAGATTCTAGATTTAGAATCCAGAAAAGATGAACTTGATTACGGAAATACTCAGACAGAAAGCACAGGACTAAATTCCATTTCTATGTCTTATAGTCAATTGCTTAATGATATAAATACTTGGGAAAATAAATATTTGCTTACTGCACCGATTGCTGGTAGATTAAATTATTTACAATTTATCAAAGACAATGTACAAGCCGAATCCACACAAGAGTTGGCAAGCATTGTTCCTATTACAGAGGGAAAGACTAGAGAGACCATAGGTGAATTATTTATTCCAGCTGTAGGAATGGGCAAAGTAGAATTGGGACAAACTGTAAATGTTGACCTTGATGCTTTTCTCAAAAAGGAATACGGAGTTATTATTGGAAAGGTAACAGAGATTGCAGATGTGGGGACGACGTTACCAAGTTCGGAAGGAGCACAAACAGTTTATAAATTAGTGGTCAATTTCGATGATGGGTTAAAACCTACATCGGGAAAGGATATAATATTCAAACACAACATGAAAGGTAAAGCGGAAGTCATCACTAAAGACGTAAGACTGATAGAACGGATATTTAATGAATTGAGAGATGTAGTAGATGCGGAATAAAAAAAAGATTCAAAAAATAAATCTTTGAATCTCTTTTTGCACTTAGGTTTGATTTTACCAAACACCGTTGCCATTTCCACAGCATTCAAATAGCACTACATTTCCCATCATAACTTTATCTACTTGACCATATCCACTAAAAGTGAGGTTTACATAGCCGCCAGTTGAAGCATTTTGTTGATGGATATTAATTGTTGAATCTTGAAAATCATCCAGATTTTTTTTGTGTGTAAGCTTTTTCATAGAAATATAGAGTTTTAAAAGAATATATAAATTAAACTTGTCATTAATAAAATTAAATATCTGTTATAATTATTATAGAAAAATATTAGACAAATATACATTTTATTCTGTTGATAATCAATAGAGTATGTCAAATTTATTATTAATAACTTTATGTGATAATGATGAGAATACACCATACAAAATTGATCATAATATGGCTGTTATTGATGATAGGTAATTGTCTGAAAGCTAATGTTATAATTGATAGTTTAAAAATTCAATTGGCTCTAGTCGAGGACGAACAAGAACGTTCTAAAATTGCAAAGTTAATTGGAGATGAATACTATTCGATTAATCAAGATAGTATAATAGCCTATTATAAGTTGGCAGAGAAGTACGCTAATCTTTCGACAACAATATTTGTTGATGATATCGATATTTTACGTGGATATGGCTATTACAACACGAATTTAACTAATGACTATGACAAAGCAATTAACTATTATGAAGAAGCTATTCAAATAGCAAAATCAAATAATGATAGACGTAACATCGCTTTAATTCAGAATGATTTGGGCATCATATTTTGGAAAAAAGGAATCTATGAAAAAGCAATTGAATATCATTTTATAGCAGATGAAATTGCTGAAGATATTGATGACGCTGATTTGAGAATGAGAACATTATTGAGTTTAGGTGTTATTCATAATGAAGCTTTACGCAATGAAGAAGCTAAAAGATATTATGAAGAAGCACTTTCATTAGCAAAAGGAGTAGGACATCAAAGAGCAATAGGAGTCATCCAAAATAATATAGGAAAAATTTTGGGAGATATGGGGGACTATACAAATTCAGAAACGCAATTTCAAGAGGCTTTAGTTACTTTTCAAAACTTGAATGACGACTATTGGAAAGGCCTATGTTATTATAATTTGGGAAAAAATTCCTTTTTGCAAAAACAATATAAAACAACTATTGATTATTATAACAAAGCGCTTACACTAAATAAGATATTGCAAGATAAAGATAGGGAGGTAATGATTTTTTCTGGATTGGCACAAACTTATGAAGCTTTAAAGCAATATAAAATAGCTATACAGTATGCGCTCAAAGGCGAAAAGTTATTGGAAAAATTTGATACCCAATTACATCATAGTACACTGATTTCTATTTTGGCTAGATGTTATCACGGCCAAGGAGATTTCGAAAAATCCAATATCTACTATCAAAAGAATTTCAATTCTACTAATATTATTGAAGGTGAAAACCAAGAGCAAGTATTGGCTAAGATGAAGGCCATGTACACCAACGAAAAAAAAAATAATCAGATAAATCAACTAGAAATTAAAAACAAACAAGAATTAATCAAAAGGCAAAGAGCGACTTATATTTTTCGATTCACTTCTTTGATATTCTTATTTATATTGGCATTATTAGGCTTATTTTTTTATGGTCTGAAACTCCGACAGCTTAATAAATACAACGCACTACGTAGTAAACTGACTTATGACCTACATGATAATATTGGTAGTTCACTTAACCAAATAAAAATGTTGTCATCTAAATTAAATAACAACGTAGGTGAAATTGGCGAACAAAATAATTTGTCAAAAATATCGAGAATTAAAACAATCAGCAATGATCTAATTAGCAATATGTATGACTTGATATGGTCGATAGATAAAGATAAGGAAAGTTTAGAGGACTTAATAGACCACATGAGAGATCATGCAAGCAATGTTTTTTCCCCGATGGACTTACCTTTCAAAATGAAAATAAATAGTAATTATAGGAATAAAGTAATAGATGCGGAGGTCAAAAATAACATATATGCAGTGTATAAAGAAGCCATTAATAATGTCGTCAAACATACGCGTCCTGTGTTGGTTTATATTTATATTGATGTCCTCAATAATCAATTGAATCTAAAGGTTGAAAATGATAAATCTGTTACATTAGACGATCAATACTCTAGCAAGAAAGGACTCCTAAGTATGGTGCAGCGAGCTAAAAGTATCGGTGGAAAATTGAATATAGAAAATGAAACTGATAAATTTATAATCAATTTACAAGTAAACGTATAATGTCTATAAAAGTAGGAATATTAGAAGATGATGCCTATGTATTACAAGAAATCTCGGAGATTGTAAAAGCATCCAAGAAGCTGGAGTATGTTATGGCAGCGAGTTCTGGAGAGAAGCTTTTAAAATATTTCAATGACAAAACCGATATGGATATTTTGTTGACTGATGTTGGTCTCCCTGGAATGTCAGGTATTGAAGTTATTACTAAAATAAAAAACATTTGTCCTACCATTGAAATTATTGTCTTGAGTTCTTATCATGACAATGATACAATATTCAAAGCATTACGCGCAGGCGCGACTGGGTACTTGCTTAAAGATGCTAGTTTTGATGAAATAGAACGAAAATTGATAGAGGCCAAAGAAGGTAGTCCTGCTTTGTCGCCTGCAATTGCTAATCGGATGATTAGTTTTTTCAATGCTACTAAAACTCTAAATGTTGATTATAATTTAGCCCCCAAAGAAAAACAAGTTTTACAACTACTAATCGAAGGATTGAGTTATAAACTGATTGCTGTAGAATTAGATATTTCGATTGATGGTGTACGGTATCACGTCAAGAAAATTTATAAAAAAGTACATATTAATTCTCGTCCGGAATTAATGAAGATGTACATGGATGGCAAGCTGAAATTGTAATAATATTAAAATAGAAATATTTCGATCAACCCGTTGGATTCTCATATCAATTGGAATTGTGAAACGACTCATATTCTTTAAACAGTACAGACAACCCACATAGTTTACACTTTTGGGGAGGAGCAAATTGCTTAAAAAAAGCAATATGTATTGGAACAAAAAGAATTGTTTATAAAAATTCGAGAGACTGAATATTATACTACCACAACCCTGTGTAAAAGATTCGGAATCTCAAGAGTGACGGGGCATAAATTGATCAGAAACTAAATGGAAGTCATGAACGAATACATCGGTATTTAAAAGCTTATTGCAAACCAAAAGTAATGAATACATTGAGTAAGCAGCAAGAAGTGATGAATAAATTTAGAAAAGAGTAAAATGGAATAAGACCACACGAATCGCTAAAATGAAGACACCAAAATTTGTCCATGAAAAATCTAAAAGAGGATATTCGGAACGAAAATAAGTGCCAAACATCTTAGCGAATGACTAATAATTTTTTGGTTGTAATTAAGGATCCCGATTCTAAAGTTATAAAATAAGATCCCGATTCCAAGTGTGAAATATTAATCGATGGGACTTTATTTTTATTTATGACATATGAATTTATAGTTTTGCCAAGCGAGTTTACGATACTCAGCCTCGAGTTAGATGATGTATTATCACTAAAATCTATGTTCAATATACCATCCCCGTTAGGATTAGGATAGACATTGAAATCTGCAGGATTCTCTTCGCTTAGCTCATTAATAGAACTGAAAATGGTTATATTAATATGCAATTGGGCAAGCCCAGTAGGTCCACCAAAACTTCCTATCATGAATA
>ENA-ORXM01004578-ORXM01004578.1-marine-metagenome-genome-assembly--contig:-NODE-4578-length-11956-cov-3.397424_pt1 | contig 11956 bp, 6 predicted proteins | sample MGYA00237867_ERZ511480 | MGnify/ENA primary metagenome ERZ511480 (study PRJEB26309, sample SAMN06266103) | marine metagenome | isolation source: Algal blade | place: United Kingdom:Sidmouth, United... | reverse complement strand
TCTTGCTCCTTGGTCGATTGTATAACTCAAAGAAAGATTCCCACTTAGTATAGCATAACTGTCCATCACCTTTTGTATATTTTCTTCTATTGCTACTCCATTTGCTAATAATTGATACAAGACATCAATCATAACTTCTTTTGCTTCGAATTGCTTTAAAATAGAATGCCATTGTATTCGAATTAACTTTAAGTTCTCTTGAATAGATTCAGAAGTAGTTGCTGCATTTTCAAGAATAACCAAAATACGTACAAATGATTTTTTAGCAGCTTCTAATTCGATCGAATAATCCAAAAGTTCTCCCGTCTGTTCATTTGCCATATAGTACGTTAAGATCCGTTGCACGAGAACTTTCTGATGTTGAATATGATTGATGTATTGATTGATGGTAATCCAGTTATTATTATCCTTTACGGTATATTCGTATTCTTGATAAGCAGAATGAAGCATTTTAGAAGCTTTCAATAACTCATCTGCTTTACTAAGCAAGGTCTTTACTGCCTCTTTCTTAATCGACCAATCTGCAACAGCTTTGAAGGTTTTCCAAATGGCACGAACTCCCTGAATATGTTCTTTTACTCGTTCGTTAGGTACAAAAAGGCTCAGTTGATACAAATTATCTTCAAACTGTTCGATTGCTGCTGTTCTTTCTTGATATAATGTAGGATTTCTAACATCATAACATAAGGTTAAGTATATTTTTGAGATTTTTTGAGATAAAACCTGTTGGTTAACGGTTATTTCTAGTGCTTCTTTTATAGAAGGACCTTTATTATTAGCATAGACATATTGGGGAAAAAGAAAACTAAAGATGACGATAGACGCGATGATTCGTTGCATGATTAGATTTTGTAGTTTGTATGTGTGTTTAATTAGAACTAGTACAAAATTACGCCTTTTAATCAGCTCTATCAAGCTACTTTTTGCAAACGAATAGATGTAAAGTATATGTGAAGAGCCTTTCTAGCTCCAAAGTGTTTGTTCTTCATGCCTTAGATAAAAATGCACCAACAATCACATCTATATATTTAATAATTAATTAAACTAAGATTTTAGATCTGAATCTCTGGTTCAGTACTTCATGAAATTATTACAAGAAAAAACACGCTACAGATTTATAAATCCATAGCGTGCTCAAAAAATAATTCTTTGATAATTTAATCTTTAATAATCTTCTTAGCATAGGTTTGATCTCCCACTCGAAGCTTAATGAAATACATTCCAGCACTATAAGCTTTTAAGTCAAACTCTAAACGTTCAGATACTACATTTTTAGTATTTATTTGTTGCAATAATTGCCCTGTCACCGTATATAATTCTAGTTGAATTTCTTCAGATGCTTTCAAAGCTAAGTCGATATAAACAGTTCCATCTGTTGGATTTGGAAACACCTTAAATTCATTAAGCTGATTTAGCTTTGTTTGATTATTAATAATAAAAGGCAAACAGAAATAATGTACGGAACTATCTCCAAAATCACCATCAGGCGCATTCATACGAACCAAAGCATTTCCCATAGCATCTGTCATCCAATAATCACCAGAGCGGCCACAAAATCCACTTGTTCCATCCAGACCATCACCATAAGAATCATAAATAGCATAACGATAGCATCCTGCTGCCAAACAAAGTTGATCTGTCAGAGTATCTACACTATTAAAATTATCATTATAAGGCCCACCACTATACAAGACAAGCCCTGTTGAAGAATCACTAATCGTCCAAGTAATTTCACTTCCATAGCAATCTAATGCTAAAGCATAATCAACAGGTTCACCACCTAATGTAATATAAAAAGACACACTACGAGCATCGTTCACCAAATTAGAATCCAAGGATCCATTTGGAGCGATTGTAGTTGCGTTAAAGGTGTGTTGTCCTGCTCCTACCGTAACCGTCGGCAACAATACTGTTGTGATGCTGTTGGGAGCTAAGATTCCCATCCAAGAATAGGTCGGATAAGTAACCCCGTCTACATCATAAATAATATCTACAGTAGTGATCGTATCATTTCCATAATTGCGAATTGAAATTTCAGGAATAAAAGAATCAACATTACAATAATTCTCTTCTATCCCATCAATTTGAGCAACACCTGCATCTAAAGCTACTCCTGGTCCATTAGGATTATAGCCTGAGTGCGTTAAGACATTTGTATTTCCTGGATCTAACCAATCTTTCAGACGTTCAGAAGCACTAGCACCATTCCAAGAAACATCCAATCGACCATAGTTGTCTTCTTGTCCATTATCATTAGTACCATTACAGGCAGCACCACCACCATATAGTTGACCAATAATCAGTTGATTTTGGTTAAACAAAGGCGAACCAGAGGAACCAGGTTCGGTTACCCCTTGATCCCAATCTGCTACTTCCCAGACTGCCGCACCACTCCAATTAACAGCTGTTACAGGATCATCTTCTCGACAAATTTTCTTTACATCACCACGAGGATGATGAATTCCAGTTACTTCAGTTGCAGGAGTTGTACTTCTATCCCAACCTGCATAATAAACATTTCCTGTAGGCATACTATTCAACTCCATCAAAGCCATATCTGAACCACCATTATTGGCACGTAAAGTAGCTCCATTTACTTCATTGTAAGGCGCTCCAGGATCTTGACTATTACCATTTTGAGCACAAACAGGTACTGGACTATCCCAATTAAAGCGAAAAACCCAAGCTCCCAAACCAGATGTTCCACAGTGATTTGCAGTTAAGAAATAGGGGGTGCCATCATTAGATGTATTATTAATAAGAGCACCAGTACAACCACCACTTCCTCCTACTATTATAATCGCCACAGAATTGATCGGATCTTCCCATCCCAAACCCAATGGACAGGCAACATCTATGTTACAAGCTCCAGCATCGTTAAGCCCTTTAATCGCTTTTTCTCTAGGATAGCCCCCCAAAGAACGATAACCATGTACGACCATGCTGATATTTAAGGCACCATTTCCTTGCACTGCTTTTGGTTCATAATACTCAACGACAACGTTATCTCCTTGGACAAGAGTTGTCCCTAACATTCGATCAGCACTGTTATTCTTATTGGTATATGCTCCTTGAACTTCTTTCGTTTTAGGATTGTATAAATAAAGTGTTGCTCCAACAGGCAATTCATAATCATCAAAAACTAGATTCATTGTCAAAGCATCCTTGGATTCAAATTCGATTTGCCAAATTCGATCGCCATTAGACAAGGTTGTCCAAGTTCCACTATTACTTAAATTGTAATTCACATTATGCTCATATCCAAATTGCCAAGGTTTCATTCCTGTTGCATCATTCAATGCATCTACCTTTTTTTGTTTTTCTAAATCAAATGTAGGCATTAAGTAATAATCAATTGGTGTCCCCACAGTCTTCTGACTCCAACTCACTGGTTGTCCTTGATTAGTCATTTGCGCAATACCTTGAGTAACAAACAAAAAGCTACTCAAAATAAAAATAAAAATTTTGTTCATAATACGTTTTGTTGGTAAAAATTTTGAAAGTAAAGTGGGGTCAAGAACAAAAATAACATTTTCATAACAAAAGAGTGTATTTTATTTGTCAAAAGCAGAACAGGAAGTCGATAAAAAAAGGATTCTAGCCATTAGCTAGAATCCTTTTTAGTTTTCTATAGTAGAATAGAAATTATTTTAAACAGTGATCTTTTTTATTCAAACTCTACCAATATTTGATTTTTCTCTACAGGAGTTCCTTTTGTTATTTCTATACTTTTCACGACAGCATCTCCCTCTGCTTTTATTACATTTTCCATTTTCATTGCTTCCAAAATCAAGACAGAATCTCCTTTGGCAACAGCATCTCCTGGTTGCACCAAGACATCTAAAACAAGACCAGGCATAGGCGCTTTGATATTATTTACTTTTTGAACCGTCATATTAGAGAAACCTAATTGTTCTACCAATAGATCGAACTTATCTTTTAGGTTAACCTCATAGACGTTTTTGTTAATTTTAATACGAAACGTTTTAGTCTCATAATTAGCGTCCAACACTGTAGCATCAAAAGACTGGTTGTCTTGTAAGATGTGAAATTTCCCATCTTTTATTTCTAACAAATCCCAATTTAAATCATTAGGATCTATCATCAATTTATATTCCTCGTTAACATTAGACTCGTACATGAAATTTTATGTTTTTGCTAATTTGGTTACAAAATAGACTTCGTATATCGTAAAAACTAAGTAAACAAATAAAAATGGCAAAGCAAAATGGGCTGTCGAAGGTTCTGTTATTAACATATAAGCAATTAACATAGAAGCACAAAAAAGCATCTTAAAAAAAATAGACAGCAGAAAAATTTGCCCAAATAAGTTTTTGTTTTCGCTCTTCGCTGTTTTCGAAGAAGCATAAAACAAACCTATAGAAAATAAAATAAAGAAGCCCCAACTAATCCAAGATAGAGATAGATGAGAACTTATTAAATTAGAGGAGTCCAACAACACCAATAATAAAGCAACAATAATTGACAAAATGGTAAGCTGTATATAAAATTTCTTGGGAGTCATTCTCCTTATATGTTAACAATCGTATTTTCTTAACTACGATTCATTATCTGAAATTGCTTGCTTGATGAAATAGTACAAAGATAAACCAACTCCCGAAAGAGAGCCAATTAAAACAAAAAGTACTTTGGTTTCTAACCAAGCGTCTAGTTTTAATCCAACAAAAATAAACAGACCAATAGTAAGCCCCATCTGAGTAGCCATACTAGTGTACTTGATGAAGTTAACTTGCTTTTTGGACGTTTTGCTTTTCTCTGGAGGGTTCTTCTTGTCCATTCTTTCTCTGTGTTGAAGAAGTTTTTTTCATGATAGAAGCACCATCAAATACAGCACCATCCTCAATAATTAACTTATTGGTTCTTAAATCACCAAATACGATTCCAGCACTTTGGATATGCAAACAACCTTTGGCTGTAATGTTCCCTTCTATTTTTCCTTCTATCAAAATACTTTGGCATAAAATGTTACCAATAATTAAAGCATTTTTTCCCACAACAACTTTTGCCTCACTTTCTAGGTTCCCTTCTAATTTACCATCAATCCTTATATCCGTTTTTGATTTAAGATTACCAGTAATTACCGTACCAAACACGAGACTATTGTGAGCAGATGAAGAAGCTCCTTTGGGTACATTATTTTCTTTTTTTGCTCCAAACATGATTATAATTATACTATTTTTTTTATCAATGTAACCTTCCTAAAAAATTAAACCTATTTAGTTAGTAGATTCAAACAACACATCTTACCTACATTAGTAAGATCATTGTTTTTTAAATTTGTATACAATAAGGCACAATAAAATACATTTACCCTGTCTTAATAAATAAGACAGGATTTTGGGGCAAAGATAAGTAATATTAAGAGGCTTTTCTCAAAGTTTATTCCTAATAAAATGTTAAGTATCTAAGATTAGGCAAACACCCTTTTGGATACTAAGCACTTAAGTCTTATTTAGACTTACCCATCTTTTTAGGAGCCAAAGTACAGTGCATTCTTCTATCCTCCATTTTTGGCGGATAATCTGGAAAACCAATACCTTCTAACTCTTTCAAGAATCTTCTTAAAAGATCTCTACCTCTATCCTTAAATACAATAGTACGTCCTTTAAATTGAACATAAGCTTTTACTTTTGCTCCTTGCTCTAAGAATTTTTTAGCATGTTTCAGTTTAAAGTCAAAATCATGGTCATCTGTATTCGGACCAAATCGGATTTCTTTAACGACTACTTTTACTTGTTTAGATTTAAGCTCTTTTTCTTTTTTCTTCTTTTCGTACAAAAACTTTTTATACGCAATAATCTTACAAACAGGTGGAGATGCTTTGGGAGAGATTTCTACTAAATCCATTTCCATTTTAGTAGCATATTCCAATGCTTTTGCAGTTGGATAAACACCAGGTTCTAGTTCTTTACCTGCTACTTTACTAATATCTTTGAAATTACTTCCAACCAATCGGACTTCAGTTGCTTTAATAAATCCATTAATTTTGTGTTCTGGTTGGTTGCTCTTTCTGTAGGTGTTTCTCCTATTAAATTTTTTAGCCAATACAATTTTTTTTATTATAATAATAGGGAAATAGTCCCTTCTGTTTACTTTACACGAATAAAGTTAAAAAACTTTAACTTTATCCAACAACATATTCAATTAAATATTGTCCTTTTTCTAAAAAAAGTCGCTTTATAAGCCTTTACAAGGAAATTCAAGCCCAAATTGGGTAATAAAATTACTTGAATAGAAAAAGAATAAAAGCCAAATTGTGAGTACTCACAATTTGGCTTTTATTGTAATAATTTGTTATGAACACTTCTTTGTTATTTTAATAACAGCAAAATATCTATTTAGGTTCAAAACCAAGAACAATATTAAAGGCACCATAATCGGTTACCTTGTTACTACCATTCAAATGTGGTTTATCAAATCCAATACCATAATCAAATCCAAGTGTTCCAAACATAGGCAAGAAGACACGCACCCCTGCTCCTACAGAACGTTTCAATTGGAATGGATTGTAGTCTTCAAATTTTGACCATGCATTTCCTGCTTCTGCAAAGGCTAGTACCCAAATCGTAGCACTAGGGTTGGGAGAGATCAAGTAACGCAACTCCATTGTTATTTTATTATAAATTGCTGCACCTTGAGCATTTGCCGCAGAGACATCTGTTACTGGATCACGATATCCTCTCAACGAGATAATGTCTTTTCCTTGTAGTCCTTGGAAATTCGAAATACCATCACCACCCAACTCGTAACGCTCAAATGGAGACAAACCAACATTTGGATTATAAAATCCTAAGAATCCCATTTTAACCCCCACTTTTACAACAAAGTTTTTCACAATTTTGCCATACCATTCTGCCAAGAAATCCCACTTGTGGTATTCCAACAATTCAAACTTCTTAGCTGGATCCATCAAAGCATATTCTGAACCAGATTTACCACTAAACAAAGAGTATGGAAGCGTTAATTTTAAAGTCAACGATATGTTAGATCCTTTTTGAGGGAAAATTGGATTATCAACAGAGTTTCTTGAAAGTGTTTGACTCAAACTTAAGTTGTGGAAAGATCCTGTCGGAATTTCAAAATCAAAACGACGCAACAAGTCCATGTTTTGATAGTTCAAGCTAATTTGATACACAAAGAAATCATCTGGAAAACGCAAACGTGTTCCCAATCCAATAGAAGCTCCTGTAATTTGCAAACGTTGGAAAGCCGAACTTTCTTGGCTAAATCCATTGTTGAAATTGGTATGATAAGCCGAAAGCGTAAATGAATTTGGCTTTTTGCCACCCAACCAAGGCTCAGTGAAAGAGAAATTGTACGACTGGTAAAAACGACCATTTGTTTGTACACGCAAAGACAACCGTTGTCCATCTCCTTGTGGCAGAGGGTTCCATGCTTCCGGTTTTAATAAATTTCTCAAAGAGAAGTTATTAAAAGTCACCCCTAAGGTACCAATTACTCCTCTACCGACACCACCCCAACCAGCAGATAATTCCAACTGATCTGAAGGACGCTCTTCTACAATATACTCAATATCAACCGTTCCTCGTTGAGGGTTAACAGGTGTATTGATCTGTATATTTTCTGGATTAAAGTAGTTTAATGCCGTCAACTCCCGTTGAGAACGAATAATGTCCGAACGACTAAACTTATTACCAGGCAACGTTCTCAATTCACGACGAATCACATGCTCATGTGTACGATCATTTCCTCTGATAATTACATTCGCAATGATAGCAACTGGACCTTCAGAAATACGAATCTCTAAATCTACAGAATCTTCACGTACTCCTTTTTCGATTGGTTCTGCACGGAAAAATAAATATCCGTTGTCCATATAAAGTGTACTAATATCTCGTCCATTACGATCAAAATTCAAACGAGTTTGAATCAGTTCTTCATTATAAACATCTCCTTTTTTGATGCCCAGAATATTATCCAAAATACGATCTGAATAAGTTGTATTTCCTCTAAAGACAATATCTCCAAAAACGTAAGTTGATCCTTCATCAACATGAATATCAATATTCATTACTTTACGTTTTCCCTTTTGAGTCAGATAAACGGAATCTTTTGTAATGACAGCATCTCTATGCCCTACGTTATTATAAGCAGCAATAATGTTCTTTTTATCTTGCTCGTATTCTTTTTCTATAAACTTTGAAGGTTTAAAGATTGCCCAGATATTATTACGTTTTGTCTCCTTCATGGAGCGATATAACTTTCCTTCCTTCATTTTTTCAACACCATGAAAATTAATATTCGCAATGCGAACACGTTTTCCTTTTTTGATGTTAAAGACCCAACGTACTGAGTTTTTAAGAATTTTATCTTCCTCTTCAATTACTTCAATTTCTACATCCAAAAATCCTTTTTCGATATAAATTTCTTTTAGTGCTTGTACAGCATGCAATTTCATAGCAGAAGTAGCCGCACGTCCCTTTTGGAGGTAACGTTTGGTCGCTGCATTGGCATCGTCGTGTTGTCCTTTTGGAATTCCTTTGTATCCATGACGAGCAAAACGAGGATATTCTTTAACCATAATCTCCAAAAAGACAATATCACCAATCGTCTTTTGAATATTAATATTAACATCTACAAACAAACCTTGTTTCCAAAGTTTTCGAATTGCTTTTGAGATTTGATCACTAGGGATACGAATTGTTTTGCCAACCGTCAGTCCAGACAGGGCAATAATTCCATTGGCATCGGTATAATTTGCTCCAACAACTTCTATCCCACCAATTTCGTAGGTTTGTGGCTCGTTATAATCAATCAATGGAGCAGGTTCTAACGAATCTACTTTTTCTCCTGTTGTTTGTGCCCAAATACCTTGATTTGACAACAACAACACAGCACATACTACACTAAATAACCTCTGAATCATAATATTTTTTATAATAATAACAATTTTAAACCCACAGCAAGGCTTTCTATCTTAAAGACTATCCTCCACTGGTTTACATCTATCAAACAAATTATATAGCTTAAAAATACGGCATTAACACCATAAATACACTATTCTAAGCGTCTGATTACTGTAATATCTTATCTCAAAATTTCGCTCAAATCTATAAACGATATTTTTTGCACAAAAGTAAGGTAATCTACTAGCAATAAGAAAATATATCTCTTAAAATCGCAAAAAAGAGGTCAGTTATCTGCGATTTTGATAGTATATTTCAAGATAATACATTTTTGAGCACTGTTATTATTTTTATTTTTTTGATTCAAGGTCTAATTTACGCCCGATCTTATCCTCCTCAAAGAAGATGCTGCCAGACATTTTTCAAATGTCTAACAACATCTTCAATTTCTCCCTAGTAATTTTTCATTCAAGAATCTTTTTGAAATTAGAGCTTATCATCCTGCAAAGAAGTTCTCTTTACACTTTTTATTTTGGTTCCACCCCCAATACAATATTAAAGGTGCCATATTTGGTAAAGTCTTTTACCCCGTCCAAATTTGGTTTATCAAACCCAATTCCATAATCTACACCAAGCGTTCCAAACATTGGCAAGAAAATACGAAAGCCCAAACCTGCCGAACGCCGCATATCAAAAGGATTATAACTTTTTGTATCTGACCAAACATTCCCTGCCTCAACAAAAGCTAGCGCCCAAATAGTAGCACTAGGATTTGGAGAAATTAAGTAACGAAACTCTAAACTAAACTTATTATAAGCGGCTGCCCCATTCCCATTGGCAGAAAAATCACCTACATCATAGCCTCGCATAGAAATAATATCTTTCCCTTGAACAGTTTGTGGATTTGACAACCCATTTCCTCCCAATTCATAGCGGTCAAAAGCCGTCAATCCTAATTCTGGGTTATAAGAACCTAAGAAACCCATTTTCACACCCAGCTTTATTACAAAATTCTTCGCCAACTTGCCATACCATTCTGTTGTAAAATCCCATTTATGGTATTCGACCAGTTGATGTTCTTGAGAAGTACTTGTCTGGTTATTACTAGAAAGCAAAGAATAAGGTAAAGTAAAACTCATACTTAGGGCTATGTTAGCACCTTTGGTTGGAAAAATTGGATTGTCTACAGAGTTTCTAGAAATCGTTTGATTAAAACTCAAATTGTGATACGTTCCTGATGGAATATTCAAATCTTGCCAACGCAATAAATCCATCTTTTTGTAATTCAAACTAGCTTGATACACAAAAAAATCATCTGGAAATTTCAAGCGAGTTCCCCAACCTATTGTTGCACCAGTCACTTGTAATCGCCTCAAAGCAGAGCTTTCTGGAGTATAACCATTTGTAAAATTAGAATAGTAGGCAGAAAAAGTCAATGAATTGGGCTTCTTACCTCCCAACCAAGGTTCTGTAAAGGAGAAATTATACGATTGATAACCAGGACCATTTGTTTGAATTCTAAACGATAACGTCTGTCCATCTCCTGCGGGCAAAGGGTCCCATAACTTAGGTTGAAAAAATTTACGTAAGGAGAAATTGGTCAACTTCACTCCTGCTGTTCCAAAAACGGTTTCACCACCCCAACCTGCCGAAAGTTCAATCTGATCGGAGGTCTTTTCTTCCAATACATATTCAATATCTACCGTGCCTCGCTCAATGTTTACAGGAGTATTAATCTGTATGGCTTCTGGATTAAAATAACTCAAGGCAGCCAACTCTCGTTGAGAACGAATCAAATCAGAGCGACTAAAATTATTACCAGGCAACGTCCTCAACTCTCTACGAATAACATGTTCGCTCGTTCTAGTATTACCTCTAATCGTTACCTTCCCTATCTTGGCAATCGGACCTTCTACAATCCGTACTTCATAATCAATCGAGTCAGCTCGAATGCCCTTTTCTATAGGATCTGCACGAAAGAACAAATATCCATTATCCATATAAAGAGTCTTGAGGTCTCTTCCATTTTTATCAAACTCTAAACGTGTTGTAAAGAGTTCTTTATCATAAATAGCGCCTTTTTCAATTCCCATAATTTGGTGCAAGACTTTATCCGAATAAATTGTATTCCCCTTAAAATTGATTTTCCCAAAATGATAGGTATTCCCTTCTTCTACATGTATATCAATTTGCAAGACTTTTCGATTCTTTTTCTGAACAAAATAAACGGAGTCTTTTACAATCGTGGCATCTCTATTACCAATAGAATTATAATGAGCAATCAAATTGTTTTTATCTGTTTCGTATTCTTTTTTTATAAACTTAGAAGGCTTAAACAAAGCCCAAAAATTATTCCGTTTGGTTTCTTTCATCGAGCGATAAAGCTTTCCTTTTTTTGTGGATTTTACACCATAAAAATTAATACTCCCAATGCGTATACGTTTACCTTTCTTGATGTTAAATGTCCATCGAATTGAGTTTTTAAGAATTGCATCCTCGTTTTCTTCTACTTCAATATCAACATCTAAAAAACCTTTCTCAACATACAGTTCTTTTAACGCATTGACTGCCGCTTGTTTCATAGCAGAAGTGGCAGCTCTTCCTTTTTGCAAATATCGCTGAACAGCAGCATTAGCATCATCATGTTGTCCTTTTGGAATTCCTTTGTATCCATGACGGGCATATCGTGGATACTCTTGGACAACAACTTCAAGAAAAACAATATCCCCTACTGTTTTTTTGATATTAATGGCGATGTCTACAAAAAGTCCTTGTTTCCAAAGATTTCGGATAGCTTTCCCAATTTGGTCACTTGGTATACGAATGGTTTCTCCTACAGACAAACCTGTTATCGCTATAATCCCATTCGCATCCGTATAGTCAGCACCCTGTACTTCTATTCCACCTATTTCATAGGTCTGTGGTGTTTTATAATCTAAGGCAATAGTTGATGTGTTATTGTCTTTTGTAGGTTCTTTTTGTGCATACATTTCTTCAGAAAAAAGTGCTAATCCTAAAGTTGTGGCAAGGAGGATTCTTTTTATCATAATTATTTTTATAATAAAATT
>ENA-ORXM01004577-ORXM01004577.1-marine-metagenome-genome-assembly--contig:-NODE-4577-length-11956-cov-18.893930_pt1 | contig 11956 bp, 6 predicted proteins | sample MGYA00237867_ERZ511480 | MGnify/ENA primary metagenome ERZ511480 (study PRJEB26309, sample SAMN06266103) | marine metagenome | isolation source: Algal blade | place: United Kingdom:Sidmouth, United... | reverse complement strand
TACGTACACCACCTATGTGTAATGGCCCTGTGGGACTTGGTGCAAACCTTACTCTTACCTTTTCGCTCATCGCTTATTATTGATTATTTATGAGGAGCGAAGGTAAATTATTTAAATTTAAAATATAGAATTATCCTGAAGCTTATACTGCAGCTTTATTCTAAGATTGTAAGTTGTAACCGTTATAATTTATCATATTCATCGAAAGAACAATCTGTAGCATGAATTAATTACGCATTTAGTTTTTTACTGAGTTTTAGAATAAAAAATAGGCCTTAAAGCAACACACTCTAAGGCCTATATCAAATATTAACTCTTTATTAAGTTTACAATGTAAAACCTAATCTAACAAAAGTATATCTTCCTGTAAATCCAAATTGTGAAGTCCTTCTTGAGTAAGGGAAAGAAGCATTGGATTGGCCACCTGCTCTGTTCTCAGTCGGATATAAATCTAAAAGATTATTAGCACCGACAGTTATTCTGATCATATCGCTTATAGGATAACTTAATGAGAGATCAGTAATAATTCTTGCACTATATAATGCATCTTCAGAAACAACCTTGCCCTCTACACGATCATTACCAACAAAATCATCTGGATCAGTTACTGATCCATAATATACGTTTCTTAATATTATATCCAATCCATTATTTAATGTGAGTGTATTAGAAAGCGCTAACTTAGTTCTTGGTTGAGCTAATGTCAAGAAAGCTTCCTCTTGCGCATCAAAGAAATCAATAGATAAACCAGCCGCTGCAATTCTTTCAGGGATCATAATATTAGTAACCTCATTCTTTGAGAAAGTAGCGCCGAGACTACTCACTAAATTATTAGATCCAAAAGATGTTCTGTGTGACACAACGACATCTACTCCTTGAGTTTTGGTATCTATAGCATTGACAAGGAATCTTGCAGATCCTGCATTAGCAGCGCTAAATAAAGCTTGTAATTCTGCACTATTGCCTGCACCAAATGAACCTGAATAAACAATTCTATCATCTATTACAATATTGTAAGCATCTACAGTTATACTCAGACTTCCAAATCTTGCAGTGGCACCAATACTCGTATTGACGGAAGTCTCTTCTTTTAATTTATCTATTCCTAACAACTGAGCGACTCTACTTTCATTCGTAAATGTACCTTGCTCCTGTGCAATACCATTGGCATCAAAGACAGTACTTGATCTACTGAAAAATTGCTGATGCAATGATGGTGCTCTAAAGCCTGTAGAGTATGCCGCTCTTACAGAAATATTATCAGTTGCTTTTATTCTTGTAGCCAATTTATAATTGAAAGTCTCTCCGAAATCAGAGAAGCTTTCAAATCTTGTAGCCAATGAAACAAGTATCATTTCCGATGCCTCCAATTCGAAGTCTGCATAACCAGCTATACTATTTCTACTTCTTGTCAGTGCATTCTGAGGTGTGAATCCACCAAACACCTGAGCTGTACCATCAAGAGATTCTCCTACTGCATTAGTGGCACCACCGACACCACCTACTGTAGGAATTCCGTTGTTATCATAAGTCGCATAAGAGTTTTCTGCTCCAGCATCGATTTGGTATGTCTCTAATCGATACTCAGCACCGAAGCCTGTAGTCAGTCCTGCAAGAATAGTTTCATGATTTTTAGAGAAGTCAAGATTAGAAGTTTTTTGGCTAAAGTGGAAACCACCAGCTTCAAAAATTGAGGGTGATGCAGCCCCTAAACTGGCATTAGTAGATTCTACCACAGTAAAAGCGAAACTATTTTTACCATAGGTATTAGAGAGATCTACATCCCAACCATTTCTTTCGCCTCGTATACCCACTGCCATCGACTTATCATTAATATCTGACTGTATACCAGGCAAGAATCCGTTATAGTTAGCTGCTGTATTAGCCTTAGCTCTCCATGGCTCCCTTAAGAAACCAAAAGCCAATCCTCTTCTGTTTCCAGCTCCACCAAAAGCATAAACTTCTGAATTATCTGACAATGGAATTTCCATATTCATAAGTGCTTTACCCTCTCTTAGTTTGGAAGTTCCTACTTTAAATCTATAGTCAGCTCTTGTCTGATCTCTCGCTGCTAGTTCTAAATTATCCAAATCATTGTAATCACCACTTGCTGCAGCATCGATAAATGACTGCGGCAATGCACCAATGGCATCGGTATAATCTTGAGCTGACATGTCCGCAATGTTACTTGTAGGATTATTACTCAAGTACAATCTCTCGGCAGAGTTATTAATATCAAATAATTGCTCCAAGTTAGTAGCGTTTCGTAATGCAGGATTTCTTGTTCCTAAGGATCCCGTAAAATTGATAAAACCACCGTTCTCTCCTATCTCTAATCCATAAGATGCATCGAGCTGAATCTTCTCGCCGTCTATTCCACCTTCTTGGTGATTACCCAGACTACTCATATTAGCTCCTGTCGTGACGCCTAATTCTAAGCCATCAGTTTTATCTTTAAGTACAATATTAATGACACCAGCAATGGCATCAGATCCATACTGAGCAGAAGCTCCATCTCTAAGAACCTCTATTCTCTTAATAGCGGCTGCAGGGATAGAGTTCATATCTGTACCGACACTTCCTGCTCCTACTGTACCGTTAGTATTTAGTAGCGAAGTTGTATGTCTTCTCTTACCATTAATTAACACGAGAACCTGATCAGGTCCCAGACCTCTTAATGATGCTGGATCTATATGATCTGTTCCATCAGAGACTGTCTGAGATTGTGAGGTGAATGAAGGTGCTACCACATTCATGATCTCGTTAACCGATACTTGCCCACCTGTATTAATAATTTTGGAGACGTCGATTACATCAATCGGTACTGGTGAGTCTGTATTGGTTCGACCAAATGCTCTTGACCCTCGGACTACAATCTCATCAAGTAATGCACCAGTTTTTAATGTTGTATTAATAACTGATCTTCCATTTAAAGGAATCTCCTGACTCTCATATCCTACAAAAGAAAACAAGAGGATGGCGTTAGAATCACTGACCTTAAGTTCGTACGATCCGTCTACATCAGTAACGGTTCCGTTAAGTGTGCCTTTCTCTGACACACTTGCGCCTATAAGTGATTCATTAGACGCATCGGTAAGGACACCTGTAACTGTAGTTTGTGAATAAGAAATAGTTGTCAATGCTAAGAAGCAAAGCAGTAGTAAGTTTTTCATAGTTAGATTTATATTGAAGAATTAGATGTAATATATAAATCTATATTTCCAATTAACTATTTTTTCAAAATAATATTTACTTTATATACTGTTTTGTAATATAATACTATGAATAGATGGCATATAGCAGAATTATTATCTAATAAATATTGTAGGGAATAATATTCTACAGTGTATGTTATAGAGCATAAGCCCACAGCAATTTGTGTTGATATTATGGAATCTATCAATATAGGACAGTATTTATATACTGAAGATGCCATGATAATATAGGATATCATGGCATCTAATTTTCATACTAATTAAAAACTATCTAAACTCTTTCAACTTATCGAGATGCATGTTATCTCGAGTGTTCTTCTGGACAGCTACAGCACCAAAAAGTGATAGTAAGAAAGCAAAAGCATAGAACCCTTTCTCACTCGGAAGAAGATCCGCATTCCATAATCCGATCACCAATAAGACTATAGAAATAACTGTCCCAAACCAGCAGATACTATAATAGATATCTGTTACTGCCACGCCTTCTAATCTATCCCTGACACTCTTCTGCAAGGAGACCACAGCGAATAATCCAAACATAATTAATGTAAAGTAATACCCTTTCTCATTCAGTAACATCTCAGATCTCCAGAGACCTATGATGTAACCGATTAATCCGATTGACATTGCTACCCACGATGTGGCTACGAATGCATTTGATACTTTTTGACTCATTGTATATAGTTTTAAAGTATTAAGAAATTAGATCCTTTGACCTATTACAATATAAAGTTAGAATTAAGGAAAGTGGGAAAAATTGATGTATGGTAAGTTTTTAGAAGGGAATTGAGGGGTAAGGGTGTAAGGGAGTAAGGGTGTAAAGGAGTAAAGGAGTGAAGGAATAAGTAGTTATGAGTTATGAGTTATGAGTTGTCCGTCCCTGATATAGGTTGACCGTTTTACACTAACTAATATCAATGAATACATGAAAAAAACAAATGAGTAAAGGAGTAAGGGAATAAAGGAGTGAAGGAGTGAAGGAATAAGTAGTTATGAGTTATGAGTTATGAGTTGTCGGTTGTTCGTCCCTGATATGGGTTGACCGTTTTACACTTACTATTAACAATGAAAACATGAAAAAACAAAGGAGTGAAGGAGTGAAGGAGTTATGAGTTATGAGTTATGAGTTATGAGTTATGAGTGAAGAGTTATGAGTTATGAGTTGTTCGTCCCTGATATGGGTTGACCGTTTTACATTACCTAATAGCAATGAAAACATGGAAAAATTGACCTATGGTAAGTTATACCTAAGCGTTGAAAAAGAAAATCATTAACATAAAAAAAGCCTCTCGATATTTTCGAGAGGCAGTAGGAAATTATTTACTTCTATCTTCTTTCATTGGTTTATCGGGGTGGATTTTTGATTTTTTGGATAGCTCTTTTAAGATGTGATCTACAGCGGCTTCTATCTGCGTATCTTTTCCTTTGGCTAAGCTGGCGTGATCTTCAGGTACTTCCATATCAGGTTCTACCCCATGCCCTTCTGCAAACCAATTGCCTTCAGGATCATACATCCTAAAACTCGGTAATGTTACACTTCCGCCATCTATAAGTGTAGGAGCTCCTGAGATACCTATGACTCCTCCCCATGTACGCGTACCTATAAGGGGGCCTAATCCTGACCTCCTGAAGTAATCAGGAAATGCATCCCCTCCAGATCCTGACCATCCATTAATGAGCATCGCCTTAGGACCAAAGTGAGCTACGGGCGGCCACTGCCAATCCTTACCATCTCTTACATTAAAATATGCCAGTGGCTTACGATTTAGTAATTCTATAAATCTATCCGGTATCTGACCTCCATTATTAAATCTCTCATCTATGATCAGTCCTTCCTTATTAGATTGTCCGTAGAACATTCTGACCAGCTCTTTCTGACCATCCCGTCCTGTACTCGGGACATATATGTAACCGATCTTACCACCAGAAAGGCTATCTACCATTTGGCGATTATTTTCGATCCACTCCAGATTACGCAGTCTTGTTTCTGATGAGATCGGCTTGACCAAAACATGTTTTGCGCCAGTCATGTTGGCTGATTTATTAACCGTGAGTTGTACTGTCTTTCCTGACATTCCTGCAAAAGCCATCCATGGATCAGAATAATCTCCAAGCGGAACTCCATTTACTGCCAGGACGTAATCACCTTCGCTGATATCGACGCCCGGTTCTTCAAGTGGGGATCTAATCTCTGTATCCCAATCAGCACCTTTGACGATTCTTTTGATTTTATAGACACCATTTTCTTTAGTCCAGTCACAACCAAGGTAGCCGACATTCTCACGCTTAGCTCTCTCACTATCACCTCCACCTCTATAAGTATGTGATGCATTGAGCTCTCCTATTAACTCGCCCAGTATAAAGTTGACATCATATCTCGACATGGCTTGATCAATTAATACACCATACTTTTCTTTCATAAGATTCCAATCGACTCCATGCATATCAGCATCATAGAAGTAATCTCGCTCCAGTCTCCATACATCATTAAATATTTGTTTCCACTCTTCACGAGGATTAATGACCGACGTCATTTCTTCTGTGGGAACTTTGTCCTCAGCTTTCTTATCAGCTCCTACTTCTATTACTGAGAACCCAGAACTATTACGGATTAGAATCTGCTCTCCATCGGCAGACAATTTGTAATTATAGATATCACTTATAATTGATTTTTCTTCTTGTTCTTCTATGTCGTAAAACTTAAGTGTAGAGTCATCACTTTCTGATCCCGAGTTTGAGTATTTCATATAGATAATCTTCCCCTTAGCAGCAGATAAGTTACCTACATTACCACCTTCTATAGGTAGCATAACCATCCTCCTCTCTATCCCATCAAAATCGATTTTGACTGGCTCCACTTTATCCTTGTCTTCATCTTTGTCATCAGATTTGTCCTTATCCTTTTTAGATTTTTTCTTCTTTTTATCATTCTTCTTACCATCACTGTCATCATCCTTATTTTCTTCTTCTATCTCGACAGCATCATTTTTCTCTGCAAGTGGACTGGTGACATCTTTTCTTAGAGGTATGGCACCTATGACTGTAGCGTTAGGATATATCCAGGTGTTATCGAAGTCACTATAGATCGGCGAGAAATCTCTATTAGTGCTTACATATAAGTACTTTCCTTCAGGATCAAATACGGCTTCGTTGTCATTATAGAAACCTGAAGTTACTTTATTGATCTTTTTAGATTGTATGTCATATACAAAGACAGCTGCATTGCCAGTATCGATGGTCCTACTGTAAGCTACCCACCGACTATCGGGAGACCAACTCACACCAAATCCTCGCAGGCCTCCCTCATAGAGATCTATGGCTTGATCTATCTTAGTAGCAACACCCGTCTCTACATTCATAATATAGAATGTCATAGACTGGTCTACGTAGACTATAAACTTACTATCAGGTGACCAGTATATATTATATCTGAATCCCTCGCCTAAACTGGAGACAATCTTTTCTTTCTTAGTTTTGTAATTATAAATGGCTAAGTCATACTCCCCACTCTTATCAGTAAAGTAAGCGACTGACTTACTATCAGGTGACCAAGCTGGATATCTCTCCGCGACACCAGAAGTCCTCGTGATATTCTCAACGAATCCATCTTTCTTAGGCAAAGAAAATATATCTCCCCTCGCCTCCATGATAACTCTATTTCCATCAGGAGAAATATTATAATTGCTTATGTTTTGACTGACATTTTTCTTTACGGACTTTAATCTACTAAAGTCTCCTACTGCATTTATTATCACTTCAGTGACCTTATAATTACTTAGGTCCAAGAGCTGAATTTTACCTCCTGCCTCAAAAACGATTTCACTCGGCCCCATAGAAGGTGCATGGATATCATAGTCTGTAAAAAATGTCAGCTGCCTCTGTGTATCCGCAACAGGGTCATACATCCATAAGTTATTACGCAATGCAGCACCGTTATCTGACATGTAATATACCCTATTATTATACCACATAGGCAACTCATCATTAGCTGCATTGTTAGTGATATTCTTAGAAGTCATAGAGGTCATATCCATTATATGGATATCTGGCGCCGTGCCTCCTCTATACCTCTTCCAATTACGAAATATCCTTGACTTATCTGTAAAGGCAATCTTATTTCCGTCAGCTGATATACTTGCATGAGCTCCAAGTTCTATAGGTAGCTTTTCTGGAAGACCGCCAGCTTTATTAATTTTATAGAACTGTGCCCATCTTTGCTTACCGCTCTCACTACTACTGGAGTAGTAGATACTCATTCCGTCAGAAGACCAGTCCAAAATATTTTCTGACATGCCATGTCCAGCTACTCTACTGGGTATCCCTCCTAAGATGGGTAGTGTATAGATATCAAAGTTGCCATCATAATTAGCTTGGTAAGCAATGGTCTTTCCATCGGGTGAAAATTTTGGATTTATCTCTCTTCCTACAGGAGAAGCCAGTCTCTGAGCATCACCACCCATCTTGTCGACTATCCATAGGTCGTCGCCGAAAGTAAAACAGATTTTATCTTCAGATACATCCGGAAACTGAATCAGCTCAGCGCTGATCTGAGAAAACATGATCATAGGAAAAAGAAGCAGTATAGATAAAGCGATAATTGTCTGGGTTTTCATATAGTACTTTTGATTGATTGAATGCAATATCTCAAAGTAATAATACGAAAGCATATCGCAAAAGGTTACATTAATTCTACAAGAATATAATATACTTAGATAAATGGGATCGTAAATTAAATCGAGAGACACTAAGAAAAATTATAGCACAAAGGTTTATAGCTACTATTCTCTCTGTAGAAATTACTTCTGAGGATTTGACTTTCTGATCCTACTGATGCTTTCTGGCGTGATGCCGAGATAGGAAGCGATATGCTTAGAGGGAGTACGCAGTATCAATTCTGGCTTCTCATCCATAAGAGATTGATACCTTTCTTCAGCTGTTTTATTGAGTAGATCAATTTGTTGTTTCTGCTTATGTATAAATAGTGATTCTGTAGCAGCTCTGTAGATTTTTAGACCTATGATGTTTTCTTCATACAGTTCATTGACGTTAGATTTGGCTATGGAGAAGACCTTTGTTTTTTCTAATGCTTGCGTAAAAAGTTCTGTAGGCTTATCTTCCAAGAATGACATAAAATCACAACTGAAGTCTTCTTCATAAAAAAGGTCTACACATTTATTATGATTATCCGCCCACATAAATACACCTATAGACCCTTCAATAATCAGATGTATGTGTTGTTCTTTCTCATGCGTATCTTTTATGATTTCGTTTTTATCATATTCCTTATAAGTCATCTTCTCAGAGAACTGATCCCATAGCGCTACAGGTGCTTCAAAATATTTATCAAATAGAGATTTTATGTAGTGTCCTTCTATTTTATTCATAATATTAAACTACTTCTGATAACTCACAAATTAAAAAAAATGAATCTAAATATGATCTTTGAAATATACTACATGACTCAAAATAAATAGAAATTATGAATATTATTAACTCTCTTATCCTTAATATACAATGATCAATTCTCAATAAATTAGGCATACTCAAAGCATAAAAGATAGCCACTAGTACTATAATTTATTTAATATTTGAAAATAAATAGCTTTTCTACCAACCATTCTTCTATAATCAGCAACATTAAGATTAGAAGCATAAATATGGAATTAGCTGCAACAAACAAAATAAAAAATATAAATCCGATTTTGGGTATAGAACGCAGGACAGAAGAAGAGTTAATCAGAAGTGTGGCTTCGGGTAATCGGTCTGCCCAGAAGGAACTCTACCAGAAGTACTTTGGAAAAATGTCAGGTGTAGCCATCAGGTATACAAGGACTAAAGAAGAAGCCTACGAGGTACTTAACGATGCATTCATGAAAGTATTTAAATCTATCCATACATATAATGGCAGTGGTCAACTCTCTGCTTGGATATACAAGGTCGTTCTTAATACTACTTATTCATATGCTCGTAAAAACTACAAAGTCAATAATATAAAAACAGAATTAGATCCAAAAGATATAACTGTTGAAAATGATGCTCTATCTAATATGGGCTTAGAATTGATTTATCAAAAAATTCAAAAACTTCCAGATTCTCATCGATTGGTATTTATGATGTATGTCATAGATAATTTAAAGCATAAGGAAATTGCTAAAAAATTAAAAATCTCTGAGGGCACATCAAAATGGTATCTCTCAACGGCGAGAATTAAATTACAAGAACTATTAAAAGAAGCATAGATATGTACAACAATAATTCACAATTCGACAAAGCGCTTCACGATAGATTATCTACCGAAGAATTACCATTTGATCCAATGGCATGGGAGATGATGGAAGAAAGATTAGATGAAAAGCCTAAGAGAGGTTTTCTATTTTGGCTCACTAACTACAGATACTTAATAGGAAGTCTTTCCGTATTACTCATAGCAACAATTGCATACTGGTCATTTCATTATAACAACTTCGATGATAGAACTCGCTCAGAAGTAGTGTCCATTAGCAACTCTAAGTTAAATACTACTACAGAGAAAAATACTACTTCTGAGCCTGCTACCATTACTACTAATCAACCTAATACAAAGTCACTGACAACATCTATAAAAAGCAACAAGTCATTACCTGCTCATACTAAGTATAAAGAGAAGAAGTCTGAGATAATTAACAAACCAATATCCAATGTTATAAATGATGTTATTAATAAATCTTCTGTAAAAAATAATACAATTGTAAAAGAACAAGTCCCTAAAATAACTAAGAACTATTTAAAAATAACTGATGAAAATAAAAAAATAGTAACTGCAGTAAGTACAGCTCAAATTACTAAAATTGAGTCCGTGCAAAATATCATGCCTCAAATAGAAAAAGCAGATATTAAAAAAGAAAAAATCAATGAACTCACGACAATAGGAATTATAGAAACTTCTGCACTTGCTTATGATAGTGCTGTTGATTTTGATATCGATATAGCTAAAGTAGAAGAAAAAATAGATCGTCCTAAGCATCAGCTCAATATGACAATAGGTGCTGGGATGACTCAGCTTGACATCGATGATCCTATTGTCGGAAACATAAAACCTACTGCAATATCTAACCAAGAAGCATTCTTATCGCTTTCCTACCTACATAGAATGCATCGGAACTGGGGTATAGAGATAGGTGCACAAGCCGCATATCAATCCCAAACAATAGCACACTATTTTCAAGAAGGAGAATACGGCTTTAAAGACTCAGAATACTCTAAGGCTTCCTCGAATGTCTTCGAGACCAGCCATGAATTCTTTAGTAATATTCATTTTTTCTTACCTCTCAATCAACGTTCAGAATTAAATATTTATGGAGGCTACTATGCTTTTAACCCATTAAGTGGTCAAATTAATTCAAGTAGGGGAACGAGTGTACCATCTGTTATAAATAGAAATGTTGATTTGATAAATATGCAAGCTACTGGTAGATCAGGAAACATTGCAAGTGGTAGAATTAAGTTAGGCATCAATTATAATTTTCTAACTAATAAGCTAAATAATATAGGAATCGGAGTCGCTTATATGCACCAATTAGAAAATGTCACAGAGGGTAATTATACGCTAATCCAGACAACAGAAGAAGCCGCAGTCTCTGGAAAATTCAGAGCCAATTCTTCTGGCCTCAAAGTACAAATGACGTATGGATTTGGGTTAAAGCGGTTCCCATGGAATAAAAAAACAACAAAAAAGACATCTACTAAACTTAAGAATCCTTGGTATATCGGCTTACGATATGGAATTAAAAAATACATATTCAATGATGATCTAAGCAGAGATCTCATCGGAGCTAATTCCAATAGAACTCAAAGTATATATGCAGGTCATTACATCCATCGCAGAATGGCTTTTGAGTTTGGATTAGCATATTCAGAATTTGTATTTTCTACTCCAACTGGTCCAAGTTCATATAGGGTAAAAAGACAGAATTTGATCTCTATCCCATTTGCGCTGAAATATGATCTACTACAGACAGATAGAGTATCTCTATATGGCAAAGGAGTATTCACCACAGATTTCAGAATAGATCCACGAAGAAAATATTTGGAAAATGAAACTGGATTTATAACAGATGATAATAACTTACTTCTTAATGCAGGTATAGAAGCTGGAATAGATTTCAGAATCTTCGAAGGTGTCAATATTGGATTCGTCGGTAAGTACAATCATGCATTTAGCAAAGCCGCTCTATATCAATACCCTGAGCTGTCTGCACAGAATGAAATTGTATTCAGAGATATTAATCTTAAGAACACATACTTCTCTTGGGGAGTGGAGCTGAAGTATTTATTTAACAGACATAAAAAGGGTTAGAATTACCTTCTACAAATAAAAAGAAATATTAATTAATCAAATACTAAACAACTAAAGTTATGAAAAATCAAATCGTATTCTTATTCTTATCATTATTCGCATTCTCTTGTAGCGATGATACCCAAGTTACTTTACAGGAAAAAGTATTAGGTGAATGGCAAATCAATTCTTTTGTTATGAATTCTTGTCCTGATGCAAGCGAAAATATACCACTCACAACAGCAAATGGAGAAGGTTGCTTAGATGTCATGGGTGACAGAACTTGCATGTCTATCCATATATTTGAAAACGGAATAGCAGAAATTCGTGATGGAGAAATAGGTGAAATGGAATCAGTAGAAACACTCACTTATGAGTTAGATGAAGCCAATAACACTATTAATCTATGCCAAGGTCTGATTTTAAT
>ENA-ORXM01004576-ORXM01004576.1-marine-metagenome-genome-assembly--contig:-NODE-4576-length-11961-cov-4.908701_pt1 | contig 11961 bp, 12 predicted proteins | sample MGYA00237867_ERZ511480 | MGnify/ENA primary metagenome ERZ511480 (study PRJEB26309, sample SAMN06266103) | marine metagenome | isolation source: Algal blade | place: United Kingdom:Sidmouth, United... | reverse complement strand
TTCTTCTACTTTATCCTCAACCTTTTCTTCTACTTTATCCTCAACCTTTTCTTCTACTTTATCCTCAACCTTTTCTTCTACTTTATCCTCAACCTTTTCTTCTACTTTATCCTCAACCTTTTCTTCTACTTTATCCTCAACCTTTTCTTTTGATCAGGTGTTTGCAATAATTGGCTCACCAAAATTTGATCATCCTCATTTACCTTCTTTGAGAGCCTTTATCTGTTGATCTAGGTCTTTGGGTGAGTCTATAAGTCGTACGTCTAGATGATCTCATTGAGTGTTTTTGAGTTCTGGATGTCTTTTGAAGTCCAGATGTACATCATAGATCTTGGTTCCATTCTTGATATATTCTGATCATTTAGTTCTTCATTTTGTATCTTTTCGTAGATTCTCTGGTGCATCTTTTTTTAGCATCACAAGCTTGTGATCACCTTTTGCATGAGGCACTACAGCGTATGCATTTTTTATTTTTGTTAGCTCTACTCCATTTTGAGCGACTATTTTGTCCAGTTTTATCTTATTTTTTTTCTCTTTATTTTGTTTTTTAGTTTCTTCTTCTTTGATTTTTTTGTTCTTGATGTATGCATCTAGATCTCATATACCAGCTAGCATATGCTGACCATCTTTGATATTTATATTTGGCTTCTGTTCTACTTCTTCTTTTTCCTGATCAGTCTTTTTTTCTTTAGTCTTCTTTTTTTTAGTTTCTTCTATATCTATCTTTATCTTGTTTTTATCCACATCGATATCATCAAAAATTTCTTCAAATGTATTATTTTGAAGTTTTTTTGTGGCTGAAATTTTCTTTGAACTCTTTTCATTTGATGTCTTCTTTGTTTTTTCTTGCTGAGTCTTTTCTTCTTCTGCCATAGGAGAGTATTAAGAACAAAATTTTGTCTCTAAATCATCTTAATCAAAGTATACAGATAACCCCTTTTTTTGTCAAAAAAAAGACATCAAAAGATGTCTTACACAAGTATTTCTCTAGGTTTTGCTCACTCCTGCGGTCAGACAATTCATCTTTCTTCTAATATATCTATGAGTCTAGCTGCACGAGGAAATCAGACTCAGAGCTTTCTTTGTAGCATTGTTGCTGAGGCTTTCCTGGTTTGTGCTATGATATTGATTGCTTGTTCTATGAGTTCCTCGTCTTTGTCGCTTACATCTCATCCAGCACCTGCTATTCCTGATCATTTATTTTCTAGGATATGCATGATTTCTGGATGGTAGATATCTGCTTCAGTGAGATTAGACATATATTTTTCTTTGATTGCGTTTACTATCTGCTCAGTCTCTGGTGTATCCAAAAACGGTCACTGTATCCTGATAGGGTATTTTGTCTTGGGATCTAGATAGAGTAGATCTCATTTTCCTACGAGATCTTCTGCTCACTTCATATCTAGTATGGTTCTACTATCTATCTGCGATACTACACCAAATGAGATTCTGGTTGGGATATTTGCCTTGATGAGACCAGTGATGACATTGACACTTGGTCTCTGTGTCGCAAGGATGAGATGCATACCTACGGCACGAGCTTTTTGAGCGATACGAGCTATATAGTTTTCTGTATCTTTTTTGTTTCCTCTCATCATCAAGTCTGCGAGCTCATCTATGATGATGACGATACGGTACATCTTATCTTCTTCAGTAGTTACTTTTGCATTATATTCATCTAGATTTCTCACTTTGATGTCTTTAAGCATCTTGTATCTCTCGTCCATATGCTTGGTGGCTCGCTTGAGTATCTTCACTGCCTTGTCTGGTTGAGTGATGATCGGTGCGAGGAGGTAGGGTATGCCTTCGTATATACCCAGCTCTACCTGCTTGGGATCCACCATGATAAACTTCAGCTCACTCGGGGAGTTTTGGTACATCAGGGATGCGATAAATCAGTTGACTCACACGGATTTACCAGATCAGGTCGCACCAGCTACGAGCAGATGTGGCATCTTTTCTAGTGATTTGACTACTTGCTCTCATCATATACCTTTACCGATCACGAGATTAGTCCAGTTATCTTTGAGTTCTTTGTTGTACTCTAGACTAGAGAAGCTATCTCCGAGCCTTACCATTTGAGGTTTAGGATTTGGTATCTCGATACCCACACTATCAGTACCAGGTATAGGAGCTAGTACTCTGAGAGACTTAGTCTTGAGTCCCAGTGCAAGATCTTTTTTGAGATTTTCTATCTTAGATACTTTTACACCTGCCTGTGGTTTGATCTTGATCTGCATCACCGTAGGCCCGATGTTAAATCATTCTATATCTACGTCGATTCCAAACTCTGCCAACTTTGACTTGATAGACTGAGCTTTGACCAACAGTCGCTCTTCATCCACTGTCACATCCTGAGTTAGTCACTTTTCCAACAATTCTAGAGAGTAGGTTGGCTTGTCTTTTGGGAAGTTTATATACATTTTTTGTACCGCTTCTTGATCTTGTTTGGTTTGCACTTTTCTGCTGAGTTTTTCTTTGATCATAGACTTGAGTGTTTCTTTGCTACGCTCATCATCTGAAGCATTGTAGACCTCTTCCTCTTTGATGAGTCTCTTGGTGGCTGCACTAGCGGTAGCCATACTAGCTGCTTTTGCGGTTTTTGTGCTTGTTGCTTTTGCAGTTCTTTTGACTCATTCATATGAACTCTTCATAGACTCAAACTTGATAGACGGGATCTTGACTTTGTAGTATAGTCATATCGCTACTAGTGTAGCTAACATCGCCACAATAAAAAATCCCTTGATAGCATTGGCTGATCCACCAAACAAATAATCAGCTCACAATATCCCTAGATATCACAACCAACCACCGTGTTGTTCTATCATGGTTCTGATACCTTCGGATGTCCAGTCTGAGATGTTTTGACCTATGAGTTCAAAATTGAGCATACTGGAGATGATCATCATCAGTATCCCAGCAAACTTGAACAATCGAGTAGTATAAAATCTCTGTCTAAACAAAATAAATGAACCAGTAATAATAAGAAAAGCAAAAAACACAAAACTTCACTGATAGCCAAAAGCCTGAGTGGTCGGATAGGACAATCGCGAGAAGATTGGTGACTCCTGTGCTGTATAAAAAGAAAAGAAAAAAAGCACTCACAGCATCACGAGGAGTCATCAGAGTTTGTATCTATCTAGGACGATGCTAGATTTTTTTCTACGGGTGGTTCTACGGCGTGCCAAGTTTGAAGTTTAAAGTGTAAAATTTAAAGCGTAAAAATAAGAAATATGTTTTACTTCTCACATAATGCAACAATACTATTATATATAGGTATATGCTAGGTAAGTTCAAGATTATGGTATAGGTTTGTATTGACTTTATATGGGTGTTGTTTATTATTTTTGAGAAGTTAGAATTGTAGGACCTTAAAATATTATTAATATGAAATTATTGTTTTCTTTCAAAACATTGTACTTTAATAAGTACGAAAACTTTTTTGCCTTATTTATAAGGGTTTCTGAAAGTCCTGAATTTAAAACTATTAAAGACTTAGAAAACTATTTGATGAATCACCAGCTTGATGGTAAGTCACTGTTTTTCCTTGAACCTATTGGACATCTAAAATGTACCTATCAAGGTAGAGCAGGATCTGTTATATTCTTTGGATATTCAAAAGAAAGCCCTAACCAGGAAAAATGGTCGAAAATTAAGAAACACTTATGTTCCGACCTTTTCTTCGACAATGATTTGAATCTCAATTCAGATGTAGAATCCTTATCCACACTAGAGTATAGTTCTGATATATCTCGAATTTTAGGTCGAGAATATTGAGAAATCAACTATTGTAAAAACGCTCCAGCTATTTTACTGGGGCTTTTTTAGTACATACAATATTTTCTCTACATCGTCATCTCAGAGTGTGTATCTATGTTTTTTTATTATATCTCGTCAATATTTTTGTATTATCTTATCTTCTTCAGTTGTAAAAAGTTTGTAAAATAGTGCTGTACCTCAAGGCTTCAGTATATGGTCTACTCGAGGGAGGAGTTTGTCGGCATATGCTACGGCTCTGGCGGTGACGATATCATATGTTGTGTTGTGTTCTTCGACTCTGGAGTGGATCGCTGAGCAGTTGGACAGACCGAGAGATTGAGCCATATCGTTGATAGCAGCTATTTTTTTGTTCCTTGCATCGAGACCAGTCCACTGGATATGAGGATATATGGTAGCAAGTGGGAGGAGAGGAAATCATCCACCTGTGCCTAGGTCGCAGCCGTTGATTTCCCTCACCCCAGCCCTCTTCTCCAGAGCACTCTCTCTGACTTCGTCATTCACCTTGTCCCAATCACTCCCTACGGTCGTTAGGAGAGGGAGTACTTTTGGATCTATTTTTTCGATCTCTAGTGCATCGAGGATGTGTTTTTGGTAGACTTCCAGAGGTTCTCTGATTGCAGAGAGATTGATTTTGGAGTTTCGTTGTGTAAACTCATCAACAAGAGGTTGCCGCTGGTTTGGTATTGTTGTATCCATATGAATCGAATTGAAGCAAAAAGAATAATAGCACTGATATGAATTATCGTTTTTTTGGGACGATGAGTATTTCATCTTGTTGCGTTTGGTCCACTACTACAAGACAGTGAATTTGACCAAGCATTAGAGCGAGGGCAGCAGATCGGTATCTTAGAGATTGATGATGTGCGTGAGTCACCGTTTCATTTTATCACCAGACAAGATGCTGCTAGACGATATGTAGCGTATGCTCAGTTCACAGATATGCCATTGTATAGTGATGATATCTGCGAGTTCAATGATATTGATGGATTGCGTGAGAAGGAGAGAGAGATAGTGATGTTGTCATGTAGGTATAGATTTTTTCGATGAAGTAAGTGATGATACTATCCTGAGAGTTATCTCACCAAGTCTGGCTCGATCGTAGCACTGATGAAGTGACTCTATCCTACTAGAGACCGATGAGAGACAGAGCCATACCGAGATCCATTTGTCTTACAGGCATATGAGCTGGGTATCACTCTCAGACGCAGCGACCCATATATGATGTATCTGGTTTCGAGATATGAGCTGCTGTTGCAGTTGTATAGAGCGAGCAAATAGAATCAAGAATCTAGAGTTAAGAAACAAGAATCCCACTGCATTTTTAATATTAAATTTTAGAATGATCACTCCATATACAGATCTAAGATACTGCAATATGTATTCTACCCAAAAGAATGATACAGGAGATAGGCAAATACTACTGCAAAATATTGGACAGACTACTACTGATGTAGCATATCTAGATCAGATGCACTCAGACATCATCCTAGATGTGACACAGTGATGACTGCAGTGAGTAGGTGATGCGATGATTACAGATACAATTGGCGTGATGCTAGAGATACGTACAGCTGACTGTGTACCTATTTTGGTTGCTGGTAGGTCTTTTACTGATACATCAGTCATATGAGCTATACACTCTGGTCGAGCAGGCACGGAGAGCAATATAGTAGGTAAGACAATACACAAGATGCAGCAAGATTATGATTTAGATATATCTAGCTGCCATATATGGGTATGACCATCGGCATGTTGAGAGTGTTATGAGTTTGGAGATGAGGTTTACGATAAATTTGATAAAAAATATATTGCAGAAAAAGAATGAACAATGTACCTGGATGTCTCTGGCAATGTAATAGATCAGCTAGTAGATGCGTGAGTCAATAAATCACAAATACAAAAGTCATCAATATGTACTATCACTGATACCACACATTGTTATTCTTATCGTAGAGATGAGACAGAACTAAGAATGCATCATCGAATCAACATTACTTACTAAGTTATTCTTCAACGAACTTTCGACTTTACACTTTCAATTTTACACTTTATATGCTCCCTACACAACAAAAACTCTCAGGCAAAGAGATAAATTATATGCTCAAAAAATGAAAGAGGATCTATGGTGAGATACTCACTTTTTGGGTAATACCGCAGTATAAGAACAATGCTTATCATCAGCGAGCGTTTCAAATCCCAATAAAACTAGACAAAAGAGCATCTATGAGAAATATGCTTAAAAGAGTGTGATACAATCAAGCAAAATCAATCCAGTCACTATGATGATCTTATTACAAAATATTTGCCTCAGTCAACAAGAAGAAACTCGCTCCACTGGTAGAATATATTGCAACCCAAAAAAAAACTGCTATACTCAATCATCGATGAGTATTGGTTGCAAAAGATTTGAAATTTTTGCAAAAAAATCTTGCAAAAAAATCTGTATCTCTAGCTCCAAAAAAGTGATCATCAAACACGACATCGAGTAATACATCATCACATACAAAATGATTTGTGAAAAGAAAATAATATAGCGTTTTTTGAGCTTTTACGATATATATAGATTACATGAGTGAAGAAAATCTGCATGAAGATGAGAGTAATCTAGTAGAATGGTTTGACGGTAAGTTAGACGAATTTCATCATTGGCTCAAAGAGCTAAGACTGCAACGTGAAAAAAATATTGAAACGCTCAAAACTCAAGAACTTGCCTCTTTTCCAGAAGAGAGAAAAAAAGATACTGGATCAGCTATAGCTAGGGAATCGCTATGGAGATTTTGGCTGCTATGAGCTGTAGTAGTACTGGGCTGATATTTTCTTTTTCAGACCTTGAGTATAGTATACCTATTGGCTACGTGACTTATTGTATCTATGGCAGTAGAGAGATTTGTTCTATTTTTCCAACAATGGATGCCGAGAGGATTGGCGATGGCGATTACCTACTTACTTTTGTTTGTTCTTTTGTTTTCTGGTCTTGTGCTTATTGTGCCATTCTTGGTACAGCAGACAGCAGACCTGATCACTATGACGATAGATCGAGCTTCTGCATTGCAGTCAAGCATACAAGATGATGGTGTCAGAGCAATGATAAATGAAAGTATCTTGCCTGGGAGGATCAAGGATTCACTGATATGATTTTTGGATAGCACAGATGTGCGAGATAGTATGCAACAAACCCTAGAAGATAATATTTCTCAGATTATTGGTACAGGTACAACCTATATCAAAAATGCATGAGATTTTGCTGTTTGATTACTCACTGGGACGTTCTCAGCTATGTTCAAAATTTTTGTTGTGTTTATGGTGGCTATATTTTATACTCTAGAGAGAGAAAAAGTTATTTGAGTGATATCCAGTTTTTCTTCTACGCCAGCGTATATGACAAGCATGTTGTACAGATTGTATGACAAACTAGGTAGCTGGCTAGTGTGACAACTCTTACTATCAGTAGCGGTATGAGTATTGGTCGCTGTATGACTCAATATTATCTGACGATTTTGATATGATTTACCCAACAAATTTACCCTATCTTTGATCGCAGGACTGACCGAATTTATCCCTTATGTTTGACCTATATTGTGAGGTTTACCTGCGTTGTTTGTAGCTACTTTGTCTTTTGGGTTCAAAGGTTTTTTGGTGACTATGTTGATGTATTATATAGTACAACGATTGGAAAACAACGTCTTAGTGCCTATGATTATGTCTCAGACACTGTGAGTAAGCCCATTGTTGATATTTGTGACTATGATCATGATGGGAACATTGCTAGGGATATTGTGAATTATTATTGCGGTACCTATTGCGGTGATCGTACAGATGATCTATACAGAGTATATCAAACTCCCAAAGACAGTAATCAAAAAAAAATCTAAAAACAAGAACTCATCTACCAAAACATCAAAAAAAATTCTTGCTACTACTGAATACTAAAATATTGGAAATTTAGTGAGTATGTGATCCAATATTTTAGCGCTAGTATATATTCAACTCTTTTAATTATAGAATTCACCTAAAATAAATACATTACTAGTTTTTTATCAAGGAATTGATATGAAAAATCGATTGATATTATTGAGTGTACTAATTGTAACTACTAGCAGCGCTAGTGGGTATTTTGAGTGGAAGTACCAATGTTCTATACAATCAGGCAATATCACTGTATCACTAAATTCTGGTACCCAAAAATGTTTTGATTATCTCTCTGCTATGGAGAGCTCTATCAGTCAGCTGGATATAGATATCTCACAGGCTAGTGATTTTATAGTGCGAGGCAATGATACATCTTATCGAAATCAAGTCTTAGCTACACTAAATAAAGAAAAAAGCTCTCTCCTCAAAACAAAATCTCAAACTCTTGTTGCTATAAGTGATTTTGAGAGATCACTGTTCAATCAAATCAAAAGTTTACTCTGATTTTATCTCTCTGACCAGAGAGATGATATCCTTAGATCTGTGGAGAGAGTCAGAATACAAATCATACAGTCTAGAGATGTAGGTAATGAGCTGAGCTTTAGAAGTCTAAATACCACCATGGAAGGACTTCAGTACAAGCTATTCTTATTGGACCGTATTCAGTTTGCTCACGATTTTGAGGAGATGGTACCGTTTCTCAAGGAGTATCTATATGGCAATGGACTTTAGGATTTTGGATATATAGTGACTATGAAGATAGGAATAGTAGGCTCATGATATGAGATGTTACCGTTGATGCAGATACTCAATCAGTATGATTATGAGTATCATTTTTGGTTGGATCGAGCACATCGACCGTGGGGAGACAAGAGCAACGAACTGGTAAATGCTAGAATAGACGAAGCAGTATCGTACTTGATAGACAAGGTGTGAGTAGATGCCATCATCGTACCCCCGTCTGCAGAACATAGACTCAAAAAACAAGAATCAAGCATACTACCTTTGTTTGAAACATATCTCCTAGAGTATGCATTGAAATACTCGCTAGTGGGTAAGCTGTGAGTATTGCTCGAGAGTGAGCAGCAAGCAGAGCAGTGTGAAGTAGCAATAAAAGAAACCATAGCCAACTATACACTGACTGACAATCAAAAAAATACCAAATCATTTAAGCAAAAATTTCCGCTATGGACGAAAAGTGTGAGGATGTGGAATTATTTCTTGACTACATACGGTCGTAGAGATCCGATGGTGCGTAAGACGCTCAAATATGATCTGAGATATTTCTCCGATGCGGATGTAGATACACTGATCCCGATGAGCCGAGGATTTTTGTTTTACCAAAAAATCATCAAGACGAGAATCAATCGAAAGAAAAAGAGGTTTCACTGATTGGATGCGGTGAAAGCGAGTTTTGAACTACTCGCTGACAGCAAACAGCAAAGAGCTGACAGCTATGCTGTGACTCTCCACTGTACCGATACACCTACAGCACTACTAGATGAGACCAAGTGGATGAGGGTGTTGAGTAGGGGGAGGAGAGGTAGAGGTGAAGGTGGAATCTACTTTGTCTTAATCAGCGATATTTAGAAGCCTTTTTCTTTGATTTAAGCATTCCTTACCAAGAATTCATCAGGTGATTTTGATTGGATGTTTTTGTGAATATTTTGCTAATTCTTTTGCTTTAATTGGCAGAGATGCAGTTTTTTCAGTGTTGGCTCAATAATAAATATGAGTTACTTGAGCTTTGATGCATGCAGAAAGACAGGTAGGACAAGGTTCAGATGTAGTGTAAAATGAATATCAATTCAATTTGGTTTTTCAGATCTTTTTGCAAAGAGCGCGAATTGCATTAATTTCTCAATGAGCTGTCGGATCACACATTTCTTTTACTCTATCATGATCTTCCCGCACCAGTATTCACGACTCATTTACTACAACTACTCAAAAAGGTGCATTTCAGGTATCAAATCACTTTTGAGCTTGTTGAATTGATAATTGCATATAATCTTCGTGAGTCATGTATATGCGCTAAATAAACTAAACAACCTCCTTAATCTTCTCATCTCTTCCTTGCACAAACTGGTCAGATCCACCTCACTTGAGTCATTGGTTTTTCGCAAATTGTTTGGCTGACACATCTCATGTGCCGACGTAAATAGCGAAGTTGCCGCTGTCATTGTAGATGATCCAGTTGCGGTCTGATCGACGCGATTTGGCGGTATTTATGACTTCTTTGAAATCATGATGAGCGAGATCTGTGTCTGTGGTATTGATGATATTGCCCTCACCCCAGCCCTCTCCCAAACGCTCCGCTAGGAGAGGGAGTACGTTGGTAGTATCTGTGGTGAGTCTATTTAGGTGTGTCACTATGATTTGGTTTTGAAGAGATGCGTGATCTGCTTGTATATGTTCGTAATCCTTAAGTATCTTATCGAGTTTTTGGGAGAGTTGGGCTGGCTGACAGTCAAGCTTGGTGCTGATGTCGCTGAGCTGAGTACTGAGATCGTTGGCATAGTGTATGACCTTGGTCCCTGTAACTGCCTCGATCCTTCTGATACCACTAGCTACTGAGCTATGGTCGATGATCTTACATACTCATATGTGAGAGGTGTTGGTCACGTGTGTGCCACCACACAGCTCGATAGAGTGGATATCTAGATCATCTATCACTTCTCATATGATCTGTACCACACGTACCGTATCACCGTATTTGTCCTCAAAAAACGCCTTGGCTCACGTCTTGCTCGCCTCATCCATAGACATCTCAGAGACGGTGACGTCTGCCCCCGTTGCTATCCAACTATTGATGGAGTATTCTAACTGAGCTAGCTGCGATGGTGTCAGAGCATCCTTACTCGCAAAATCAAACCTGAGATAGTCATCATCAACCAGTGATCCAGCTTGTTTGGTGCCGCCTAGCATCTTATCTAGTGCATAATGCAAAAGGTGAGTGGCCGTGTGGGCACGCATTTTTGCTTGTCTTTGTTGTTTGTTTACTATGAGTTTCATTGTATACACAAAAAAATTAACTACCAGTACCTACTACAGCCTGTACGGGATTTCATTCATCATCTGTGATGGTTATAGTGCCTGAAGCATTGAGTGCCTCTTGGATAGCTTGTTGTGCAGCTGCATCCAGTTCTTGTTGTTGTATGGTAGTGGGGTATCATGTACCTGGCTGTGGTCCAGCTAGATAGACTGTGATGACTCACACTACAGAAAACAATAGTACTGCTATAATCACTATGATAAATGCAAAAAGCATTTTTTTTCTTTTTTTGAACATGAGAGTTTTGGTAAATAGAATAAATTATGTCAAACGACTGATTCATATTTTAGCATTTTCATTCAGTGGATCTAGTTCTATTACTTTTCCATAATAATACAACGCTTTGGATGGTTCAGCATTTTCTTCGTGGAGTGTCGCTATACTGAGGAGATAGTTTTGATTTGTTGGTCTGAGTTTGAGCACTTTTTCCATTGCTTTTACTGCTTCTTTGAGATTGTTTTTGGTGTAGTGGATATCCACCAGAGATATGTAGTATTTTGGGTTATCTGGTTTTTCTGATATGGCTTTTTCTATGAGTATCTTGGCTGTATCCAGATCATCTTGGTGGATATAGATCTGTCAGATCTGTCGTATTGCTTTGTGATGATTTGGATCTTCATTTACGAGCTTTTTCAACAATGAGAGCGCCTTGATGTATTGCTGATTTACAAAATAATGATCTGAGAGCCACTCTATAAATTCTTTGTTGTCGGGTTGTAGCATAAGTCATTCTATCAGCTTCTTTTCATATTCTTCGGTTTTTCATCTTTCTTTGTTGGCTAGTGCACTAATCCTGATATCATCAAATTTTTTTTGATTTCTTTCTTTTTCTTTTTGTAATTCTAGAGGGTTTTTTTGTGGAGTAGGTGGGACAGGAGATGCAGGAGGCTCTGATTTCACTTCTTTGATTGCTGGATTTGCCACTACTTCTTGATACACTTGTTCTGGTTCTACTATTTCTTTCTCAGATATTGATTCATTAGTGTTATGAGTATCATTATTATCAGTGTGTATATCTGACGTATTTTTTTGCTTTTCTAGTTCATTTTTTTGCTTCAGTTCTTGTTTTTTTTCTTTATTTTTTTTGCGACGAGTTGCACTATCCTGTATCTTGGTTTGTATATTTCAAAATATATGTTTGTGATGTTTGAAAAATAATACTATCGGTGTAAATAACAGCACTACAGTAAGGAGGAGCCAAATAAGGATCTCAGCTTTTA
>ENA-ORXM01004575-ORXM01004575.1-marine-metagenome-genome-assembly--contig:-NODE-4575-length-11961-cov-17.381606_pt1 | contig 11961 bp, 5 predicted proteins | sample MGYA00237867_ERZ511480 | MGnify/ENA primary metagenome ERZ511480 (study PRJEB26309, sample SAMN06266103) | marine metagenome | isolation source: Algal blade | place: United Kingdom:Sidmouth, United... | reverse complement strand
AAGACAAAACAAACATCTCAATACCAAAAAACACATTGAAAGCAGAAAAGCCAATTCCCTCTTGAGAGGAAACGACTGACCAGAAAGGGAAATAAAGGATGTGTAAGACCCTCCAAAAAGGACAAAACAAATATCTCAATACGAAAAAACACATTGAAAGCAGAGAAGCCATTCCCTCTTGAGAGGGAACGATTGACCGAAAGGGAAATCAAGGGTGTGTAAGACCCTCCAAAAAGGACAAAACAAACATCTCAATACCCAAAAACACATTGAAAGCATAAAAGCCAATTCCCTCTTGAGCGGGAACGATAGCCCGAAAGGGAAATCAAGAATGTGTAAGACCCTCCAAAAAAGACAAAAAAACAACTCGCTTAACAATAGAAGCCATCTAATTACTTCTTGAGAATAACGATTTATACAAAAAAAGAAGAGTAGTAAAGACAAGAAACCATCAACTAAATAAAAAAATAAGGAGAGAACAGTCAGGTTCTCCGTCGTCACGCTAAGTCCTGCTATCCGTTCCTATCGTTTGCCAAGCTTATACTTGCCCTCCAAAAAACGATACCACTACTATCAGGTCTATTTTGCACAGCCGCAACAACAATAAAAAAGCAGCCCCCCAATGTTCCACGTGAAACAAAAGCCATTCCACACCAAAAACAAGAATGTTCCACGTGAAACAACCAGATTCCAAAAGGCAAAATCAAAATGTTCCACGTGAAACAACAACATTATTTTGATAAATATCATTGTAGGAGCAATCCTTTATGGTTGCCCTTTTTATAAAACTCACCAATGTTTCACGTGAAACAATCGCAATCGACAGAAAAACTCGCCAATGTTCCACGTGAAACAACCAATTCCACAGAAAAAATCGGCTAATGTTTCACATAAAACTTCGCCAATGTTCCACGTGAAACAACAGATTCCAGATAAAATCTCTCGAATGTTCCACGTGAAACAACAGTATTATTTTGATAAATATCATTTTAGGTTCAATCCCTTGTGGTTGCCCTTTTTATAAAAATCCCTAAAATGTTCCACGTGAAACAACAGATTCCACATAAAACCTCTCAAATGTTCCACGTGAAACAACAGTATTATTTTGATAAATATCATTTTAGGTTCTCCCTTGTAGTTGCCCTTTTTACAAAACCCCCAATGTTCCACGTGAAACAATCGCAATTCACAGAAAACCTCAAAATGTTTCACGTGAAACAAAAACAGTAAATAGAAGTAATACCTAATAAAATAGACCTGATAGTAGTGGTATCGTTTTTTGAATGGCAAGAATGAGAAGGGCAAAACGATGAGAACGAATAGCAGGGACTCCCATAACGACGAAGCAATGAACCATTCTCTCCAAAAGAAATTTAAAAAAGTCTTGAAAAAAGACGAAATTTGAGAAGATGTTTCAGGTGAAACAAACAAAATAAGTATGTAAAATGAAGATAGGACTTTACTTTGGCTCTTTTAATCCCGTCCATGTAGGGCATTTAATAATCGCAGAAAGCATCTTGGCAATGGCAGATATAGATGAAATATGGATGATCGTTTCGCCCTTAAATCCATTTAAGGAAAAAAAAGACTTATTAGATCACCACATAAGATTGGATTTAGTGAAAACTGCAACAAGGGGAAACAAAAAAATTACAGGAAGCGATATAGAATTTGGTCTACCGATTCCTTCTTATACGATAGATACCCTGCGCCATTTAGAAGCAAATACCCGAAATAAAACCTTTGCACTGATTATGGGAGAAGATAATTTAGAAGGGTTACACAAGTGGAAAGAAAGTAAAGCCTTAGTGAATAACTACGATATTTATGTCTATCCTCGTATGGAACATCACACCACACGCTTCGACAATAACGAACGAATAAAGCGAGTAGATGCCCCAATCATCGAATTATCCTCTACAAAAGTCCGCAAAAAAATTGCACAAAATGAATCTATCAGATATATAGTCGTCGAAAATGTCCGTAAAAAAATACTAAAAGAAGGGTATTATCAGAGTTAGTGTATCAGCAATTTGGAGTTGGTGTATTAGTAATTTGGGAATCGGTGTATTCAGAAATAGCGGATAGTATGAAGGAACAGCACTAGGAACTACGGCACTGATAAACTAAATACTAAAATTTCCCCCCATTTCCTTTAGCTCAAAATATTCCTTTCTATTAAAACGATACAACTTTGCAGGGCGACCAGCACCACTCGTATAGTGTTCTTGTAGTTCTTCAATGACACCAAGAGACATCAACTTCTTTTTGAAATTGCGCCGATCTATATCTTCCTGTAGTAGGGTAGTATATAATTTTTCGAGGTCAGAGAAAGGGAATTTTTCTTCTAACAATTCAAAGCCAATAGGTTCATATCGTACCTTAGACCTGATGCGCTCCAAAGCAATATCTATGATTTGCTGATGGTCAAAAGCCAATGGAGGCAAGTTATGAATCTCAAACCATTCTGCTTCTAAGGCATCTGTACTGGCGTGAAGGGTAAACATATCAGGACGTACCAAGCCAAAATAAGCAACGGAGACTACTCGGTTGCGAGGGTCTCTATTGGGTGTACCAAAGGTATAAAGTTGTTCTAAATAGTTAATAGTAACACCTGTTTCTTCTTGGAGTTCTCGGCTTACGGCTTCCTCCAAAGACTCCTCATTGTGTACCAATCCACCAGGCAAAGCCCATTGATTAATAAAAGGCTCAATCTTTCTTTTAATCAACAACAAACCTATTTGTGTATACTGTCGGTCATAACCGAACACTACTGCATCAACAGCTAAACGAATCTTTTGCATAGTCATAGGGAATCTATCATTTTGAGATAAAAATTTTCACCCTATAAAAGTAGGAAATGTTTTTTCTAAAAATAAATAGATTGAAAGGAATATACTAGGAAAGTTCGGTTTTCTATAAATAAAATGCCATTAAGCTGTTGCCTGAGATATTATTATCCAAATATTTCAAATAGTTATAAAACAGTGAGTTATGACTCGCTTTTCATGTTAGAATATGCAACAATACTTAATGACATTTAAAAAAGAACAACCATACATTAAAAAAAGAGAGAAAGTAGTGGGTTGAACAATGAACAACTAATAAAAAAGGGTGGTGGGTAAATTCATAAAGGGTAATTTAATTCCACCACCCGTAAACGTATTTGAACAAAATCAAATAACTATAATAATAAAACTTTTTTGGTATAAATGATTTTTATTCATTTATATTTATAAAATGTAAGGTAACTGAAGGGAGAGTTGCGATTACTTTATTTTTTTGGTTTATTCAAGAACAGGGAGCAACCTCAATCAAAGGGGATTTTAGTCACGAACCCTCATTCTTGGAATAAAAACTAACTATGGAAAAAACAACTATTTTAAGAACGTCTCAGCGAATTTGAAAGCTGAGTTTTTTTAAAAATTTATTCAAGAACAGGGAGCGACCTCAATCAAAGGGGACTTTAGCCACCAACCCTCATTCTTGGAATAAAAACTAACTATGGAAAAAACAACTATTTTCTTTTTGCATTGTTTAGATAAGTAGTGGCAGACAAGAGGGTATGAGGGGTTTGCCTACCACTACTGTTTATCTTTAATCAAAATGCTATTAAATAAAAACTACTTTGTAAGTCAAAATATGAATAAAAATATCTCATAATAAACGCTTATAATTGAATTGCGTTTACCTATTTTAAACTAATTATTCTGTCTAATAAAATTTCTAAATCGGAATAGTCTCGCCCTTCATCTTTAGCCAAATTAATGGCGTATAAAGCGACCTTGTGAGCTTTTTTATGTCTACCCATTTTTTGTAAAATATGGGCATAAACGTTGTTGTTGTAGAATCGGTCATCAATCTCTATTGATTGTTCTATCCACCTTGATGCTCTTCCCAACAAACTGACATCAGAAGTATTTTCATACATTTTCCAAGCAGCAACACAAATGTCAGATCTATTGAAATCACTGGTTGCTTGTAGATACCAATCTACTGTTCTTGAGTAACTGCTCCAATTTCCAATCCCTTCATAAAACATCATTCGAGCCTTAAACATTTGTTCCTGTTGGTCAGGTAAATCAGACTTGCGAAGTGTGTTGATACATTTGTTAAATAAATAATTATCTTTATATACAACTGCTTCAAATGTAGCATCTAATACGGATTGTCGAATAAGATTGTCAATGTTTTCCCAACCGTATCTATCTGCAAAGTCTTGTTTTTTTCTCAACAGTAAATCCATCGCATCAGACTGTAGATTACTTGCGTTTTGATAAATGTAATCCATATTTTGTGTCGTATATAAAGTGGATAAACGACTGCGTTGTTTCTTTAAAAAACGATTGATACTTTCGGCTGCATCGTAGTATATATTGTTTCTTGTCTTTTGAGGTTTAAATGTTTTTTTCATTTTTGTTTCCTCTGTACTTGCTGTCCAATTTGTGTTATCTTGCTGCTTTTTTGTGTGGGCATAAACAGGAGCTGATTGTATTGGTAAATCTACTTTCTTTAAAGCTTCTTTACCTAAATGCATCATATCTGTAATGCTTTGTCCACCTTTTGTACGAGCAATTATTTCTCCTTGAGGATTAAAGAACAACATATCAGGGATACTATGCACTTCATAAGCTAAGTTGAAAATATTGCCTAGGTCAGATTGCATATCAACTTTGTAGTTGATAAAGTTTGCATTGTAAAAATCTGATAATGTGGGCGATGAAAAAACATGCTTGTCCATATGCTTGCAAGGAGCGCAATAACTTGCGTATGTCTTTACAAAAATAGGCTTGTTTTGTTCTTCAGCCATTTTCAATACCACATCCCATTTTGCTTCCTCATATTCAAGCGCATCAGATGCAAATGCTGTACTTGATAGTGAAAATAAAATAAATGCAATAGAAACAAATATGAAGGGATCTTTCATAAAAACTTCATTTTGGTTTAGCGAATTCGTGAAAATTCTAATAGTAACTTGGCAATCAAATAAGCACAAGTATTATGCCAAAAAATGGAATATGAATGCCATTGTTTTATTTACAAAGTATAATAGACTGATTTTTAATTGGTTAGTTTAATTTAAAAAAATCTATATACAGTCCAAAATAGAGAAGGAAATATGTGTCCTAAAATTGTACACTTTTGTATACAATCTATGACACGAAGTAAATATATTGCAAATATGATTGAAATAAGGATAGATTTTGTATTTAAATATTAATATATTGTTTCTGTTTTTAATGTAATGTGCTGTTTGTCTATATTCTTAAACAACCTTCATAAACTAAACAGCCTTTATAAACTCTAAATAAACATACTGTCCATCCAAAATAGACCTGATAGTAATGGTATGGCTTTCTTTTGTTCTTGTGGTTTAAGTCGTTTTGTGGTTTAAGTGGTTGTTTGACCTTTATAAATAGCCTATACCTTAGCCATAAGAATGGATAGCAGGCCTTTCCATAACGATGAAAGACAAACCGTTCTCTCCTAAAAAATCATTACTTACTCCAAAAAGTGCTATCTTGGACGCTTTTGATTTAAAATACGGAAATGGATTTTCAAAATAAAGTTATTGTTATTACGGGAGCTGCATCAGGAATCGGACAAGTTACGGCGCAAGCATTTGCAAAAGAAGGGGGAACTGTTGTTGTTGCTGACATCAATGAAAAGGGTGGACAAAAAACAGTCGAGCAAATAAAAGAAATAGGCGGCAAAAGTATTTTTGTGCGTACCAATGTTACTGATTATCAAGAGGTTGAAAAACTAATGGCGCAAACCATCGACGAGTTTGGACGCATAGACATCGCAATTAACAACGCAGGTATTTTGAGCGAATTGACCCGTACCGCAGATACGAGTTTAGAGAGCTGGCACAGGGTGATGAAAGTAAATGCAGATGGTGTGTTTTATTGTATGAAAGCGGAAATTCCGCATATGCTTAAACAAGAAGGTGGTATTATTGTCAATACAGCCTCTATTGCTGGATTGAGAGGGCTTCCCAATAATGTAGCGTATACAGCGAGCAAACATGCGGTGATTGGAATGACGAAAACGGCTGCGATGGAATATGCCAAAAAAAATATCCGAATCAATGCAATCTGTCCCGTTTTTACAGTAACACCACTATTTAATCCCGATATAATAAATCAGGTATCGGAAGGATTGGTCGAAAAACTCAAGAAAGGAATTCCCATGAAACGTTTTGCCGATCCAATAGAAGTCGCCAATACCATTTTGTGGTTATGTTCTGATAAAGCGACTTTTATAACAGGAATGGCGATGCCTGTCGATGGTGGATTGACCGCCTAAAAAACATCACTCGTCATCAATCACGCATCAGCTAAAAGACAAATCCTGATGCACAATGACATTCAAGCTCTCTGGAATAATGGAAAATTCAAATGGCGTATGTCCCATCAATTCGCCATCTGATTGCAAGTAAATGGGCTGATCCGAAGTAACTCTAAAACTTTCAGAACGAATACTTTGTACTTTAGAAAGATGCCCAAATTTGCCTTTTGAAATTTTATTAATTTGAGCCAACATTTTCCACTTATTAACATCCTTGAAGAGCGTTAAATCAAACAAGCCATCATTGGGAACAGCTTCAGGACAGATTTTTCGCCCACTCGCAAAATATTTGCAAATACCAACTGCCAACAAAAAGAATTTTGTTTTAATTTCTTCTCCACTTGGTAAATAAATACTAATAATCGTGTTTTTATAAGAAAAAGCCCCTTGCAAAATCCCAATAAAGTAGGACAATTTGCCAAATTTTTTCTCTGTCAGGAAGTTTTGAGCCACATAAGAGTCAAACCCTGTACCTGCCACATTCAAAAAATAGCTTTCTCGCTGTTGGTTCTGCTCAAAATAAGTAACATGCCCAATATCTTGACGCATCGACTTTTTTTGGATAATCAACTCCACAATTTTCTCAATTTCAAAAGGAATATGCATCGTTTTAATCCAATCATTGCCCGTTCCACTGGGTATCATGGCTAAGGTTATATCAGAGGGAGAAATCTCTTTTTGCAGAAAAATTCCATTAACAACCTCATTATAAGTACCATCACCGCCCGAAATAATAAAATTCCGATGCCCCTTTTCAATGGCATGTTGCACCAATTCTGTCGCATGGAGCGGATGAGTTGTAGTAACTTTTTTGAAATTAACATCTTTTTGTGTCAATAATTCACACAACAAATTCAACCTTTTAGGATGGTGAGAACCTGATTTAGGATTGACAATGACAAACCAAGTAGTATGGATAGGAATAGACAAATTATGTGTGGATTTGAAGTTTTTAAGACAATATTTCCTCTGTTGCGTATATTTGTTTACACTAAAAACGGATGTGTATGCTTTTAAATCTTAAAAGTAACCTTTTAAAGACAAAATAGCTACAAGTACATTTTTTTATTTTTACACTAATTTTTCATAAATTTAATATTCATATTTATGTACAGCACGACATAAGCTAAAAAAATGTAACACTATTTCAAAATAAAGAAGGCATTAAGTTTGCAATTATATCCACAAAATTCCTAATTTACAGATATATTACAGGCCACTAACTAAAACACAATTTTGCATAAAAAACCTTCCTCATATAATATGACATATTCATATAATACTTAAATGTAAATATAAAGACTTTTAGAAAGTAGTCTTCCTTAAACAACAAACACTAATGCATTACCATTGGGCTATTATTATTGGGCTTTGACAATAGTTTGAAATAATCAAAAATACTTGTTTTTTTATCATCTTAATTAGGAGAGAACGGAAAGAGCTTCGTCGTGACGCCACTCCCCGCTATCCATTACATGGAAAGCAGGCACAGGTGTTTCACAGCCAACGCAAATTTCCATACCATTTCTATCGGGTCTAGCTTTTAAAGGAAAAACTCCTATCAAACTGATTGTTTAAATCATCTTATCTAAATAAACGGGAAATGAATGCTTATAGTTTTACTCTAAAGCACATAATTATATTATTGTGTCTTGGTTTCTTAACGAACCAGACCTTACTCAGCCAATGCGGGGAAACATTTGCAGTTGAATGTGGCAACCCACTGTCAGGCAGCTATTGTTATGATAACAATGATAATTGTATTATCACTTTTTGTCCTGACACGCCTGGCGCATTTGCGGTACTGACCGTAGATGTTGGAGTTGTCGAAGTAAGCTACGATCAGTTTAATGTCTATTTTGGCAACTCAGCATCTGGAAATCCTGATATTGGATTAACAGGAACAGTTACGGGCAATGTCATTACTTCACAATCTCCTGATGGTTGCATCACGATTCAAGTATTGTCAGATGTCGTCGCATCCTGTGCAACAGGAGAAATTAGTTCTGATATTCAATATACAGTCTCTTGTGAAATTCCTTGTGTACCCCCCAATGCTTCCTTTACTGTAAACTCAGAACAGCAATGTGCTGCGGCAGCAATGGGAAACAATGGACCCATTAGCTTTGATGCTTCTGGTTCGTCAGGAGCCGCATCCTACGAATGGAATTTTGGAGATGGAACAACAGGAAGTGGAGTAACAATAGATCATACTTTTCCTGATGGGGGAGGATATTTAGTGGTCTTAACAACAAATCCAGCAGGTGAAGACTGTCCATCTATGACAGAAGCTTTCATCCAAATAGCATCACCTCCAAGTAGTGGTTTAAATATACAAGGAGAATGGGTAGACCAAGATGCTGGAACTTTTTGCCCTGGAGGTGGTATCGCTATCATCTCTAATCCGATTGCTGCACCTGAATGGACTCCAGTTCCTTTAGATGTATCAGCCGAACTTGGTAGTGGCGGAGAAGACTGGGGACTTGAGACTGGGGTCACCGTTACAATAGAGGTTGAGGCAACACCAGGAAGTACGGTTGCAGATGGTAGTGAAATGGAAGTATGTTTAGATATGAGTCATGAATGGTTCACAGATACCGAGATTATTTTACAATGTCCAGATGGAACACAAGTCACACTATTAGAATACGAAGATTGGACACTTGGAAATGTCGATTTGAATGGAAATACCTATTGTTTTACAATGAGTGCCAGTCAAACAATGTTAGAGGCTCAAAGTAGTTTGACTGGTCCTGTTTTACCTGATGGAGATTACTTGCCTTTTGAAGATTTTGATGTTTTTACAGGCTGTCCTTTTGATGGAACTTGGACACTAATCTTTAATGATTATTTCCCAACCATTGATGATGGTAATGTCACAGATGCTGTTATCTCATTTGGTTCTGGTGAATTATCTTTATTAGTTGAGCCTTTTGAAGTAGGTATTGCTTCTGTCGCCGTAGAATTGGATGGCGCAAATATTGAATGGACCAATACAGGCACAAGTTATCAATACATTAATGCTGTTCCAGAAGCTCCAGGAGATTATACCTATACAGTTGTCGTAACAGACGATTTTGGATGTACTTATGAAGAATATGTAAATGTAACAGTATTGTCTTTTGATGAAGCCGAGTGTGTACAACCTTGCCCACCTTCAATTCCTGCCACCGCTTCTAATAATGGCCCTTATTGTTCTGATGACTCACCAAGTATCGAACTATTAGGAGAAACTACAGCCGAAGGAACAACCATTACATATAGTTGGACAGGACCAAGTGGCTATGCATCAAACCAACAAAACCCAACAGATGCAACAATGGCAGGAGTATATACATTGGTCGTTACAGTAGATGATTGCGTTTCAGAAGGCTACACCACAGAAGTGATTTTTAATGATCCTGTAATTATAAGTGTCAGTAGTGAAGTGTGTATGGGAGAAGAATTGACACTACCCGATGGAACTGTTGTAACCGTCAATTCAGATAATGTTTACACAGAAGTTCCTACAGGTTTATTGGCAGTAAATGGATGTGATTCTTTAGTCACAGTAAATGTGACAGTCTTATCTTTACCAACAGTTAATTTAGACCCAAATGTAGAAGTTTGTGGTTCAAGCGATATATTAGATTTAAGTTCATATCCTGTTGATCCACCAGATGGTGCATGGTCTATTGGTAATGATGGTTCTAATCCACCACTATCAGCAGATGATTTAATGCAAACAGGTTTAAGCGATGGCGACCAATTCTACTATCAAGGAATCGGAGGCAATGGATGTATCTCAGGTGCAGTTTTAACCGTGAGTGTTGCTGATGCCCCTGAAATCACTTTAGGAGCATCTGCTTGTGAGGATGCAGATAACTTTTCAATAGAAGTTTCTATTGCACCCGCAGGAGTGAACTACAATGTATCTATAACACCAGTAGCCACAGGCTTTCCAACCACATTAGATGGCAATACAACAAACATCTCAGTTCCAAATGGAACATATACAATTACAGTAACCGATCCAAATGGTGCAATGTGTAGTGTAAACTCTGAGGAATTTACCAATCCTATTTGTCCTTGTCCAAGTACAACAGGTATAGGAGGTACTTCTTATGCTTGTGTCAGTGGTGTCTTTAATCAAAATGACATCATAAGCACAATTACCTTAGAAAATAATAATGGAAACCCTGTTGTATTCTTTACAGATATTACAGACCCTATTAATCCAACAGGACAATACAATGGAGAAATGTTAAGTGCATTTATTCCAGATTTGATGTGTGTATCAGAAAGCCTTAGTATGCATGCTTATATAGAATGTGATGATGATGGAGATGCAACAACACCAAATACTTTAGTCAATTTAAATTATACACATACTATAGAAGTTTACCCATCAGACATTAGTAGTTTCATTACTTCAGAAATATCTACAGATGGTTGTACTGCTACAGTAAATATAGACCCTTTGTGTGGAACAAATGTAAGTGTAAATGATGGAGGAACTTTTACTGCTGATGCAGGAACAATGGGAGATGCCACCTTTTCCATTACCTATACTTATCCTGCCGAATTAGCAGGGAATGAATGTATTGTGCCATTTGACATAGCAGTTCCTTACAATTGCCCAAGTGCTTGTTTAACAACATTAACAAGTCCTGTCGTAAATGGAGGAGTTACAATTTGTGATAATGGTACAGCAACCATAGATTTATTAGCAATTCAAAATACGATTACAACAGACTTAGATGATTCAGCTATTTTTATATGGACAAATGAAACAACAGGAACAGTAGTTGATAATTCTATTTTAACAGCCGTTCCGATAGCACACTCAGGAAGTGGATGTGCTGCGGAGGACACACAGTTCTCTTTAGAAATTGATTGTACAACAAACAGTGATTTAAATCTCAATGGAGGTGTTTACACCGTTACGGTTTATCCACAAGTAACTGCATCAATGTTTACAACACCAGCTGGTGATGACTGTATGGTTGAAATTACAGATAATTGCATGCCCGCAGCTTTAAACATTCAGTACTCAATAGATGGAGGGATGACATATAGTGCGACTATACCGACAGTACCAGAAGCAGGAGAAACTACAGATTATACTTATAAAATAACCCTTTTAGGAATTCCAACAGCCATAGAAGAAAATTGTGGACTCATAGCATTACAAAGCGTTTCGTGTCCAGATATATCAGGCTGTACGTCTATGACAGCGTGTAATTACGATGCGACCGCCACAGTAGATGATGATAGTTGCCAAGAACCAGATTGCGAGAACAACTGTGATGGCATGGCAACAGGACCAGCGATAGCAGGATCAACTTGTGATGATGGCGACCCCACAACAGTCGGCGAAGTTTATGACGCAGATTGTAACTGTGTAGGAAATCCAATATTAGGTTGTACCTCGATGACAGCGTGTAACTACGATGCGACCGCCACAGTAGATGACGATAGCTGTCAAGAACCAGATTGTGAGAACAACTGTGATGGCATGGCAACAGGACCAGCGATAGCAGGATCGACTTGCGATGATGGCGACCCCACAACAGTCGGCGAAGTTTATGACGCAGATTGTAACTGTGTAGGAAATCCAATATTAGGTTG
>ENA-ORXM01004573-ORXM01004573.1-marine-metagenome-genome-assembly--contig:-NODE-4573-length-11963-cov-3.731112_pt1 | contig 11963 bp, 8 predicted proteins | sample MGYA00237867_ERZ511480 | MGnify/ENA primary metagenome ERZ511480 (study PRJEB26309, sample SAMN06266103) | marine metagenome | isolation source: Algal blade | place: United Kingdom:Sidmouth, United... | reverse complement strand
ATTCGGACTCCAATTTCGAGAGACTTTTAGAAATCGACCTGCAATTTCGATTCCTGATGATCACGATATCGGGCAAGGCAATCTTTGGGGCGAAAACGGAAAGGTGTCCACCTCTCAAGGAGGCCCTGATGGCGGCTATACGTATCACCCTGAATATGTGAAAATGGTCGAACGTTGCCAGACCGCGCACCTGCCGGACCCTTACGACCCAACACCTATCGAACAGGGCATTGGTGTTTATTATACGAATCTCATGTTAGGGGGTGTCGACTTTGCGATTTTGGAAGATCGTAAGTTTAAGTCCGGCCCCGAAGGTAAGATTCCGCAACAAGGGCCACGACCCGATCATATTCGAAACCCCGAATACGACCCGGCATCGATAGATTTACCAGGACTCACCTTGCTCGGTGACCGCCAATTACAGTTTTTAGAGCATTGGGGCGACACGAACAAAGACGCTATGAAAGTAGTGCTCTCTCAAACCGGTTTCTGTGGTGGTGCGCATATTCACGGTCAAAAGGAAAACCGCCTACATGCCGATCTTGATAGTAACGGCTGGCCCCAAACCGGTCGTAACAAGGCTTTACAACTCATTCAAAATGCCAATGCCGTGCATATTGCCGGTGACCAACATTTGGCAACGGTAATCAAACAGGGTATCAACGAATTCGGTGACGGCCCTTGGTCTTTCGTCGTGCCTGCCATTGTAAATGATTACTATAGCCGCTGGTGGTGGCCCGAAGATGAAAAGGCGGGCGCCAACCCGAACCCTGATACATCACTACCATGGACAGGCGATTATCTCGATGGCTTCAATAACAAAATACGTATGATGGCATACGTCAACCCTGAAAGTGATTCAAAGGGCGGTGGTTATGGATTGATCCGTTTCGATAAAAAAGAGAAAACGGCGACTTTTGAATGCTGGCCGAGATATGTCGATGTTACAAAGGAGGATGCTGAACAATTTGAAGGATGGCCGATGACGGTTTCGACGAAGTAAGGCTATTTACTGTCGGTTTATTTTAATGAATCATTAAATGCTAAAAAAAATAACCCTTTTAATAACCTTATTGTTTGGTTCAGGATTGTTGGTTCCACAATTTGGCTATGCCCAAACGAAAAAAGCCGATTTGGTCAAACCACGCATTATCGTAACGACCGATATAACCAACGAACCTGATGATCAAGAATCTCTTATCAGACTTTTATTATATGCCAATGACATCGATATCGAAGGGCTAGTAGGGTCTACGGGTGTGTGGAAACTTTCCGACCCGGCTACCGATGTGATCCATGAATGTATCGATGGGTATGCCAAAGTATTCGGTAATCTTAGATTGCACGATAAAGATTATCCTACCGCCGATTATCTACACAGTATAACCACTACCGGCAATCGCGGTTATGGCATGAGCCATGTTAGTGGCAGGGGTTCCGACGGGGCGCGATTAATTATTGAGGCTGCCGACAAAAATGATTCCCGACCACTTTGGTTACTGGCCTGGGGAGGTGCCAATACCATCGCACAGGCAATCTGGACGGTAAGCCAGACCCGATCAGCAGAAGAACTGACCGCATTCCTGAAAAAAATACGTGTCTACGATCTTGCCGCACAAGACGATGCGGGGGCTTGGATGGCCAAGACCTATCCGCAATTATTTTTGATTCGAAATGTGCTGGCCTTTAAAGGCATGTCGTTTCGTTTTAGCGGTCATAGAGATTGGGAACATACCCGGGGTGGTGATGAGACCGTGGTAACACGAGAGTGGGTCAAAGAAAACATACAGGAAAACCATGGGCCGCTGGGCAAGCTTTACCCAGATGCATTACATATCTGGGAAGGCGATACACCGACCTATTTCTATCTCATGCCAAATGGACTGAACGACCCTGAACAACAATGGCAAGGAAGCTGGGGCGGGCGATTTGGTCGCGAGAAACAAAAAAATGTCAATATAGTCGCGCAACAATACGCTGGGGCCGACTGTTCAAAGGGCTGTTTTATTAACGAAAAACCCTATCTCGATTATTGGCTCTATGCTGATGCCGAGGACACTTGGACTTACCATGATAAGACCTATACGAACCAATGGGCGCCAGTCTTCCGTTGGCGTACCGATTTTCAAAACGATTTCGCCGCACGAATGGACTGGTGCGTAAAACCTTTCGATCAATCAAACCATCCGCCTATTGTTGCTTTGGATGATGATCTCAGCACTGAGGTCAACTATGTGAATGCCAAGCCCGGGGATAGATTGTCGTTCTCTGCGGCAAATTCATATGATCCTGATGGCAATAAGCTGACCTATCGGTGGTGGATTTATCCCGAAGCCGGAACGTATAAGGGGGAACTATCTTTGAAGCATTCTGAAAAATCACGTTTAAAGTTTAATGTACCCAATGATATTAATGATCAAACCATACATTTGATACTGACAGTGAGGGACAATGGTACACCCCAACTGACCAGATATCGAAGGGTCGTCATTCGCGGCAATGGCAAATAAAAACCGAACCAAAAAATTAGACTACAACAATTTATATAAAATTATAGCATCCCGCCAGATGCTGAACTCCAAATATTAACGATTACCCTATTTTTAAAAAGCAACCCTAAATGAAAAACATAATCTCAAGAAGAAAAGCCTTAAAAACAGGCATAACCGGTTCGCTTGCCGCCATGGGCGGTTACGCCTTTGACTCAAGTGCTCAGACTGTTCACCAGCCTATCTCACACAACCAAAATCTAGATTCTCCCTTTCGAATTAGTTTGAATACATCAACGCTAATGCATTACAAATTAGCGGCCGATGTTCAAATAGAAATGGTCGCCGACGCCGGTTTTGACGGTATCGAACTATGGATGAGAGATATTAAAACCTATCTAGAGAATGGCGGTAACGCAGCAGATTTGAAAGAGAAGTTACAAGCCCGGAATCTTGTTCTAGAAAATATCATTGGGTTTTCTAAATGGTGTAGCGACGACTCTGAAGAAAGAAAACAAGCTTTAGATTTGCTTCGCGAAGAAATGCTGATTACCGCAGCCTGCGGGGGTACTTTTATTGCTGCCCCTGTTCAGGGGCTATCCGCTTTAGACCCGACGAAATTCGATTCTTATGCCGAACGTTACAAGGCCATACTTGAATTGGGCGATGAAACGGGAGTAACCCCCATCATAGAACTCTGGGGTATGGGAGCATTGCACAAAATAGCCGATTGCGCACAAATCGCTATTGCAACAGGCCACCCAAAAGCAACTATTTTATTAGACTTTTATCACGTTTACCGTGGAGGTAACGATTGGGATACCATCGATATTCTCAATGGTAAAAGGTTACCCGTAATGCATATGAACGATTACCCTGCCACGCCGTCTTATGAAAAATTAAAGGACTCGGATCGTGTTTTACCCGGGGAAGGCGTTTGTCCGTTCGATGAGGTTATCCCGAAATTGTACGATGCAGGGTTTAGGGGCGGATTTTCCGTTGAGCTTTTTAATCAAGGCTATTGGGATTCTATGGATGCGGAGACCTTACTCAAGAACAGCTATGAAAAAACGGTTGCTGTTGTGCAAAAGGCTCTAGCTAATTAAACTACGAAAGGAAAAAAAATCAATTTTCCTGAATTTGACCGACCAAAATGAAACCTTCGAAGCATAAGAATTATCCAAAACTTTTGTTCCTTTTATGCTTGGTATATTCCGTGCCAATTTACTTAAACTCGCAGACCACTGATGTTGTTCTGTTGAACGAATCCGAGAAAGAACGTTTACAAAAAACGATTTCCGAAAACACTCGGGCAAATCATCTTTTTGACAGTATAACGAGAATGGCCGATAAGCACCTATTAGAACGGCCACGGCCTTTGAAAACAATATTTTATGAGGGTATGCTTCCCACGCATCCCGATAGAATAGATACCCGAAAAAGTCTGGAGGATATCAACAAGGTCGTGACCCTTGTTTATGCATCCTATGGAAATACCGGAGAGAAATATCCCAAAAAGCTCAAAGAATTCGTAATGGCATGGGCAGATACTTATATTCCGACGGGCAACACCATAAATGAAAACAAATTTGTTCCCCTTTTTTGGGCTTATTACCTCTTTGAGAGCCACTTTTCCGCAGAAGAAAAAAAGAAAGTCCAGCGATGGATGACGAGTATCGCCGAAGCACAGATGGCAAGGCCCTATACGCCCAATAACAATTGGGAGGTAAAACGGCATAAAATTATCGCTGCTGTCGGTTGTATCAACGACGATACCCGTATGAAAACATATGCGATAAAAGGGCTTAAAGATTATATCACTTCCGCCTATTACGCCGACGGCACCAGCAACGACCTAAAAGAGCGCGACGCATTGAGCTATCACAATAGCGGGCTAAAGACGGCCGTAGCAGTTTTCAGTAGTTGTACACGCTTCGATTCCGCTTTTGATCTATTTAGCTATACTTCTGATGAAGGGTCGTCCATAGAAAATTCTGTTGCCTATGTGCTCCCCTACGCCAAAGGCACGGCCCAACGAAAAGAATGGACGAACACGAAGGTAGCTTTAGACAAAGAGCGGGCCGCGGCAGGGTTGGCCGAATACCAGCCGGGCATGCTATTTGACCCAAAAGAAGCCCTACCCCTTTTCGAATGGGCCTGTTATTACAATACGGAATGGTATACACTATTTGGTGAAAAAGACTTAACGGACAATTATACCAAAACATGGGTCGGGCTTTTGAATAGTCCGGTAATACGATAAATTTTTATTTCTAAAAATCGAATTCATGGCCGTATATCAAAATACTACAGAATAGACCACTGCGTTACTATAACTTAATACTGTGCATGTTTAGTTTCTTTTACTGTACAGCAATAATAATTATCTTACCTTAAGGCCTTCCCCCGTAAACGACCCAACATTGCGATGAATACGGATGACAATTCAGCTACAGGATTTCAGAAAAAATCCTCACAGAATACATTGGTCGATAAACTGAAAAAAGAAATCGAGGCCAATCTAAACAACGAGCAATTCGGGGTCGATAGTCTTGCCCAAGCCGTCGGCATGAGCCGATCTAGCCTACACCGAAAACTACACAAACGCCTAGGTATCTCCACAAGCCAATTTATCAGGGAATACCGGTTAAAACGTGCCTTACAAATTCTAAAACGGGAAGAGGTTACAGCTTCGGAAGTTGCCTATCGCGTTGGGTTTAGCAGTGCAACTTATTTTAGCACCTGTTTCCACAAATTCTACGGGTATCCTCCGGGGGAAGTAAAATCTAGAGAAATCAATGATGTTGAAATGCCTATCCAAAACCACGGCACCCCAATCGAAAAAAAGAGAATAAAAAAAAGAGCCCTTTGGTTAGCGTTGGCCGCTATGGCTTTATTTGTGACAAGCTTTTATTTCTATATTTCCGGTGCAAAAGAAAATAATAAAAATACAAAAGCCACGAACCCGACCGATGAGAAATCGATCGCGGTACTACCCTTTAAAAATTGGACGGGAGACTCAGATTTGGAGTATGTCAGCGACGGTATGACCGATGCCGTCATATCAGGACTTACCAAAATCACTACCATCGATAAGGTAACCCCATTTTCATCGGTGTTAAACTACAAGGATACCGAAAAGACCCCAAACGAGATTGCATCCGAACTTGGGGTAGCAAGGCTTTTGCAAGGCAATCTCCAAATTTCGGGTAACCAGATCAAAATCAATCTACAATTGATCGATGTGAATTCAAATGACCACCTCTGGTCCGAAGAGTATATGAAAGAATGGAAAAGCGACGAGATTTTTGAGCTACAGAACGAAGTGGTAGAAGGCATCGCCAAGGTTATGAACGTGGGAATTGCCGATGATGAATTGGAAGATCTCCAAAGGATACCTACGGAAAACAAACAAGCCTATTCGTCTTATCTTCAAGCGGAGTTTCAACGATACAAGGCAAATGAAGCTTCATTTTCTCTTGCCATACCACTATATGAAAAAGCCATCGTAATAGATTCGGATTTTGTGGAGGCATACCTTGGCCTGGCCTCTATATGGAATTATGGAGGGGCGGTATGGGGTATTTATGATGAACAGCTAGCTTAGAGAAATGCCAAGGGTCTATTGGAAAAGGCTTTAGAATTGGATTCTACAAATCAAGAGGTAGAAGAAGAATTGTATACTGGGTATTTTTTGTATGATTGGGATCTTGAACGGGTAGTGCGATTTTACCAGACAACGTCTAAAGTTTCCTTTTATGTCAACACACCAATTATTAATATAGATTTTGCATTAAAAACGGGAAGGTACCAAGAAGCTATCAAGGCTATAGACAAGCAATTATTACGCGAACCTGCTTTACTAGGCATTCTTTTTTGTCGTAAGGCCGAGGCGCTGCTATTTCTTGGCAATAGGGATGAGGCACTAGACCTATTAAATAATACAACTATTCCCTATAACGACAACTGGCCCTATTTAAGGGAACCGGCAAAACAATATTTCTATTTAGGAAAATATGAAAAATCGAAAAATCAACTTAAAAAGATACTGACCCAGTTCCCGAATTATCCACCGATTCTAATGTGGTTGAACGCCGTATATGCTCAAATGGATGGCAGTTCTGAGAAAGCTTATCACTACTTGGCCGAGTTACAGAATAAGTACAATGATGGGTCTTCTGGCAGCCCCGCCTGGTTTCTGGCCATGTATTATTGCACTTCAAAAGATTACGAACAAGCCTTTCAATGGTTGCAAAAGTCGTACGATAGGCATGAAGTAGAAATGACCTGGCTAAGGGAAGAACCACTATTGGCCCCAATGAGAAAAGATCCAAGATACAAAGAGCTTTACGACAAAGTTGGGTTTTCAAGTATTGGGTTGCCGATAAAACCTTCTTCAGAAAATGTAATTCCTTAGGTTGGATTTCAACATAATTTAAAAACTTCAATCAATAGTACACTGATATGTTTTAAGAAGCCCCATGGCGGCGTTCCTAGCACGTGCCGATATTGTTTTTACGCTCCGTAATATTTTGCTTAACTTAATCCTCTCTCTGACACTAACTTATTATTCAAAGCGGCGTAGGTCGCAATTTAGCTATGGGGGTTCCTAGAAAATCATCGCGAGAAATGTTGGTGGATAAATTGACCAAAGAAATCGGGTCTAATTTGCACAATGACCAGTTTGGGGTCGATAGCCTTGCAAATTCCGTAGGGATGAGCCGATCAAGTCTTCACCGAAAACTACACAAGGCTTTAGGCATTTCTACAAGCCAATTTATAAGGGAGTATCGATTGAAAAGAGCACTGGAAATTCTAACACAAGAAGACATTACGGCTTCGGAAGCGGCATATCGGGTCGGTTTCAGTAGCGCGACCTATTTTAGCACCTGTTTCCATAAATTTTATGGGTACACCCCAGGAGAAGTGAAATCAAGGGTCGGCAATGTAATTAAGGAGGATAATCAATCGGCCCATCCCGAAAAATCAAGCAATCGAAAAGGGAACATTAAGAAAATTGTACTCTGGGCAGCATTGGTCGTAGTAGCTTTATCTACAGCTTTGTTTTTCTATAGTAAAACTTCAAAGGAAAATGAAGAAATAACAGGAACTGAAAAGACAACCGATGAGAAATCGATTGCCGTACTTCCTCTTAAAAATTGGACAGGAAACGCCGATCTGGAGTATGTTAGCGATGGCATGACTGATGCCGTTATTTCGGGGCTTACCAAGATCAAATCGATTGATAAGGTAACGCCATTTTCTTCCATATTAAACTATAAGGAAACCGATAAGACCTCCAAAGAAATTGCAACGGAATTAGGGGTAGCAAAGCTTTTGCAGGGCAATCTGCAAATCTCGGGCAACCAGATCAAAATAAATCTTCAACTCATCGATGGCCTCTCGAACGACCATCTCTGGTCCGAAGAATACATGAAAGAATGGAAAAGCGACGAAATCTTCAAGATACAGGCCGATGTAGTCGAAGGTATCGCCAAAATTATGAATGTGGCCATTGCCAAAAATGAACTGGAACATCTTCAAAAAATTCCCACAAAAAACAAGCAGGCCTACTCCTATTACCTACAAGCGGAATTTCAAAGGTATAAAGCGAATAAAGGGACCTTTGATCTGGCCATGCCGTTGTATGAAAAAGCCATTGCACTCGATTCGAATTTTGTGGAAGCATACCACGGGCTAGCTTCCATTTGGAATTCTGGAGGGATGGTCTGGGGTATCTACAATCGACAATTGGCTTGGAAGAACGCTAAGTATTTCCTGCAAAAAGCACTTGAAATAGACCCCAAGAATCAAGAGGTTCAAGAGGAATTATATGCGGGCTATTTTTACTTTGACTGGAATTTCGAAAAGGCGGAGGAATACTATCAAGCCGTAGCGCAAAATACTTTTTATACAAAAACCCCTATTCTAAATACGGACTATGCCATAAAAACGGGAAGGTACGAAGATGCTATCAAGTCAATTGACGAACATCTCTTGAGAGATTCCTCTATAATAGGTGTTCTTTTTTGTCTTAAGGCCGAGGCTTTGATGCTTATGGGCAATACGGATGAGGCAATAGACCAGCTGAACAATACGGTTAACCCCTACGGCGACAACTGGTTTTACCTTAGGGAAGCCGCAAAACAATACTACTATCTTGGTGAATATGAAAAATCAAAGAATCAGCTAAACAAGATGTTGACCCAATTTCCCGATTATCCGCCGATATTGATGTGGCTAAACTCGGTATTTGCCCAAATGGATGGTAATTCTAAGGATACGGATAAATATCTGGCCGAGTTGCTAGACAAGTATGATGAAGGTTCGTCCGGAAGCCCAGCCTGGTTCATCGCACTCTACTATTGCACGCTAAAAGATTACGAACAAGCCTTTCAATGGTTGCAAAAATCGTATGACAGGCATGAAGTGGAAATGACCTGGCTACGGGAAGAACCGTTATTGGCTCCATTAAGAAATGATCCGCGATACAAAGAGCTGTACGAAAAGGTCGGGTTTTATACTATCGGATTGCCTATAAAAACTTCTTCACAAAATTAATCCTCCCAGTACTCGCTTCAACATCATTTAAAGGTTCTGCACCATAATTTGAACTGCTGTACGAAAGCTTAACAGGTTTGCAACATGCCTATTAGGCACTATATTCCTGTTATTTACATCTTTACTACAATGAATTTTAAGGTTGAGACCAAAAGATTCCATTGTACTGAAATGCTGCTACCATTTGGAGAAATAGTGAAAGTCATTTTTAAACAATCGTCTTAATCTTACCGTAAAATTTAGTTCCCCCGAATAGCTGAAATCTATTATTCACTTAAATATAAAAGTCATGGAACTAAATGAAGCAAAACTGAACGAACTATTAGGAAAAGTAGTCACCGAAATGGGTGCAGCGGCAAATGGACCTTTAGTACTCTTGGGAGACAAATTGGGACTTTATAAAACCCTTGCCAAATCCGGCCCCATGAATTCCACCGAACTGGCCGATGAATCAAACACCGCCGAAAGATATGTGCGTGAATGGTTATCGGCACAAGCGGCATCGGGCTATGTTACCTATGATGGTGCGACCAATAGATTTTCAATGACCCCTGAACAGGCTGCTGTTTTTGGCAATGAAGAAAGTCCTGTATTCATGACAGGTGCTTTCTATGCCATAACTTCCGTGTATACAGATGCACCAAAAATGGAAAAGGCCTTTAAAACAGGCGAAGGTGTTGCATGGGGTGATCACAGCACTTGTTTGTTCTGTGGGACGGAGAAATTTTTTAGTCCTTCCTATGAAAGTAATCTTGTCAACAGTTGGATTCCATCTTTAGACGGGGTCGAAGCCAAGTTAAAAAAGGGTGCAAAGGTTGCAGATATCGGTTGCGGCCATGCGGCTTCTACAATTATTATGGCCAAGGCCTATCCAAATTCAACGTTTATCGGTTATGACTATCATGATAAATCCATCGAGCAAGCACGTGAACGGGCTAAGGAGGCAGGAGTAAGTAATATTTCTTTTGAAGTCGCCATGGCCAAGAATTTTCCGGGGGACGACTACGACTTTATTGCTTTCTTTGACTGTCTTCACGATATGGGCGATCCGGTCGGGGCCTGTGCCCATGTAAAAAAAGCATTAAAACCTGATGGTACTTGTATGATTGTGGAACCTTTTGCCCATGATTCTTTAGAGGAAAATCTAAATCCCGTAGGCAGGGCATTCTATGCTTTTTCAACAACACTTTGTACGCCTTGTTCACTAAATCAAGAGGTTGGCCTTGCACTCGGTGCCCAAGCAGGTGAAAAACGTTTACGGGAAGTAGCGACCTCAGGTGGATTTACCCAGTTTCGACGGGCTACGGAAACGCCTTTTAACCTAATACTGGAGGCGCGGGCTTAAGACTGAAAAGTCAAGTTTCTACGAACCGTACACCATGCCTTACCATTGACACAAGTTATCAAAGGTAACCCTCGACATTAGCTATTTTCGATTTTCTGCGATTGTATCACCGATATCGAAGTCAATCCCCCCTTAAAATTAATGAAACTCCTAATCAGGTCACGATGCGACAACCAAACTATCGTCTTCCGTTTTTTCTTCTATTACTAATCACCTCCTTGATGTCCAACGGTCAAAAGTCCATTGGCGGCAAAGTGCTGAACGCAAAGGGGGAACCGCTCTCCTTTGCTAACGTTCTACTGCTGAAAGCTGGCGATTCCGTTTTGGTTCAGGGAACTATCACGGAAGAGAACGGGCGTTTTCTATTGGAAAACATCCCAACAGGGAGATATTTGATATCGACGAGCATGATAGGGTTTAAATCAACCGCGACTGCCGAATTCGACTTCGATGGAAGCTCAAAATTGAAGCTGCCCCCAATCTCACTTTTTGAAGGTGTGGAACTGGACGAAGTAACGGTAACATCAAAGAAAAATCTCTATGTCCAAAAAATAGACCGTATGGTCATCAATGTGTCCAGTAGTATTCTATCGGAAGGCTCTTCGGCACTTGAAATTCTTGAACGCTCACCTGGGGTACTTATAGACCGTCAGAACAGCTCCATTTCATTGGTTGGCAAAAGCGGGGTCGTAGTAATGATCAATGGTAAGCAGAGCTATATGCCCGCCTCAAGTCTGGTTTCATTATTAGAGGGTATGAATGCCGGTAACATAGAGACCATCGAACTCATCACCACCCCACCGGCCAATTTCGATGCCGAGGGGAATGCCGGTTTTATCAACATTGTACTCAAAGAACAGACCGATGTAGGTCTCAATGGCTCATACTCGCTATCGTTCGGCGTGGGAAACGGTACGAACACCTCGGATAACATCAATTTTAACTATAGAAAAAACAAGATCAATCTTTTCGGCAACTATTCATTTCTTAGGGACGCGCAAGGGCAGCTATTTGAATTCGATAGGCGTTTTTTGGATAGTGAGGGAATTCCTGTGGATATATTCACAACTTCCGATCGAGATCCCGTACAGCGAAACCACACCCTTCGTACAGGAATCGATTATCAGGTATCGGATAAAATGGTCATGGGGCTGCTACTTTGGGCCAACGACAACAAATGGACGATGGATGCAACGAACCAAAGTCGAGAGACCGAAAATGACATGCCCAGCGCTTTAGTGGAACTATTGCTTACCGAACGGAACCAATTACAGCATTTTAGATCGAATCTCAACTTAAAACATGACTTCAGAAAAGGTGAATACATTAGTCTTGATTTGGACTACCTGAAATACCGTCTTGAGAATCCAACGGTATATACCAATAGTTTCTTCAATAGCAACAACAATTTCTTAAGGGAAGAGCTTACCGAAAGCGATAAAACCACCCCGATTGATATTACAGTCGGCAAAATCGATTACAGTAATAGGATGAGCGATAAGGTCAAGCTTGATGCAGGAATAAAAAGAGCCTTCAGCAATTTTGACAATGATGTGGTCGTGGGCACG
>ENA-ORXM01004569-ORXM01004569.1-marine-metagenome-genome-assembly--contig:-NODE-4569-length-11967-cov-4.927754_pt1 | contig 11967 bp, 14 predicted proteins | sample MGYA00237867_ERZ511480 | MGnify/ENA primary metagenome ERZ511480 (study PRJEB26309, sample SAMN06266103) | marine metagenome | isolation source: Algal blade | place: United Kingdom:Sidmouth, United... | reverse complement strand
TTCGCCAAGAGCAATGAATTCGAAGATGTAGTGCTTTATCTTCAGGAAAATGCAAAGGATTTTATACAGTTCAAGGCCAATCTTTTGGCCGAGGAAGCTGCCGATGACCCCATTAAAAGAGCGGATACTGTGCGAGATATCGTGAACAGTATTTCTAAGATTCCCGATGCGATCAAACGGGAAATATATATTCAGGAATGTGCCAACATTATGAATGTATCGGAAGAGGTATTGTTCAGTACGTTGGCACAGATCGGTAAAAAAGATTTGGCCGATGCATCAAAAAAAGCGAAACAGGAACAGAAGGCCTTTGATGTGGTCAAGAACGAGGTAGCTCAGGAAAAAGTCAATATCGATAGATTTCACGAGGAAGAAATTTTAAAAATCCTTTTACAATTTGGAATGCAGAAAGAGGAGTTTCTGGAGACTTATTATGAGGCTAACGATCAAAATGAGTGGGTAGGCGAGACGAAAAAGGTTGAAAGAAAAATAGCCGAAAAGATATTCTTGGATTTGCAGGAAGATGAAGTCGAGTTTGCAAATGATAAGTTTAGAGAGGTTTATAATGTATTGATTGAAAGGCTAGTAAATAGCAATGTATTTTATTTTAAGGAATGGATTGCGTCATTGCCCCAAGAAGTTTCAGGACTCGTTGTCGATTTAGACATGACGGAGAACAAATATGAACTTCATGATTGGGAAAGGAGGGATATCTATGTAAAACTCAAAATTAATGACGCAGTTCTAAGAACTTTTCAAACAATTTCTTCAATTAGACTTAAATTAATAGGAGAGCTAATACACAATATAGCTATAGGCTTGAATAACAGTGAAGATGAGACAAAAAGAAAAGAATTATTAGAAGAAGCTAAGAATTACATCGAACTTAGAGAAAAAATAGCGGCAAAAAGTGGTTTAGTAATTAAGGATTTTAGTTAAAATAAAAATGTCCAACAAACGTCGGACATTTTTGATGATTTCCTAAAATAGTCTTCTAGTACAGTTCCAAAGCCTTGGCCTGCTGTAACAAGTCTACCATATTATCAACGTTTAATTTTTTCATTAAACGTGCCTTGTAAGTACTCACAGTTTTCTCGTTAAGATTGAGGCCTATGGCAACATCTTTGTTTCGCTTACCACTAGCCAAAAGCTTCAAAACTTCTACCTCACGTGTAGATAATTTTCTAAAGAATCTTCTTGGTTTCTGAGTGCCTTCGTCAAAGGCCAATCTCTGGGCAAGTTCGTTCGTAATGAACATGTTTCCTTCACTAACCTTTCTTACAGCTGAAATTATGTAATCGATATCGGAAGCTTTCGATAGATAACCGAATGCACCTGCACGAATTGTACTCAATGCATAAACATCTTCTGACTGACCGCTATACATAAGTACTTTTACATCGGGAAACTCTTTTTTAAGCTTTCTTAGAGTGGCTATTCCGTTGATTTCAGGAATATCCATCTCCAGCATTATTACATCGGGGGAATTTTTGTCTAATTTTTCGAAAAGCTCTGAAGTGGTGGATGCGGAGGCGACAACTTCGAACCCATTAGCAGCTTCCAAAACATTAGTAACGCCCATTCTGATAATCGGATGGTTGTCCGCAATTAATACTTTAATCATTGTTGATAGTTTTATCTAGATAATAAACGCCGGATAGCACGTGTAAAAATACTGACATGCAATGTAGGGTTTAAAAATCTAATTTCTTGAACAAAAATCACATTTTTTTCATAAAAAGGGGAGATTTTGTAAATTTATTCGTTTAGATTACACCTATTTAGGTCGAATTGCTATTTTAACAAATCAGGTATTTCGCAAACAGGTATAGGAACCATCTTATGCCGGTTGGCAGTATTGAATTTTTTAAATATACGAAATACTTCTTTATTGCGCCCCGAAAAATCTGCCTCGCTTTTTCCCTGTTCTTGCATAGACATCGCCCACTCAAGTTCTGGGTAGGAAGCACCTATTTGGTCCTCGTCAGTTCTATCGTCACCCCAAAGACCATCGGTAGGGGCCGCTTTGATAATTTCTTCGTTAACCCCTAAAAATTGGGCTATTTCGTAGACCTCGGACTTTAGAAGGTCGGCAATAGGGCTCAGGTCTACGCCCCCATCGCCATACTTGGTATAAAAGCCCACTCCGAAATCCTCTACTTTATTGCCGGTACCGGCCACTAGATATTTTCGTAATGCCGCAAAATAGTATAAGGTCGTCATACGCAAACGCGCCCGTGTATTGGCTAGAGACATGAACCGTTCCTCTTCATCGTCTACGGGGGGCAATGCACCTACAAGGCTATCAAAGACTGGAGTAAGATGTACAGGTTGTCGATTTACATTGGTAAAATTCGTCTGGAGCCATTCAATATGTCTTGAGGCACGTGTGACTTGACTCTCTGCTTGATGAATGGGCATTTCGACGCAAAGAAGGTCTAATCCCGTTTTTGCACAGAGTGTTGAAGTAAGTGCGGAGTCGATTCCTCCGGAGACTCCAATGACAAAGCCTTTCATTCCTGCGTTTTCGGCATAATTTTTCAACCATTCTACAATATGGGCCGCTACCTTTTCTGTCTGCATAAGATGTTCTTTAGATTTGAATCGACTAACTTTGTGCATTAAAAATAATCTCTTGGGATCAAATAGTGAAATGTATCGAAGAATACTTTATTTTGGAATACGAAGTTTTACATTTTTGGTAATCTTCGGTCTACTTTTTAGCTGTATTAATAGTGAAAAGAAAATCGCTGACGAAATTACAGCAATCGATATTGATTTAAAGGTTTCGCGATTCGACAGGGAATTTGCCAAGGCCAAACCTCTCGATTTTACTGCACTGAAGCGAAGTTATCCCTATCTTTTTCCTGCGCAATATGCAGATAGCGTCTGGATAGCAAAACTTAAGGATACCTTACAGATCGAACTCTTATCGGAGGTAGAAACCGTTTTCTCTGATTTTGGGGATGAGAGCGAGCAACTTGAACTGCTTTTTAAGCACATCAAACACTACTTTACCGAATATGAGGTACCGGAAGTAATAACTGTCACCTCTGATGTGGAATACGACTACCGCGTCATATTGACCGATAGTCTTTTGTTAATCGGGCTCGACAATTATTTGGGGCCTGAACATAGATTTTATAGCGATATACAGAACTATATCAAGGCTGGGCTCGACAAGAAATACCTCGTTAGCGATGTCGCCGCGGCATTCGCGAAAAAGGTAGTGCCCAAGCCCGAAGATCGTTCTTTCCTTTCAAAGATTATCTATTATGGTAAAGAACTCTATCTTAAAGATCGGCTAATGCCTCTTGCAACCGATGCACAAAAAATCAATTATTCTGAAAATCAATTGGCTTGGGCCGAAAACAACGAAGAACCTATTTGGCGCAATTTTATCGAGCAGGAGCACTTCTACAGTACGGATAACGAACTGGCAAGGCGCTTTCTCGATCCGGCGCCTTTCTCCAAGTTCGGACTTGAATTGGACAATGAATCTCCCGGAAGAATCGGCCGCTATTTGGGCTGGCAGATTGTAAGAGCCTTCATGGAGCGGAATGAGATTTCATTACGGCAGCTACTAAACTTACCTGCCGAAGAAATTTTTAAAAAATCAAACTATAAACCTGCTAAGTAAATGGCAAAACTACATACTTCTGAAATTACGTTAAAAGTAGGTCTCGACGAAAACCGAGTTCCTGAAACATTGAGCTGGTCTGCGCAAGACGGCGGTATCGATAATGAAGATGCCAAGGCCATGCTGCTTTCGGTCTGGGACAGTAAAAATAAAGAATCTTTAAAAATCGATTTGTGGACAAAGGATATGCCCGTCGACGAAATGAAGATTTTTTTCCATCAGACTTTAGTCTCGTTATCGGATACTTTTATGAAGGCGACGCAAGATGAAAAAATGACGGCGACCATGAAAGATTTCTGCGCCTATTTTGAGGAGAAGCTGGAGCTGAAGTAACTTTTGGGCCTTTGTCGCCAAAACTAATCATACATAATGTCATAGGTTTTTATTTCAAGCCCATCACTGAATGTTTCATTTTCTTTTATGTGTAATTGATATGATTTTTTGGAAGAACCAAACAGGGCAATACCGTCACCTAAAATCAATGGATTCAATTTGATTTTCAAAACATCTATCATTTCATTTTCCAAAAGCCAACCAGCGAACATACCTCCGCCACAGAGGTAAATATCCGATTTAGAAGTCTTTTTCAAATCTTTAATGAATTCCAGATTACTTTCGCAAACGGTGATTTGATCGCTTTGGTTTTCGAACTGTAAGGTTTTCGAAAATATATAATGATGCATATGAGGGTAGGCGGGTTGACCGGGCTTTAGCCCATATTGGTAGCCGAACTCATAGGTTCTTCTGCCCATAATAACTGTATTGAAATCCTTCAAGTCTGAAAGGTATTTGGACACGCCATCTCCTTCAGCCGTAAACCTGGTAATATCATCATTGGTTCCGGCAATAAAGCCATCAATAGATATCGCTACGTAGTAGATAATTTCTGCCATGGTTGAATAGTTTAGGTTTTGAGTTTATAATAGCGATGCTCATCCCAAAATTTATCGTTTTTGAATACGGCTTTTTTGGCAATACCCTCCTTTTGAAATCCGTTTCTTTCCAACACTTTCATCGAATATTGTATTCGAACACCCCCGCAAAATCCGCATCGACCCTAAGTCTTCGAAGGCATGTGAAGCGATTAGGCCGACTGCTTTTGTTGCAATACCCTTACCCCAGAAAGGTTCGCCCAGCCAATAGCCTATTTCTACAGATTTACGGTAAACATCCTGTTGAAGAATCAATCCTATTAGACCGCATAGTTTGCCATTGTATTCAATGGCAAAAACCTTTTCTGCATTCTTCTCGTTTTGAAGCTGTATGAATTCTTCCGCATTTTTTTCGGAATAGGGGTGGGGAAAACGATTCCGTACATTGTCCCATATCTTTTTGTTGTTGGCGAGATGGGCCAATTGGGTTTTGTCGGAAAGCTCTAAGGGCCGTAGACTCACATTCATGGTTTCTATCTTTAATTGGCCAGCGGTACCTCCATCAAAAGTACTTTTGAATTTTTTGTAAAGTAAAAGTTGATTTGGTCGGTATCCCAAACACCTAGTCCATCCCTTCTTTCCAATCGTTCTTCGCCGGCCTCACATTGTCCTTCTAGGAGGAAAATATATAGGCCAGTGGATGCGCTCTTAAACGTATAGGTCGCTTCTTTTTCTGCTTCGAACTCCCCAAGGTGAAACCAAGCATCCTGATGTATCCAGACACCATTATCACCGGTATTTGGTGAAACGATTTTGCAAAATTGGTTTTTGAGGTCATCAGGCGCTATGGTAATCTGGTCGTAGCGTGGTTCGACATTGACTTTTTTCGGCAGCACCCAAATTTGCAGAAACTTTACTTTTTGGTCTTGGTTCTTATTCTTTTCGCTGTGCTGAACACCTGTGCCTGCGCTCATCGCCTGAATATCGCCCTGTTTGATTATAGTGGTATTGCCCATACTGTCTTTATGCTCCAGATCACCTTTCAGGGGAATCGAAATAATTTCCATATTGCTATGCCCGTGGGTACCGAAGCCCATGCCAGGAGCGACTTCATCATCGTTCAAGACGCGTAAAACGCCAAAGTTCATGCGTTCGGGGTTATGATAATTGGCGAAACTGAAAGTATGGTGACTATTTAGCCAACCATGGTTGGCGTGGCCCCTTGTTTCAGCTTTATGCAATACTGATTTCATTTTTTTTTTTAGTTTATCAGATGTAAAATTCAACTACATTTTATTCACAATTGCCTTTTCCACAACGGTAACTGTTTTTTCATAACTGGCCTTTAATAGGGTCTCGGCATCCATAGAATCCCAATAGCCTTGGTTGAAAAGCTCAACGGAAAATCCGCCCCTAAACCCTGCATCGTACAATTTCGGTATGACTATATCGAACGGGCAGACCCCTTCCCCGGGTAAGACCCTATCCGAATCTTTGAGTTTGTCGTAGGATGGTGTCGAGGGGTAATCGTTCATATGCATAACGGGCAATTTTTTACCATTAAAAATATCGATAGTATCCCAATTATTACCTCCGCGGTAAACATGATAAAAATCCAATAAAATTGTCGCTTTTGGGTGGCCCGTAGCAATAGCGATTTTTGCACAATCAGCGATTTTGTGTAATGCTCCCATACCCCAGAGTTCAATGATAGGGGTTACTCCCGTTTCATCGCCCAATTCAAGTATGGCCTTATAGCGTTCGGCATAGGCATCGAATTTTGTCGGGTCCAAAGTGGATAGCCCCTGAACCGGAGCAGCGATAAAAGCACCCCCACAGGCCGCGGTAATCAGCATTTCTTCACGAAGCAAATCGAGAGCTTGTTTTCTTTCTTCAGTGCCGTCGCTGCACCATTTGGAAAAACCTATTATATTTTCAAGAACGAGATTTCGGGCTTGTAATTTCTCTTTCAAATCTGCTGCGTTACCGCCATTCTCTAAATAAGCTTTAATATCTCTCATCCATAGTTCGATACCATCAAAACCGGCATCTGCGACCATGTCTATTTGAGCATCGGCCGCTAATTTGTAATGCATTAGCGTAGAGGTATTCAGACTAATTCTAAAGGGTAATTTTGGTTTTTCGCTTTGCTCGATAGCGTAGTGTACGCTCTCGTTACTTGTGGTAAAGGCGTAACCGCCCATAGCGGCAAGTGAACCTGTAATGCCTGTTTTTAAGGCCTTTCTTCTGGATATTTTGTTTTTCATGTCCTATTTTAATTACTGAGTCTAAAGGATTTGGTGACTCTAAAAACACACTTAAGCCATTAAATATAGTGCTCTACTGATTTACTCCATCGAAACCGTCATTGGCCACCCCTCGAATTGCCCAGCATCCTCTTTTGTAACATCAACATAGCGCGGCCAACATTCAAAAGTAGCCGTCTTAGTTTCTTTGTTGAAACGAATTAGGCCGTAACCACCACCTTTTGAGTTACTTTCGGGGTTTACATAGGCCATCATACTGATCTTGTTGTTAAAGCCGTCGAGATAATCACCGGTCCAGGGCAGTGAGGTATCGGTATTCGGGTTCGCGCCGGCCTTTTCGTCTTCGGGCCACCACCAACGACTATAATAGTCGTTCACAATGGCAGGAACTACGAACGACCAAGGCCCGTCACCAAATTCATCTATGCCCTGTTTAATGACAGTTGCCAAATGTTGGTCGCCGGCAATATGAACCGCATTTGCCTTTTCGATAAGTTGTAAGGCCTTTTTACGACCGGTTTGGGGCCAACCGTTGCTGTCAAGATCGGCATGAAGTCGATTCTCTTTTTGTCCGTGAATATGAGCCCCACCACAAAAACCTGTTTGCGATAGTACCACTTTTAGCGCGTCGGTATTTTCTGTGCCCCAATTATCTAAAAAGTTTAGCTGCCTTTCGCCGAGGAGCGTAAGACCGGGTAAATCTATTGATGCCGGGTCATATTCTGGATTGCGGATATGATCCGGACGCGGCCCTTGCTGTGGAATCTTTCCTTCAGGACCGGATTTGAATTTACGATCCTCCAAAATCGCGAAATCGACCCCGCCTAAAATCAAATTTGTATAGTAGACGCCTATACCCTGTTTGATAGGCGTTGGATCATAAGGGTCGGGTAGGTGGGCCGTCTGACAACGTTCGACCATTTTCACATACTCGGGATGATAAGTATACCCACCATCTGGGCCGCCCGGTGAAGTAGAAACTTTTCCGTTTTCGCCCCAAAGATTACCTTGACCGATATCGTGGTCATCAGGAATCGTGACCGCAGGTCGATTTCTGAAGGTTTCCCGAAATTGGAGTCCGAATTTTAGCCAAGCAGCTGTATGTTCCGTATGGTCGTAAGATTGATCACCCGCAAAAAAGATCAGATCGGGATTCTGATGATTGATGTTACGTACGTAATTTTCGCGCATACCACGGTCTTTGTTCGAATTACAGGAAAGTGCTGCAAGCGAAAGTGCCTCCTTATCTATCGGGTTTTTACGAATTAATCCTTCAAAAAAGGCCTTCTCTCCATGTCGAATGCGGTATGTTACATCTTTAGAGTCATCCCAACCCTCCACGCGAAATAGCGCAGACCAGCCCAAATCATTTATCTTTTGCGTTTGAATTTCTTTCCATGTACCATCTTCTTCGACTTCCAAACGTACTTCCCGCGCCTCTTCGGGGTAAAGCGGATACAATTGTGCACTCAGTTTAAGCACTTTATTCGAAACGGTGTAGATTCCGAAGGCGACCACACTATCCCTATCCACGTTCATATTGATAATCGGGTTTTCACCCCTATTCCACCAATCATTCACGGCGAGGGTATCAAGTTCTGAAAATGGTGCCGTAACCAGTGGGTTTTTTTGTTCAGTTTTTTCGGTGCAATTAATAAGTAATAGCGTTACAAGTAGTAAAAGAATTTGTTTTTTCATGATAAGTGTTATGCTGATTATTCGGTTTGAAATAATTTTTGGGTGTAGTCGAGCAGTTCCCGACCGCCATAATCCCCATGACCAGGGACAACAGTTTTTAAATTAGGATGCGTTTTCTTGATTTTTTCAATGGTATTGCTCCATTCAGATTCGTTTGAATCACCTAAATATCCTTTAGTAGCTTTTAACGACTTCACCATACAGCCACCAAATAATAACTCCTCACTGGGAATATAACTTATAATATTGTCTTGGGTATGGGCTTCTCCTATAAATCGATTAATTACTTTTTCGTCTCCTAGATTAAGTTCCATTATGCCGTCGAAACCTATTTTTGGAACCTGATTACCCTCTTTTTTTGCTAGGTCGATGGTCTTCCGGTTCGCATACGAAGGAATATTTTGTTGGTGAAAGGGCTCTAGGCCACCTAAACAATCATCATGAAAATGATTGATTACCACTGCGCTAATTTTTTGTTTTTTAGTGTTGGTTACCCAGCGTATCAGTTCTTCGGATGTCGAATCGTCGACTGGCGTGTCAAATACAACCACTTCGTTGGCATGCATGTAGATTAATCCGTTACAGGCAACTTTTCCATAGTCATCGGTATTCAGATAAGAAACGTGAATAAAACTGTTTTCGGAAACAGGAATAATCTTTAAAGTTTCTGAGGTGTAGGCTGAATGTACTTTTTGCGCGTTGCACGATTGTTGTAAGAGGATTAAAAAGAGAAACAGAATTCCGAATTTCTTGGGCATCGATACGTCTTAGGTTCGCTTTATAAATATATAGCATTACCTTTCAATTATGAAGAGCGTGCAGTTACAAAAACTTATTTTTATCTACAATGCCGATTCAGGGTTTCGAAATGCGATTATTGACGGTGCGCATAAAATCATTAGCCCCAGTACCTACGAATGCCAACTTTGTGAAATAACGTTCGGGGCATTCAAGGAAAGGGAGGTCTGGAAGAAATTTAGAAAAGAAACCGAAATCGAAATGGAGTTTTTACATCGCGACGAATTTCGAAAGGAGTATGCTTCCAAGTTCGGTCACAAGTTTACCTATCCAATAACTTTAGTAGTAACCGAAATGGGTCTCGAAGTTTTTATAAGTACAAAAGAATTGAATGGCATGACCAATGCAAACGAACTTATTCTTACAATAAAAGAACGGTTAGAGCTCTAGTTCTTGATGGCCTCGAAGAATTGCCCGTTAATGAGGTCGATATAATTCAGCACTTCTTCCCGACCGATATTTTTTGACGACGAGGTAACAAAATAATTGGGAGCTTCCTCCCAGGCACCGCTGAGAATTTTTTCGATGTAATTGTCTACATTCTGTTTGATGGCCTTAGGCTTCAATTTATCGGCCTTTGTAAATATGATGCAAAAAGGAATGGCATTTTCTCCGAGCCATTCCATAAATTCCATATCGATTTTTTGGGGTTCGTGGCGAATGTCTACCAAAACAAAGGCACATACCAATTGTTCCCGTTTTACAAAGTAGTCGGTGATGTATTTTTGAAAGGTCTTTTTGCTTTTTTTCGAAACTTTGGCGTACCCATAGCCCGGCAAATCGACCAAGAACCAATTACCATTGATTTTAAAGTGGTTGATCAGTTGCGTCTTTCCGGGCCTGCCAGAAGTTTTAGCTAAGCTTTTTCGCTCTGTCAGCATATTGATTAGAGATGACTTACCTACATTCGATCGCCCGATAAAGGCATATTCGGGCAGCGGCTCGTTTGGGCATTTGGCAACGTCTGTATTACTGATTACGAAGTTCGCTGATTTGATATGCACGGATAAAATTCTTTAGAAATAACTTTTAGGAAAATTTGGGCTTTGTATTGAAATTATTCAATTTTCAAAAGTACTATAATCACATTGAACATTGTTTTGCAGTGGTCATTGCGTGTAATCGAAATGCAGGCACGTTTAATGCTCAAAGTAGTATATGACTACCTTGAACCTTCAACACTACAAGTAGTAATTGAATTTTAAACTATTTTTCTTTGAATATTTTGGATACTGCCGACTGTCAAAACCCCCGTTTCTCCAACCAAGTATTCAAAATTGTGTTGAATTCATTAGGATGTTCCATCATGGCCGCGTGCCCACATTTATCGATCCAAAACAGATCGGAATCCGGTAACAGTTCATGAAAAAGATTGGCCACGTCGGGCGGGGTGACATTATCGTTCTTGCCCCAAATGATGCAGGTAGGGGTCGGCATGCTCGGAAGATCGTCTGCCATATTGTGTCGAATCGCACTTTTTGCAATAGCCAAGGTCTTTAGGATCTTATTGCGATCATTTACGGTGGCAAACACCTCGTCTACAATTTCTTTAGTGGCAATTGCAGGATCGTAGAAAACGTTTTCTGCTTTCTTCTTGATAAATTCATAATCACCACGTCTAGGATATCCGTCACCCATGGCACTTTCGTAAAGTCCTGAACTTCCTGTAATTACAAGAGCTTTAACCATTTTCGGATACATCTTGGTATGAAGGAGCCCGATATGGCCACCCAAAGAATTGCCCAGGAGAATTACATCCTTTAATCCCTTGAACTCTATAAATTTTTCTAAAAATTTGGCAAACTGCTTTACGTTGGTTTTCAGCATAGGCATATCGTAGATGGGCAGTTGCGGCATCAATACTTTATAGCCCTTTTTAGGAAAGAAATCGGTAACGCCATGAAAGTTGCTAAGACCACCCATAAGACCATGTAAAACGATAATGGGGGTACCTTCGCCTATCTCGATATACCGATATTTTCCTTCAGTAATAAGTTGTTCTTCCATTCGGTCTGCTTCAGGTCAATGAGCCAAATATAGGGAATTCCAAATTATGGCAATATAAACGAAATTTTAGGTAAGTGGCTGCAAATAGTGATATTCCGTAGAAAAAAAGGAAATCGTTTCTGTACCATTCATAGCATAACCTATACCAAAAGCACACAATTTATTAACAATGTGGTAATTTGTGGTAAAATGTGGTAATAAAATTTGTAGTTTTGAGTTATACTACTGTAAAACTAGCCATTTAAGTGATCAATTTCATTGGAACATACGATTGTAAGGCCGATGCCAAAGGTAGGGTAATGTTGCCTGTTGCCCTAAAAAATCAGATGTCACCTATTCTGACCAAGGGTTTTGTGATTAAAAGATCGGTTTTTCAACCTTGCTTGGAGTTATATCCGATGGAAGAGTGGAATATCTTGATGGAAAAGATGAATAAGAAAAATCGGTTCAAGAAGAAGAACAACGATTTTATCAGGAGATTTTCAGCAGGGGTAAAGGTGGTCGAAATAGATTCAACGGGCAGGTTGCTGATTCCAAAGAATTTGGTTGCAATTGCAGCTATTTCTAAGGAGGTCGTGTTGAGTTCGGCGATTAACATCGTCGAAATCTGGGATAAGGACAGTTATGAAAAGGTGCTGGATGAAACGGCTGAAGATTTTGCCGCATTGGCGGAAGAGGTAATGGG
>ENA-ORXM01004568-ORXM01004568.1-marine-metagenome-genome-assembly--contig:-NODE-4568-length-11968-cov-3.312758_pt1 | contig 11968 bp, 7 predicted proteins | sample MGYA00237867_ERZ511480 | MGnify/ENA primary metagenome ERZ511480 (study PRJEB26309, sample SAMN06266103) | marine metagenome | isolation source: Algal blade | place: United Kingdom:Sidmouth, United... | reverse complement strand
CGTTCGGGGTATGGGCTTCACTATGGATAACATTATTGGAAAAAAAATCTACCGTGAATGGGACGGTGAACGCTTTGAAAAAGAAGTGATTGGTGTTGTTAAAGATTTTCATACAGGGTCATTACATTACGAGATGCAGGGACAAGTTTTCGATTGGAATCCAAGTTGGATAACCAACTATGTCATCGCCTCCGTCGAAATAGAAAATTTATCACCACTGCTTAAATCTATCGAGCAAACCTGGTCAAGTATCAATCCAGAAGTACCCTTTGAATACCATTTCTTAGAGGCACAATTGCAAAAAAATTATGAAGCAGACCGACGCATGAATACTCTTATTTTCTGGGGAACGATGTTGGCTATTTTTATTTCCTGTTTGGGCTTATTCGGTTTGGCAGCATTTGCGGCAGAACGGCGAGAAAAAGAAATTGGTGTCCGCAAAATCCTGGGTGCATCCATTGCCAATATCGTCAGTATGTTGTCCAAAGATTTTGTCAAATTAATTTTACTCGCTTTAGTTTTGGCAACACCGTTGGCTTGGTATGCGATGAACCGTTGGCTACAAAATTTCCATTATCGCATTGATATACCTTGGTGGTCGTTTGCACTCGCAGGCATTTTAGCGATTGTGGTTGCTTTGGGAACTATCGGCTTTCAATCATTCAAAGCGGCGAGAGTGAATCCTGTGGATAGTTTAAGGAATGAATAAGCTATTGCAAAAACAGTTTTCGTTATTTCAAATTAAAATTAAAATAAATATGTAAAAAAACAATTTCAACAAAAAACTAAAAGAACTCTTAACAAATTGAAATTCAGCATTTTAATAAAACACTTTTTTATTTTTAGAAAATGTGAATTGAAAAAATTACGTTTTTTTGAATTTTATTTTCAAAAAAACTTGCATTGTACATTTAATTCCTATACTTTTGCGACCGCTTACAAAAAGAACGTTATTTAATAAATGAATTAAAGTTCTTAAAAAGCAAAATTGGGTGATTAGCTCAGTTGGTTCAGAGCACCTCGTTTACACCGAGGGGGTCGGGAGTTCGAGTCTCTCATCGCCCACCAAATTTAAAGCCTTCATGTAACAACATGAGGGTTTTTTTTATGCCTATTTTTAAAAAAGAGTCCCTCAAACTGAACAATATCTGTATTTGCTTTATCTTTACTTTTAATATATTTGTTTGAGGAGTCAGGGGCGAGGTGTCAGGTGTCAGAATGATTCTGCTAAAGATTGAACTTCCTTACCAATTATTAAAATGAATATTCCAGATTTACTAAATTGAAACTCATTCATTACCCCCAAAATTTTCAAAATTGCTTGGATTTTCCGGTGTGTAGACTTTAGTCTACGCTATAACTTATTTTAGCGTAGACTAAAGTTACACACCGGGCATTCGAACGTTTAACCAAAACCCGAATTAATTCCTAAAACGCTGTAAGTCTTAGTTTCATTTAAAGGGTATCAGATTCCTTTGAGGGAATCAGATGCCGACAACAAATCCTATAAAAAAATTCTTCCTGTATGCGTGCTTTAAAAAAAATCTTTCTTGGGCTTTTGGTGGTCATCGTTTTGTTGTTGGCAGCCGCGATTTTTGTTGCTTCTGTTTTTGAAGAAAAAATTGGTCGTGCGCTGATTACAGAAGTCAATGCTGGACTTAAATCTGAATTAAAAGTCAAAGATTTTAACCTGTCGCTCATTTCTGGTTTCCCCGATGCTTCTGTCAATTTATACGACGTTGTTTTGAAAGATGCCTTGGATGGAGTGCTATTAGAAACAGAAGAGTTGTCTTTCCGCTTTGGGCTTTTTAGCCTTTTTGGGTCAAAAATTAAGGTGCATACCATTCTCATCAAGAATGGTTCATTATTCGTAAAAATTGACAAGCGAGGGCGCGAGAATTATGACATTGCTAAAGCTTCAGAAACGGAATCTACTGCGGTAGAAACAGAGTTGGGCATTTCGTTAGAGGAGGCGATTTTAAAAAATGTGGAACTGATTTATGAAAATGAAAAAGTAAAAGAAACCATCGCTTTTACGATTGACCAAATGAGTTTATCAGGGGAATTTGGCAATCAACAATATGAATTAAAAAGTAAAGCTGCTATTCAATCCCGTTTTTTTGAAGTTGGAGAAGTTCGGTATTTGGTTGGTAAAAAACTGGGGTACGATGCAGATATTTTTGTCAATCAAGCAAATGGAGCGAATGAATTTCGGAAAGTAAAATTAATGATTGAAGACAATGTTTTTAACGTCGAAGGCTTTCTTACTAATTTTGAAAAATCAACTGATTTTGCGCTGACTTTTAAAAGTGAAGATGCTGATTTGAATGATTTATTACAACTCCTGCCACCCGACCAATTTGCCGAATATGGCGATTTTTCCAGCGACGGTTCGTTGAGTGTGGACGCTTCTATTAATGGTGAATTAAGTGCCGATTCTGACCCCGCAATTGATGTAAAAATATCATTAGAAGATGGCAGTATTACCAGCGAAAAAATGGATGGGTCAGTAAAAGACGTCTCCTTTGTCGCTAATTATTCCAATGGTAGCGACCATTCAATTAAGACTGCAACATTTGACATTAAGGATTTTAAAGGCTATTTTAATCGGGATTTAGTAGAAATTAATTTAGCCGTAAAAGACTTCGAAAATCCGCTAATTGATTTTAATATTGATGGAAAAATTGATGTCGAAACGGTTTATGGTTTACTCGACAATCCTGCGATTACGGACGGCGGTGGAGATATTGAATTTAAGGAAATTCGCCTGCGTGGTCGTTATGAAGATATGATTAATTCAGGACGTATCAATAAGGTAAAATTGGAAGGAGAAATTAATTTCGACGATGCAGAATTGACCTTCAATAAAGAAGATGTCACCTTTGATAAAGGTCGTTTAAAATTGCAAGATAACTTGCTGTTAATTGAAAATTTTGAAATTGAAGGTGTAGGCAGTGAGTTGAAAATTGATGGACAATTTGAAAACTTGTTGCCCGTCTTATTCGCGGATTCTTTAAATAGTAAAAATGCAGAATTAAAATTTTTAGCGAAATTGCACGCCAACGAATTAGATATCGAACGCCTTTTGAAAATGACGGAGGTGCAGGTCGAAGAAGAGGACGTAGGCAAGGAAGTTTATGACTCAATGCTCGTTGCGAAAGGCATTGACCAATCGCGGTTGACAAGTTTGTTAGACGGAACTTTCGAGGCAACATTCGATGAATTTTCCTACGGAGAATTGGAAGGAGAAAATTTTGCAGGACAACTTCGTTTTGACAACAACGCCATGCAAATCAAGGGAGAAACCAATGCTTTAGAAGGATTTTTGGATTTGGATGGCATCTATTATTTTGAAAAAGCACCGCGGTTGGTTGCCAATATTGAATGCTTAGAAATCAACGTTTTTGACCTATTTGACCAGACAAAAAACCTTGGACAAGAATTTTTAGTAGCCAAAAATCTGCGGGGTTCGATGAACGGAAAATTTCACATTCAAACCTTTTGGAGTGAGGCTGGCTATTTTCAATACGACAAACTTCGGGTCTATGCGGGCATCGGTATTCACGACGGAGAGTTGCGGAATTTTAAAATGCTAGAAGATTTTTCGACTTATGTTGATATTGATGATTTGCGCAGGGTCAAATTTACGAATATGCAAAACTGGTTGGAAATTCGACGAGAAAAAATCTATTTCCCCACCATGTTTATTCAAAGTAATGCTATGAACATGACGCTGAACGGCGAACACACTTTTGACCAAGAAATTGAGTATAATATCCAAGTCAACGCTGGGCAGATTTTGATGAATAAATTTAAGCGGAATAAAAAACTGAAACCAATTAAAGCGAAAAAAAGAGGTCTGTTTAATTTGTATTTTAATGTAAAAGGGACAGTAGAAGATTTTGATTATAAAACGGATAAAAGTCGAGTGAACAAGGCATTTATAAAGAGTGAACGTCGAAAGCGAGAGATTAAAGCGAAATTGAAAAAAGAATTTGGGTCAGCGCAGATGTTGGATAAGGACAAGAAAGCGGTAGACTTTACGGAGATTCCAGAGTTGGATGAAGGAGATGGACCGGATGAATTTTTGGATGGATTTTAACTTTTATAATTAGATTTTTTTATGTTTTGCCCCTGTTATTTTATTCACTAAATAAAAATATTTATGAAAAAATTAGCAGTACTTTATCTTTTTTTATTCCTGAATTGTTCCATTATTTCTGCTCAATCTATCAATAATTTATATTTAAATTTTGGTGGCAGCTATTCTGATTTTCAAGATGTCAAATACTCAACTGTTCAATATGGCGGCATCGGCGGTTTGATTAGTGCTGGTTTTGAAAAACGACAAAGCAAAGCGATTTGGGACGCTGGATTTTCTATGAATATTGCCAGCGAAAAAGCAACAACCCACGACAGCGGAAATGCTTTTGTACTCCATCCAAATCTTTATCTTCAATATTTAAGTAGGGTAAAAGAGGGTTTGTACATCGGCGGAAGATGGGATATTTTAGATTTTTATTATCGAAATGTAAGTGGTCTTGGTAACAACAGTACTTACTATATCTCCAGTAGCAATTTGTCCGTCAGTGCAGAATATATATATCAGAAATTCAGATTCGGACTGGACTTGTGCTTGCTATCTTATCAAAAAGAAAATACTTCCTTTGGCTTTTCTACTCCTCAAAATGCGTTGGAAGAAGGTGAATTTGGCTATCAAAATGACGACTTAGATAACCCTTTTGGCTTCAAATATTATCAACTCAAACCCATTGGTCAGCAGTTTACAATTCGTACTCAGATTAAATATCAGTTTACAGAACGTTTTTCACTTGGGTATCAATGGACAATGAATCAATTTGCAGAAGTAAAAAATTATCCCGTCACTTATGGGAATCATTGGGTGACGGCTCGGTTTAATATTTTGCACAAGGAGAAGGGATTTGAGAAAGAAGATTGAATTTTCAAAAATCAAATCAAAACGGGCTACTGAGCTATTTTTGATTTCAATTTATATTTTGATTTTGATTAATTCTCATTAGAAATTTTAAATTGAAACAAGCCAGACACTCCCCTATCATTTAGTCCCTCTACCAAAAAATCCCCCTTTTAAAAACCATTTTTCAAGTTTACCTATAAAAATAAAATCCATGAATTTCTTTAAAAATATAGTTCTATTTTTATCTATTCTGCTGGTTTTCACTTCCTGCGAAAAGATTTTTATGCACCCCAACCCTGACACCAACAACCTAGCTATTTTCAATGAATACGCCAAAATTGTCAAAGAAAAATACGCCATGTTGGAGTACAAAGGCGTGGATATTGACTTCTTAGCAGATTCTATTCGAGCGACAATTACCAATGATTTGACGGATGCCGAACTTTTTCAAAAATTGAGCATCATCACGGTACGCCTGCGAGATGGACACTCCGATTTAACCGCAAATTTAGGTGAATTAGAACCAGCTTTTGCTTCGTTTAATTTTATTGAAGGATTCCCTGTTTCTATTAGTGGACAAATATTGGGAGACCATTATGTTGGTAAAAGTGTCAATCCAACCATTCAATTTTTAGACGATGACACAGAGTTTGGTTTTCGCGCCATTTGGGGAACGTTGCCGCAAGACCAAGAAATTGGATATATCTGGATTCCGAATTGGAAGGTGGAAATTTCAGATGATGAATTCGAAAATATCTTTACTGATTTGACAAACACTAAAGGACTCATTGTCGATATGCGCCAAAATACGGGTGGCAATCCTGCTTTAGCGACCAAATTCGCTTCTTATTTTACAGATACACCTATTTATAATGGTTTTGAGCGATTTAAAATTGGTCCTGATGCCGATGATTTTTCGGATAGTGATTTGACTTTGCAACCAACTTCGAGCGATAATAAATATTTGAAACCCGTCGCTGTTCTAACTGACCGTTATGTTTATAGTGCCTCCACGACTTTTCTTTATTCGGTTGACCCATTAGAAAATGTAACGACGATTGGTCAAATAAGTGGTGGCGGTAGTGGTTCAGTTGGGGATGGTTATTTAGCCAATGGCTGGAAATGGAGCTTGTCCATCAGTGAATTTATTGATGCGGATGGGCGACATTTGGATGATGGTGTTGAGCCAGATATTCTTGTGGTTTTTGATTTGATGGATACAGAGAAGGATGAGTTTATTGAACGGGCGATTTTGGAGTTGCAGTAAGAAGATGGAAAAATTGAAGTTAAAAAATGGGGTTTTATCCGCCGAAATTTTGACAGAATGGGATTGGCTGTTGGAGAAATTGAGATAATTTCATATCCAATTTTTTACCGTTCTTTGCGCCCTAAAAAATAATCACCACCATGCAACAAGCAAAAGCCCAACAACTACCCAAATTTTTCCTTCCCTTTTTCAGCCTACTCGCCGCCGTCGGCCCGTTCGCGATGGATGCCTACTTGCCAGCAATGCCACTAATGGCTGATATTTTCGGCGTGGATATGGTTGCCATGAACAACACCATTCCCACCTATCTGGTCGGCTACGGAATCGGGCAAATGTTGGGCGGTTCTATTTCGGATAAAATTGGTCGGAAAACGGTGGCTTTAACGGGTTTGGCAATGTTTATGGTTGCGACGTTGATGATAATTTTTGCGACTTCGATTCAGCAAATACAAGCATTTCGAGCGTTGCAAGCCTTAGGTGGTGGATTTTCAACAGTGATTTGTATGGCGGCAATGCGCGACGTTTTTCCAGCGCACGAAGCAGGCCGAAAATTTGCAATAGTGATGATGATTGTGATGATTGCACCGATTATTTCTCCAGCGATTGGGTCGTATTTGATGGATATTAGCTGGCAGTCAATTTTTATTTTCCTCTTTTTCTACGCCTTGATGACGGCATTAATTTACTTCTTTTTTATTCCTGAAACGCGGCTTTCGGAAGATAAGAAAGTTAACTTCGGGATTATTTTCAATCAGTTCAAGCGCACTATTTTAAAAAAAGAGGATGGTAAAATTATTCCGATTCGCTACTGTTTGACTACGACGTTTTCCTCCGCAGCAATCATGATTTTTTTGACAAATGCGTCCTTTGCCTACATTGAATATTTTAATGTTTCCCCGAAGCAATTCACCTTTTTTTTTGGGGCAAACGTCCTTACGGTCGGCTCGTTTCTAATGATTTCTTTGCAATTAATGAAAAAAATTCATCCACATAAGTTAATGCTCGTCGGTTGTGTTTTACAGTTATTGACCATGACCACGCTGTTTTTTATCGTTTGGTTTAAACTTGAAACGTTGTGGACGGTCGTGCCTTGTCTCATGCTCGGTATTGGCTTGATGGGCTTGATAAATCCTAATGGTTCGGCGGTTTTTATTAGTTTTTACGATGAGTTGAGCGGTAGCGCTACTTCGTTGAATGCGACGCTGACCTTCATCATTGGCGCAATATTGGGCGCAATGACGAGCGTATTTTTTGATGGGACGCTACTACCGATGGCGAGTATGATGTTGGTTGGGACGGTGTTGTGTAATTTGGTTGCTTGGTCGATTCCAGTGCCAACGAAGCCGTTTAATAAGGAGTGATATTTTGGAATTTGAGTGTACCACAAACATCTTGTTTGCGTATGCTAAACACGCAAACAGGATGTTTGCGGTACACTCAAATTCCAAATATCAAAACCTCCTTTACTTCATTTTCTCACTCGTCATCATCTTAAACGTAAACCCACCCAACAACAAAATAATCACCCCCATAATCACCCACAACCAGATTGGATTGGCAAAAATTGGTTCAACGACATCGGGTGTTTTCATGGCCCGTTTGGTTTCTTTACCCAGCGTCAACAACGGCAATTTTTCTGGAATTGTACTGGCAAATTGCGCCAAATCATATTGTGGTTTCAACGCTCGTTCATTGCCATAAAGTAGTTGGAAATCACCTTTTTCATTAAAGCGGGCAGTCAACGAATAAACAGCAGATTTAATAGACGGATTGCCAAATTCTAAGGGTTGATTGTCTTTATTTTCAATTGTTACTTTCAATCGCTGCGTGCGGGTGGCTTTGAATTTAAATTCCTTTTTTTCCAAAGAACTCAGCACATCTCGATGAATGGTTTTGTAATAATATTGCGTTCCATTTGCCGTCACCGTGCTATCGGAGAGTTCTTGAATTAATATTTTTCGATAAAAATCGTAATCTGTTTTTACCGGTAAAGTCAACTCAAAAACGGGCAAAACTTCGGGCAAAATAATTTCTAAAACCGTTTCTTTTTCGTTTTTATCGTCTGTTATGGTAGTCGGTAAATTCTCTACTTGCCGAAACTTTCCAGGCACAGAATTATACTGATAAATGGAGGCTTTTATCAGTTTAGGTGCTTCCGAAGCAGGAATTTTTAAACGAAAAAAGGTGTACTGTGCATTTGGGAAATTCAATTCTGTAAAGGAATAATTGGTGCGCCGATTTTTGAAAGAAACCAAGCGATAATCTTCTAAAACAGTAAACCATTCTTTCTGGTTCTGACTACCTTCAAGTGCAATTTTCCAATCAAAATTCTCGTTTTGAAAATTCAATAAAATCTGATTGATGGCCTTTTTATTCTTCATTTCAAAGGTAAAAAAGTAGCTGTTGGCATTCTGTGTTTGATTTAATTGTTCAAAAGGAATCGCATCTTTGGTAATTGTTTCCGCATTCAAATTTAACAGATATGGGACTTCCAACGTATCCTTTTCAGGTGTAAGATTGAGGATGCGCAAGTCCGCATATTGACGATTTAATTTACCATAAATATCGTCGGGCAACTCCAATTCATGCCAAGTTTCTTTGACATTTTCAATGGGACGCATGTATTGATATTTTTCAAATTGGGCAAAAATAGTTGCCGTTCCAAAAAGGCAAAAAAGCAAGGTTATTATGTGTTTATTCTTCATTTTTTTCAGCAATTTCATCTTTAAATTTATTATACAAAAAGGAAATCAGGAGTAACAAAACACCCAACGAAACAAGAACAATGGTTTTTGAAATCGTATTCAAATGAGCAATATCGTAAAAGAACAATTTTATTAGAGTTCCGCCAAAAAGTACCATCGCGCCGATGCGAATGAATTTTTTGCGCTGCGTAATCCCAACTCCAATCAAGGCCAAGGACGATACGCCCCACAAGATACTCAACCCTAATTTGTATTGATTTTTTGCCCCACCAAAATCCAGCCAATGTAGCAGTTCGCTACTCGCAATCCACACGAGACAGAGGTAGAAAAAAGCTTCAAAATATTTTTTGAGTTTAAGACCAATGAATTCTGCTTTAGTCAGTTTATAAATGGTAAAAAACAGTCCCGCAAAGATAGCCAACGAAATATAACGAATCGCCATATACATCATTCCTCGCGGATACAAATCGTCACTGCTTTGAGACAAATAAGCATCCCGCAATTCGCTAATGTAGAATAAACTACTCGTTAAAAACATCACGACTGCCAATAAATTAAACATAAAATTTAGATAACCAAACTGCTTATTTTTAATTTTAAAAAGATTCACCAAAGTCAATAAAGCGCAGAACAACATTGTATAGTTATTGACCCAGACGTTGCTAAAATCAAAGATAGATTGATTGTGATTAAACTGCGGATAATCCGCGTTGGGAACAGCAATCGCGGACTGTTGATAAACTTGCGCCCAATAATTAACCACTTCCAAAAAACCCGTATAATACAGAGAAATCAAGAATATTCCACCAATTAAAATCGTATTAAACTTAGCAAACCAACCTGCTTTTCCTGCACTTTCTGCGACTGGCTGATTTTTAAAATGTATCCATAAAATAAAGCCAAATGCCGCCGAGAAAAGAATGCCTGTAAGAAAGTGAATATTCAAAATCGGCATCACGTAATCGGCTGTTTCTTGCCAATAAGATACTTCAAAATGTGTCCAATCTTCTACCAAACTCAGAAATCCTAAAATCATCACAGGATACGATAATCGCTCGTAGAATGGTGCGTTTTTAGTGCGACCAATCCAGAATAACAACGCCGCTTCTCCTGCCCAAACTAACGTTACCCAAGGGCCGTCTAATTGAATCGGAATTGCCACAGTGATAAAAACCAAGACCATTCCGGCGACGAGATAAAATAGGTTTTTATCTGCCAATTCGCCTTTGTAAACGACCGTCGCTACACCAAAATGAATCAATCCGTTGACCAATGCAAATATACCTAACAAATGCTTGCCGGTTTCGTGGTCACTCAATAAACCGTAGCCGATTCCAAAAAATATGAAGGAATTTAAAACTAATAAGATGACATGGGCGATTTCGAATTTCTCCTTTTTGACCAATTTATACGCCAGAAAAGTACCATAAAAAAGGAGAAAGAAAAGCGTTAAAAACGTCATTGCCAGCGGAAAATGTTCGTTTGGTCGATAATCAAAAACCAACCAACCACTATAAATCAGCCATGTAAAAATGAAAGATAGATAATACAAGGGCTTCCAATTCCTTTTGAAAGCAGTAGCTAAAACACCTGCATTAACAAGCGTCATATAACTGAATAGAAATAAGTAATTTCCACTATTATTGCTCAACAAAAATGGGATTGCATACGCCCCAACCAAGCCAAAAATGGCGATAATTTGCCGATTGTAATGCAATGCCGCAACGACTGTAAAACTGGTAAAAATAGCCATCAATGCAAAGGTCAGTGTCTGCGGAATCAGTCCATAAGAATCGTAAGCGGCAAAGGTGATAAAATACAAAATTGCAATCCCCCCACTCAACAGAACGGCACTAAAATTCTCGTATTTTTCTTTCAATTTCAACGCAAACCCCATCAAACCAATGCCTGTCAAATAACCTAAAATGATGCGAGTCAACGGACTAATCATATCGTTGTCAATCGCGAATTTTGCCCCAATCGCTACCCCAAGAATGATGATGAGGATACCGATTTTATTGATGAGGTTTTCGCCGATGAACTTCTCAAGATTCGATTTACCCTTAGGTAGTCGAGGTTTTGGTACAGCCTTTTTTATTGGAGAGATAGGCGTTTCTATCTGTTCAACTATCTCTTTCTGAACTTCTTCAACTGGGGTTTGTACCTCTGCAATGGTCTCGGGATTAACGGTACTTTCGACCTGTTGTTCCTTTTCTTTAGGCACGAAAGAAGATTCAGCTACCGAATTCTTCAGTCGCTGTAATTCTTGGTACAGTGCCTGTATTTCTTGTGCAAAACCCTGTTGTTTGCTTAAAAGAAGATTCAACTTTTCTGATAATTGGTCAATGCGATCTTGTTGCTCGGCCATAAGGTCTTTTTGCCCTTACCCATAGATTGTTGGGCAAGAATTCCTATTAAGAACGCAATTTTGCAGAATTAATTGAATTTGTGGCCCCTGTTTTCAGTGAAAGTTTAGGAATTACCGGTCTTAGTTCGGAGTATGGGCTCTTTACTATTTATTGTACCGCCCTAGTTTCTGGCAAAGGCCTTTCTCGTCATAATCAATGGCAACCCGATAAGCACCATCGCGACCAAATTGATCAACAAAATATTATGAATGGCTCCGTAGTAATATGAGATTCCCGAGTCGATCATAAACCATGAAATCATTGCGGCCCACAAGGCCCAATAGGCCCATCGCTCTTTTCTTTTGAATGAGTTTTCACTGATAAATACCATCAACACGTGAAATCCGGCTATGGTGCCTCCAATGATACCGAAAAGCCAATTTTTGAACTTCAGCACCTCGGGAGCGAATTCGTTGGATTTAAAAAATAGTTCCGTCGAGGATTCATTATGCATTTCAAAGAAAATGGAATTTCCGGCAAAGGCAACCAAAAGGCCAACGATGATGGTCATCACATTTGCATAGGTCAGCCATTTTTGCCAAAAGTTGAATTGTTTCGAGTTCATCTGTAGTTATTCGTTGAACTGCCCAAAATGCCAAAGAACTCCCGATGGGTCGTGCATAAAAATTTCCCTTCCCCAATCCCAGGT